>Ga0068851_10000139_pt1 | contig 39004 bp, 38 predicted proteins | sample KBSCornC12_FD_66588 | JGI IMG/M metagenome (GOLD analysis project Ga0068851, IMG submission 66588) | Corn rhizosphere microbial communities from Kellogg Biological Station, Michigan, USA - KBS Corn C1-2 | ecosystem: Host-associated > Plants > Roots > Rhizosphere > Soil ...
CCGCTCCAGTAAACTTAAAAAACAAGGTCTGCACCAGAATGATCACGACTACAACTTTCAGTAGCGTGTTGAAGGTGAAATATTTTTTCATAATGAAAATTTTAACTTCCAAATTGGTTATTAGTTATTGGCTATTACTTCTGACTTCCTTATTTTTTATTCTGACTTCCTTATTCATAAAACGTTTCCCGAATTCTCTCCACAAACGGCAGCCCCGCTATTGCAAACAACTTCTTTTTCCATTCATCATCATGATTAGAAATAATACAAAGCCATTCACTGTCACTACAGCCTGAACGACCTTTTGACTTTTGCAATATGTTTGCGTAGGGTTCAATATGCAATACTTTCTTTGCATACGAATCTTTGGCCGGGATGCAGAACTCGTAATCTACATTGACGCCTTCATGTTTAAGGCCAGTATTGTCAATGGCGGAGTAATTAAATTCTATTTTATTGATGTCATCCTGTGTAACGCCTTTATGGCACTGTATCATGCAGGATATGGAAAACACGAGGAGTAAAACGAGTATAAGATTTCTTGACATCACAGCAAATTTAAGTACCTCAATGTATTATACAGTTCAAACACATTTACCATTTAACGAAGCACAAGAAACAGCAATCCGGTCAATACCAGTATACTTCCTGAAATCAATCCGGAGCGGTGTTCCACTTTATGCCAATCCATTCTTTTCAGCCCCTGCAGGGCCAGCCAGGCAAATAAGGTCATCCCAATAGCGGAGGTGATGGTATAAATAGCTGCCATTAATAACGTGGTTGGCATTCCTTCAGCACCGGCTACGAGAAACAAAGCACCCACTTCAAGGCAAGGTGAGAGAAACATTGCAAGTAAAATCGAAGCTAATATGAACCCCATCGATCGATCGGATGTGATCACCACATCTTTCATATGGAAATGTTTGTGATGTTGATGCTTCCAGATGAAATATAAGCCTATCAGGATCAGAACACTCGCTGCTACATATCGAAAATAAGGTAGTAGCTGTCCCAGTTTCATGCCACCGACAGCGACCATGATCCCAATGATCACAGTACTGAGGCTATGCGCTAATGCAGCCAACATTGTCACCACAGCTGTCTTGCGTGCTGTCCAGTTCATCTGCCGGGATATGGCCACTACCGGCAACCAATGATTCGGCAGGATAGCATGCAGAATACTGATAGCAATGACTGAGAGAAATAACTGGAGTGGGGCGTGAAACATTCGTGCAAAAATACTCGGAACCCGCCTTATTAAAGATAATCAGGTGGATTACATAAAATATTTCTTTACATTAGTCATCCGCCTTACTTCCTGGCGAGATTATAATGTATGCGATGAGGATGCACGAATCATATTATAAACCAATCTATATCAAAGCCATCCTGGGCTTCGCATTGTTTATGCTGGGAGTATTCTTCACCTTCCTGATGTACAAATTTTTTCCCGTACCACATGAGTCCAGGTTCCATGGCTTTGGAGCCTTGCGGTATGTATTTATAGGTCTCGGGCTAACACTTTGTTTGTATATCGTCGGTGTTATATGCATTCGGAATTATCCGTATCGCATTTTTCTTCTTTGCCTGATGCTCTTCTTTGGCCTGCTTGTTTTTATCCGGTATATGGTGATCGGATTCTAAACAATGGCCCGCTTGCTATTCAGCAAAGAAACTCCACCTGCCAACACTAAGGCACACAAAGCAAGTTCCATAAAAGCGGTTTGTTTGGCACTGTTATCTTCCGTGTGTATCCTGATGCCTAAAAATCTTACATTTTCTTCACTGGCATCAAATTTTTGTGCAGCATCAATTCCTATCCAAACAGAGAACAGGATAAGCAATATTCCTATGGTCCTTTTCATGATATAGGGTTTTTAGTTGAAATAAATATATTCAATCGGGCGAGCGGTTATATCCTTTAAAGGGAGGAGGAGAAAGGAGATCAATGAAATGAGAATAACCTTCAAATCAAAATGACCTGTATGCCTTTACATATTAAACAGAATAGTGAATAAAATGGTTGAAACCTTTTCTGAAAACATTTTTTGAAAATATCGCAAAAAGAAAATAAAAGTTTCCACTTCTTTGCTTTCAGGAAGCCGAATGGGATGTCAATGCTTCCATTTGTTTGCGCAAAGAAATATCAAAAAGGCTGGTGCGGGTATACAGAAACTGACCATCTTCGTCGTATTGGGCGATGGTATTAGCGATGATCGCCACTCTACTTTTGTCTTTGCGGACATAGGTGACTTCTACATCAAAGACAGAGTTTATTTCACCACTAAGAATGCGTGGGAAATAATAATTAAAAGTTTCCTGGCTTTCTTTGCTGAGCAGATCGCGGGATGCCATTTTGCCGAGGACTTCCTTGCGGGAAAATCCAAGCCATCGCAAAAGCGTCTCGTTGATCTCAATGATTATGCCTTCTTTATTGGTAGCCTGGTATCCGCAGGGAGCGTTATTGAACAAATCCATGACCCGGCTCATTTCATCACGATGTTGTTTTTCAATTTGCAGCTTTTCTGTTTCATCAGTTGAAATACTGCAGATCGCGTATGGGATGTGATGAGCATCAAAGAGTGGGAATTTAAGGGAAACGAAATGACGGACCTCACCATTTTGTGGTGCTATTTCCTCCATTTTCATTTGCTGTTGCAACCGGATGACTTCCATATCCGAATTGCGGATCGCATCGGCAACCTCTTTGTCGAAAATATCGTAGACTGTTTTTCCCTTGACGTTTTCTTCCTTGATGTTGAATGCATTTTCATAAGCCTGGTTAAGCAAGATGAAACGTCCTGACAAATCTTTGATCGAAATACTGGAAGCGGTATGATCCAGCACATTATGAAATAATTCTTTCGTGGCCTTGAGTTGCTTTTCTGATTTGTTGCGCCGGATAAAATACATAACCAATAAGGTCAATACGGTAATCACCGTAATCGAGATTTTCAGTAAAAGAAGATAATAGGTAAGGGCGAAGTGATGGATAGCTTTGTGCTGCTCACCGAGTAATTTTGACAACCTGGCATCTTCGTAGACCAGCATGCTTTCGGAGAGTGCTGTTACCTGCTCGAGAAGATTCTTTTCATTGCTGGACTTGATCAAAGCCAGAGCTTCGTTCAGTCCTTTTTGTCGTCTGAGTTCAATGGTTTTAGTGGCCAGTTCAAATTTTTCCTCCAGTAGTTTTTGAAGTTGAGTGATTTGACTGGATTGATTTGGCGAAATACCTGGGGTGGAGTTTAGCTGATGAAGTTGAATGGTGATATTAGCCAGGGATTCGGTGTTTGATTCAAGGAAATGTTCATCTCCGGTTAAGACATAACTGTGCACATTGTTTTCCATTTCCACAGAAGTGGAGAGGATCTCTTTGATATGGTCCTTAATCTCTTCTTCCTGTTCAATGGCCTGGGAGGCAGCGATCAGGCGGGAACTATAGCGATGGGCATAATAAGCGAGGGTGCATAATCCAAGCAGAATGGATAATACAGGAATTAATATTTTTTTCTCAGGCTTCGATAGTCCAAACATGAGATTAGATTGAACTCAGTTGTATAACTAAAGTAAGGGTTTTTTGATAGAATTCCATCTTTAGTCTTCAGTAGACAGTACCCAATAAGCAGGCATTAACGGTCATAAAAAAAGGACTCAAAATATCGAGCCCTAATTTTTACCGGGAATATTGATCAGTCTTATAGCTTACTGCCGACTTAACTTTTAGAAGAACGTATCAAATATAAGCCCCCTGCAAGCACAAGGCCGGCCAATACTAATTCAATGAATGCAGTTTGTTTCTGTCCATTATCTTCTGCTTTCAAATGGATGCCGAGTACTTTGACGTCTGCTGAACTGTCCTGGAATTTTTGTATGCCGTCATACCCGATGATAATGGAGAGGATAATGAGGATACCGCCGATGATTTGTTTCATAGCTGAGATGGTTTTTTGTAAGTATATCTTTATTTAACGCATCTCATGGATAAAGGTTTAATTTTTAGTAGACAGTCTTCGATGCGCGGTCAGCAGTATATTTCATTTAAATAAATAATGGGCTCGAGATGTGAGCCCCTGCCTTCAAATAATTATTTTCTTAGCGCATTTGTGTCTTAGTGGCTAACTCTTAAGAAATACTAATTATTCTTTTTTTTTTGATTTTTACTGGGCTCAAGATGTTGAGCCCCTACCTACGAATAAAAATTTTCTTAATGACTTTCCGACTTAGTGGCTAACCAATAAGAATTACTATTTTTTCTTTTCTTTTTGGATAGTTACAGGGCTCAAGATGTTGAGCCCCTACCTTCGAACAAATATTTTCTTTGTGCCTTCGCGTCTTAGTGGCTAACCAATAAGAATTACTATTTATTCTTTTCTTTTTGGAGGGTTACAGGGCTCAAGATGTTGAGCCCCTACCATCGAAGAAATATTTTCTTAGCGCCTTTGCGTCTTAGTGGCTATCCATTAAGAATTACTATTTATTCTTTTCTTTTTAGTTAATTACTGGGCTCAAGATGTTGAGCCCCTACATTTTTACTAAATTATTTTAGCAATTTTAAATTACTGATTACTGATTACTGATTACTGATTACTGATTACTGATTACTGATTACTGATTACTGATTACTGATTACTGATTACTGATTACTGATTACTGATTACTGAATACTGATTACCGATTACTGAATACTATTTTTCTATTTCATCCAAAAACTCCCTCACCACTTTATTATGTTCATCCGGATTATCCTGCATGGTGAGATGACCAGCATTGGGGATCAAAGCAAATTTAGCGCCGGGTACCAGGCTTTGATAATATTGGACAGTTTGTGGACGTGCTTCATCAAACTGGCCCGCAATAAATAGAGTAGGGACTTTAATATCTTTTAATCGATCTGTGCGATCATAATTTTTTAATTCGCCGGTGATGGTAAATTCACTTGGACCAGCCATATGGATATATACATTATCACCCATTTGGGCAAAACAACTATCGATATCCTTTGACCATGGCATATTCCTGGCGACAAAACCCTCGTAATATAATTGTACGGCGGATTCATAAGCAGGAGTATTATAAGTTTTGTTTTTTTCATTCACTCGTATTACTTGTTGGATGGAATCCGGAAGTCCACCGATGAGGATGTCAGCATCAGCTATCCATTTTTTCATGCTTAAGGCAGGGCTGCTCAGAATTAATGCTTTGATGCCATGAGGGTGTTCGAGGTAATAATCCAAACCCAGCATCGTGCCCCAGGATTGACCATAGAGATAAAATTTCTTGAGTCCAAGGTGATGAATAAGTTGGCCCAACTCTTTCTTGTAATGATCAATGGTCATGATACTGGTGTCCCGGATGCGATCGGAATGGCCACAACCTAACTGATCATAGAAAATAATCTGCCTGTCTGTCGCGAGTTTCGCTAATGGCTTAAGATAGTAACTCGGTATGCCTGGTCCGCCGTGCAATACCAGTATCGGGGTCTTATCACCGGTGCCTACGACATTGTACCAGATCTTTCCGCCATCAACATCGAGGAAGCCGGAGCCTGAAGGAAGTTGTTTTGTCTTTTGACAGCTGCTTAAGAGCAGAATGGAAAGCAAAAGAGTAAACAGGAATGAAGGATAGGATTTTTTCATTGATGTTAGTTTGGATGTTTCTAAAGGTAAAATTAATCAGATGTTTTGCCCCAACGAATTTCTACTCACTACTCACTACTCACTTCTTCTCACTCCTCCTTGAGATTGATCCCATAAATCAACCAGAAGATCCAGCTCATGGTCGTGATGATCGCAATAGTCAGTGGAAACCAAAACGCTAATAAAGCAAGAAGCGAATACACACCCAATGCATAAAATCCGCTTTTGCGATTCAATTCCAACTGTGCAATTGATTTTTCATTTTTAACCAGCTTGTTACTGATAGCAGAACCACAAACTAATATCCAAGCCAGTGACTGAATGACTATCACACTGTTATAGAGGACAACTGCTGGTGCAGCATGATCAGTCAAAAGAAATTCACCCATCAATGAAGTGGGAAAAGGAAGAAACACAACTGTTAACAGCAATAATCCATTGGCATAGATAAACGAACCGCTGGTTCCCCTGATCAGTTTGGCGCCATTGTGATGATTGACCCAGGTGATCAGGATGATGATGAAGCTCAATACAAAGGCGAAGATGGATGGTAGCATGTGTTTTAGCGCCAGCCAGAATTCTGCAGTAGTATTAATTTCTGCAGTCGGCGGGATTTTGATATCAATGATCAATAGTGTTAGTGCTATGGCGAATACGCCATCGCTAAATGCTTCTAGCCGGACATTGGAAGTTGGTTCTGACATAAAGGATGAGATAAAATAAAAATCCAGATTGGTAATTTAGTTGTTCACTCCGACTTTGAGTTGATGGTTGTATTCATCAGCATCAAAATGGCCCAGGGATTGATTGATGAGTCCTTCATTGTTAAACTGCCATAGTTCGAATCCACTTACCCGAACTTTTTTTCCTGTTCCATTCGGTCCTGTGTTAGTTCCTGTCAGGGTCCAATGAAACATTGCACCAAAATCAGTCGGTATTAAGCTATCCATGGTCACTACCATATCCGGAAATGCGGTCATGAATCCTTGTGCAACTTTAGTGATGGCCTCACTGCCAACAGCCGGTGCAGCATCATTGACTTTTAGAGAGCCATCTTTAGCAAAGAAAGCTGCTACCTGTTCAGGCTTCTGGCTGCACCAGGCTGCAGCGTATTTATTTCCTAATTCTTGCAAAGGATGAGGATTCACAGATCGTGGGTCCGGGCGTTGAGTGGCCGAAGGTTCGGTTTTTGACTTATCAGCAGAAGGTGTGCAAGCGGAAATAAAAATGAGGAGAATGCTGAATGTAAATACAAGTCCGGTAGAAGATTTCATGAGTTGGATTTCGGATGTAGTGTTAGTGATTTGGAAGAATCCAAAGTTAGAATTATTCGAGAGGAATTTGTCAACCCCCCGACCCCTACTTCGTCTACGCTCAGCACGGCGCTTCGAAGGGGGAGGAAAGACTGCGGTTATTAGAATGATTTTGTGAGTTTAAGAATTATGAATTTCATTCTGAGTAGAATGGAGGTTTTATTGAACTAAATCACAATATTTTTTCAAAGTCAAAATCATTCGCCCCCTTCGAAGGGGGTCGGGGGGTTGTGCCCGTTTTTCTTTGGTATATTATGCCCGTAACAACTTTTTTGATAAAGTCAATCCATAAATAATTTCGAGGCCCAGGTAATTCGCGTTTTGCTCCAGGGAACCATAACTATCAAATCCAAGATTAGAGAAATAGTATGCCCCTGTCCCGATCGTTGCTGGTGAATATTGATAAACCAGGTTACAATGCCAGGTATTATAACGGCTGTTAAATTTTACGAGTCCCGCTTTAAAAAAATAGGAAGTGAACCTTTTATCTCCAGTGCTTTCAATATTCATGTTAAAATATTCAACATAATCCTGACCCTCCACATATGAGAGGTGACTGCCGCTTCCGGAATAGGGATACAATTGTTTGAAATTTATTTTGAAACCCAGTTCAAGGTTGTACTGCCAACTATGATTTTTCTTTGCAGTAAATATCTTTTGGAGTGAAAAAGGAAAAATAATGGCGGCTTGATCATTGTGCAGATGGGTTCCATGTGTTGTAAAGTAATCAACCTGGTTTGATCCTGTATCGAATATGCTGCCGGGTGGGATTAAAAAATGATACCCGTAGTTATAGCTGATGATACTCCATCCAATTCCTCCATTGATTCGAAATCCCCCTTTGAGTCGCTGGGAATAAGAAATGGAAGCATCGCCACCAAAGCTCGGTGTGGACATCAATAATGGTTCTCCGATGTTGTTGATATGAAGCGGTTGGTAAAAAACAGGTGATACCGAAAACCGGATTCGATTGGGTTGTTTTTTATATTGAGTAATTGCTTCTTGAGCATTCAATTTGAAACACAAAAAAGTGGAGATGCTTAAGATCAGGGTAGTGATGAAAAAATGATAGACAGGAGATGTTGATTTCAATAGTTAATTATTTTAATTTTTTGGACTATGGAAGGCAACGTATTTTATTGGCCGGAAGATTGGTCAGGAAAAGAGATGATTATTTGGGATGGCCAACAGTAATTTCGAAAGGTACAACTGCATCTTTGGTATAATCACGTTTAAAAGTTATTTTGTCCTGGTTATAAAGTTGCAAAGAGGTTCCGGTACCTGAAAACCCATCATTGCAATCAACTTCAATGATCAGTGCTTTGAGTTTTTTATAAGCATCAAATTCAATCAGGCGGTAATTCAGTGTTATGCCTTTATCTGCTAGTTGGGTTCTGGTTTGGATCAGTTCGTCAAAAGTGGTCTTGTTCGTGAATTCTACATAAATATTGTCTTGCAGGAAAGTAAAACTTGAAATAACCAGGAACAATGGAAGTAATAGTAGACATCTCATGATAAAATAGGTTTTGTTTAAAATTAAGGAAATTATTCGAAAGGATGGTTGATGATCAAGAAGAGGCAGCGGGTCAAATTGAATTTCTTTATATTTCGTCAACATTAAAGTCAAAAAACAGGCATAACCACCATGGCAACTGATTCAACCTTATCCTCAGGTCCCCTTTTCAGTGATTCCATTGACAACAAAGCATTTGATGTCCTGGAACAAAGCTTTTCTACGAACTTCTATGAGAGTTCCTTGGATGAATTGGCTCAGAAGACTATCATCATCATCCCCAGTCTCACCATGGACCAGGAAGTGCTACGATTGGTCAAAGGTGCTATTCACTATGAAGAAAGAATGTTGTGCATGCTATTGATGTTGCGCAGTCCGCGGACTCGTCTGGTGTATGTCACGAGTGTTCCTATCGATCACAGTATTATTGATTACTATCTTCATTTGCTTCCTGGAGTTACACCCTATCACGCCAGGCAAAGACTCACACTACTCAGTTGTTATGATGCATCACCAAAATCACTGACCGAAAAGATATTGGAACGCCCACGCTTGATGCAACGCATTAAGGATGAAATAAAAGATAAAGATCTTGCCCATATCGCTACATTCAATGTGACGCCGCACGAAATGAAATTAGCATTGGCACTCAACGTTCCGATTTTTGGTTGTCATCCGGATCTTTGGTATATCGGAACCAAGACGGGAAGTCGCGAAATTTTCAGGAAACTGGGTCTTGATTTGCCATTTGGTTTTGAAAACCTGAAAGATGAAAATGAAATTGCGCAAGCATTGGCGAAATTGAAAATCAATAATCCACATTTGCAAAAAGCTGTATTAAAAATAAATGAAGGTTTTTCCGGAGAGGGCAATGCTATTTTTCATTTTGATCATTATGATGCCAATGATAAAGACCTGGCTCAAAATATACTGAACAACCTGCAACGTGACCTGAAGGTCGTTGCACCCAGCTTGACGTATGAGTTATACATGGAGAAGTTCCGCAGCATGGAAGGCATCGTGGAAGAGTTTGTTACAGGGGATGTGGTGGAATCACCCTCAGTGCAATGCCGCATCAATCCTGTCGGGGAGCCTGAAGTGATGTCGACGCATGATCAGATATTGGGCGGTGAAGATGGACAGGTTTACCTGGGTGCAATATTCCCTGCTAAAAAAGAATACAGAGTTGATTTGGGTGCGATTGGCAGCAAGATTGCAGGTGAGCTGAAGCGACTCGGTGTACTGGGAAGATTTGCAGTTGATTTTATGTCGGTCAAGCAAGCGAATGGATGGAAACATTATCCCATCGAAATCAATCTTCGCAAAGGAGGTACCACGCATCCATTCATTATGCTGCAATATTTAACGGACGGATTTTATGTCTGGCAGGAAGGTGCCTACATGATGGCGCATGGTCAGACCAGGAGTTATATTTCAAGCGATAATGTTCAAAGCGATAAATACAAAGGCCTGACTCCTCATGATCTCATCGACATCGCGATGTGCAATCATATCCTCTATGACGGTGCTAAACAAACGGGTGTGATGTTTCACATGATCGGTGCGCTCTCTGAATATGGAAAGCTTGGTATGGTATGCATTGGTAAATCCGTGGAGGAAGCAAGGGAAATTTATAATAAGACGATAGCAGTGCTGGATAGGGAGTGTGCGTAGTGAATTTTAGTTTGACCATATTTTGTGAGTCGAATCCCCATGACAACTATTGCACTGCCCGGTGGTCACTGCATCAGGCATATACCTCCTGGTTTGAGAAGCTACACTTACAGGATATAATCCATTTCCAAAGTTGATTTTGTTGGTAGTGTAAAAGTTACCCTTTGAATCTACCTCAAGGGTATAGGCCAATGTTCCTGTTCCATTTGGCCCGGTATATAATTCCACGAGACCGTTAGGTGTAGGACTGTTATTCAATTCATTGTATATAGTTCCAGCTACGGTAAACCATCCTTCTCCAGGACCGCCGTTTTGGTGACAGTTCATACAGTTTTGACCCATGTTATGGCTCTCTGAACTGCCATTGGAACTCAGTTTTGATTCATTTCCTCCTTCACCGCCCTTTTCACAGGAAGTAAACATCAGTAGACTTGCAGATACATAGCAGAAGATTAAGGTGGCCCTTTTCATGGTTTGAAAATTAAATGGTTAAACAAAATTCAATTCGTAAACCTTTGGGCATAATTCTTAACCTGTAATGATGATTATTCTTGAATGACTTCGGATGTAGCTATTAACTGTGCTCATTTCCCGATTATTATTAGAGCAAAAAAAACTTTTTATTTCAATTTACTTAGAAAGCCATTTAACGAAAGATCTTCATCTGTTTGAGGCCAATGGATGCCATATCCAGCAGGAGAAATTTTTCCTTCATCGCGAAGCGCTCAGGCTTAGCCAAGTCTCGGACTTGGCGGTGATATTGCCTGCGTCTCCAGAAGCATAGAGTAAATTCCTGCTGACGAATTATTTGACACGAAAAAAAAGTATCCAATAATACCTCAGGTTGAAAAACCGGATGTCAACTGACATGTCTTTTATTTTCTCTCTTAAAAATTCTTCAGTCGGGAAGTTTTTCAAAACCAAATGGGATGATCCGTCTTCCAGTTGTCGTGATTGAAAGCTATTTCCATATTCATCAATATTGGTGATAGGATGATTACTTCCTTCAACAAAATTATTGTCCATGATCACCACCGTGCCACCAGGAATGACAAGATCATTTATAATAGAGAGAAAATGGTCGAGATCCTGTAGCAGAATATGGCTCCAGATAAAACCGGCGAATAAGCTCTCGTATTTTTTAGTAGCAGGAAAATGAAAGAGATCGGCGAGACCAAATGTAACTTGGTGATTTAACCAATCTTTTTGTTTAGCCACTTCAATTACAGATTCATTGATGTCAGTGGCATAAACGGAAGAAGCGGTCTTTACCATTCGTTCTGTCCAATACCCGGTGCCGCAGGCAATTTCCAATACTTCTTTGCCGGCAAAAATATTTTGCAAAATCGTGGTCGCCTCTTTCAGATCCTCTTGCCGTTCTGGTTTGGCATAGATTTTCTCATACTCTGCTGCACGGGCTTTGTAATAGGCGACCAGGTCAGTATTCATCATGAGATTTTCTGTTCAAATACTATCGTTTTAAAAGCATTGATGAAGTTAGTTAAGGCATCAATAGTTTTCGGATCTGTTATTTCTCCCAGTTGATTTATTTTTCCTTTAATTCCCTGGATGAGTAAGGTCGTTTGTTCCGTGAAGTTAGCCATCACCGTTCTCATGATCAATTTCAATTCTTCATGTCCTTGCTGCCCGCTGGCAGAGGCCGTTATCAGTCCTGTTGGTTTCCCGGTGAAAATAGTAGTCGCGACGCACCACTCGAGAGCATTTTTAAGTCCACTCGGTATGCTGAAAATATATTCAGGGGTGCAAATGATAATTCCATCTGCATGATCAATCTTTTCCCGTAGTTCTTGGATTATTGTTGGTGGATCGTCAATAGAAAGTTCGGGATCGAAATGGGGTAGTGTTTTTAAGTCTTTAAAAATGGTCAAGTTGAAATAGTCAGCGGTTAAGCCGGCCAAATAGTCAATGAGTTTTTCATTGGCCGAATTATTGCTGGCGCTCCCGATAATCACAAAAATGTTTTTCTTGTCCGTCACCAGGATATTGAGTTTGGGTGAAGTTAAGCCAATAGCATTATTTAGTGCTATAGAGCTTTTTTACTTTTTGCTTTTCTTTGGAATCCATGGCTGACCAAAGAACCTGGTTTTGACTATTGATGTAGATCAAAACAATGGACTTACCAGGTTTATCCATATACGGCCTGATCGTTTTAATCAGGCGCTTTGAAGGCCTTTTCATGAATTCATTCCACATAATAACACCGTAATAGTCAGCCTTTGATAATGCATCGAAAGCTAATTTAGTTTGGTTGAGATAGCTGGAATGAGTCAGCAAAAAATCAAGATCAAACTTGTGAATGTTTAAAGTTTCAAAAGGTGTTTTAGGCGGAAATGTATCCAGGCATCCTTCTACATTCCAGTCTATCGGGGGAGCGTCAACATAGCAATTGACGATCTTGAATATTTCCTTTCCTGATTGATCAAATAATCTGAATTGAGTAGGCTGCTGGTCATCTTTTCGAGCAATCTTAAGATTGTGATAATAGTTGGAGTCGCCGTTAGTGATTTTTAAACTTTGAAATGCTTCTTTATAGATGGCTTTAAGATCTTTTGCATAGGTGACAGTATCCAATACCAGGTTATACTGATCAGGTATGTCATATTTTTTAGCCTGCTTTACTATTTGTTTGTCGGTATTCCATTTGGGTGTGGTATCGACTCCAAGAAGTACTTTGTAGGCCAGGCTACAGCCGGAAGAAAGTAGGGTAGATAGGGCGATTAGTATCTTTAATTTCACTTCATTAGATTTTGTTAAGCCCGGCTAAGGTGGTTCTTTCAAATATAAGGATATCATTTTTGCCAGCCGAGGTTTGCGATTGCCTTTGCGCGTTGGAAAGCCATGGAGGGTTTTATACAGTTATTCTTACTGGTGGGGAACCGATGTTATAAGCAGTTTTTTTACCGCAGCCTACTGAGTGCTTGAGACTTAATGCGCTTAAACTCAGTGTTTGTGACAAGTTCATTGGAAAATAAATTTAAAAAATAGCATTTAAAGGTCGCATCTCCTCGGCTCATTGTAGAGTCAATCTTATCCGCATTAAAAAATAGAATTACTTCCGATTCGCATTCATTACTAGGATCTTTCAAAGTAAACATAAAAGATTGCGGTTCATATTTTCTCGCGTAACCGGTAACATAGCGCACACAAATAAAATCTGTTAGGACGGATTTTCTATCCAAAATAGATATGTGTTGCCCTTGCCGATTAACAGGGCAAGGAGAATTATTCATTGTAGTTTTAAGAATACTTCCTTTTATTTCTTGTTGTATTTCAATTTGAAGGGTGCCTACCTGATCCATCCACATATTTTGTCTTTCTTGTAAATACCCTAAAATAACATGGTCAAATTCTTGTGGATTTGAGATGAGTTTGTGTGAAGAACTACAACCGGAGAAAATAAATGAAATAATGGCCAGTGAAAATATGTGATTGGTGATTCTCATGATTACTTATAACATGTATATCTACGCAATCAAATTTAATGGATTCTCAATGATAACCAAAGATTTAGTATTGCTTTTTTCCATATCAACATTGCATTCTTTCATAAGGAAGTAGTCAAAGCCCTACACGCAAATCGGAGATTTGCTGACACACGAACGTCGATTAATCGACGCTCAACGTATTTTATATTTCTGGTGATTGACCGAAGCTGAACATTATTTTTGAAAATCTTACTTGGTAATTTTCAAAGCCGTATTCAGCCGCTGAGCCGCATTGTCCCAATTGAGTATCGGAAACAAAGCATCCACAAAATCGGCCCGCTTGTTTTTATACTTTAAATAATAAGCATGTTCCCAGACATCAATGACCAAAAGTGGAATCACGCCCCATTGTGTCAGCTTTTCATGGTTTTCACATTGCAGTACAACTAAACTATCAGAGAAAGGTTGATAACCCAAAATTCCCCAGCCATTTCCATCCACATTTTTAGCAGTGGCAGCAATGTAGGATTTGAGCTTGTCATAACTGCCAAAGTTCTTTTCAATCCGTGATAGCAATTCTCCGGAAGGTGAAGTTGATTTATTAGAAAGATTGGTCCAGAAGATGGAATGTAATATATGCGAAGAGAAATGAAACGAAAGCTTCTTTGTCCAGTAATCCACCGTTTCCAGGTTATTACTATCTAACGCTTCTTTGATTTTTTTCAAATCTGTGTTAGCTGCTTTAACAGCTCCACCATGATGAAACGTGTAATGTAAATGCAAAGTCTCCGCATCCATGCTCGGCTCCAGGAAATTTTCAGTGTAAGGCAATGCTGTCTGAATAAAATTTCCGCTTTCATCCACCAGTTTATCTAGTCCACCTTCATTCACGGAAGCAGAAAGAAAGGAATTGGATGGCAACACTGTTGCGCCGCCAATGATGAGGCTGTTTTGGATAAATTCTTTCCTGTTCATGATTAGAAATTAGTTGACATGGTAAATCAATAATTGCGCATCCTTGTTTTTCCCCGACGGCGCAGCTACCATGAACTGATTCAGCTCTGGAATAAATAAGGACGTTCTGGCTCCTACTGCTGTAGGGACTCTTCCGAGTGAAGTATAAGTATCAGCATTTGATTGTTTGAATACGTCAATATATCCACCACCGCAACTTAAATAAATCTGCTGCCTCACTGCATCATAGTAAATATCGTCGACATCAGGATCAATATCCAGCATGGAGATGGTTTGGCCGGTTTCTGAATCAAGGATTAAAAGTTTCGGTGCACGACGGCAGCCGATAAACAAGCGATGATTCGTTTCATCTAAAGCCATTGGGAAATTCGCTGTTGCTTCTTTCATTTTCCATTTCTCCGTCACCGTTTTAGTGTTCAGATCAATCACTTCGATTAGTTTCTCATCAGGCACATTGACATATATCTTGTTGGCCTTTTTATCAATTTGAAAGGATTCAGGATGACCTCCTAAATATATTTCATGGAGAACCTGGTAATGCAAAGCTTCCACGATCGCAATACCACCATCACCATAACCCACATAGAGCAAATTGTCAGTGGAATCATAACGGACATTATCGGCATCACCGGCGAGGGTAACAAAAGTAAATTTTTGACCAGTGGTAGCATTCACTACATCACAGATACCGGTTTGGCCATTGGCTACGAAGAGTGAATTGCTTTGCGGGAGATAGGCTAAGCCCTGCGGTTCATCCAGGTTTCTTAAAGTGCGAATGACTTTTTTATTTTTCAGATCCACCACTTCCGCGCTGTTGTTCGCTAGTGCGGCGACAAAGATCATTTGATGTAAGGGATCATAATCGAGATGATCTATTCGCCCAGCGGCATGAGGAATCGAAATAGAATCGATCAACGTGAGTGACTGGCTAACATCTGTTGTTTGTGATTGGCCAACTTGTGCGTAAAACAAACTGATCAATCCTGCGCCCATGATGATGAAGGCTGGCATCAGTTTGGCTTTGAATTTATACAACAAGAAAAGTGCGACAGCAAAAAGGATGATTGCGTATACATTATTGATGGTGGAAATAAATAATTGAATCGCCGTCATGGCAATCAGCCCGATCACGCCTGCTGTGACGCCATCCAGGAACCGATGCAAAGAGGGATTTGAAATAATATTTTCCATCAAAGAATGCCCAAGCAAAGTAAAGAGAAACGCCGGCAGGAAAATCCCTATAGTCATCAACACGGCTCCCCACCAGCCACCTCCAAAGTATCCCACAAAGGTGGAAAAAATAATCAGCGGCGCCGGCAATATTCCACCCAAGGCAATGCCATCCAGAAATTGTGCATTGCTCATCCATCCATAGTGCGCCACGGCATCTTCCCTGATAAATGGAATCGCCGTGTACGCTCCACCGAATGTCAACAACCCACCTTTAAGTCCGGAGCCAAATACTGCAGGAAGGGAGGTGTGATTTTTGTTTGATTCCGTGACATTAGTAGTGGCTGCTTCCTCACTCTTGAATAATTTGGGAGTGAAGAATAAAATACTTGAAGCAATTAATGCCACCCCCATAATGGCTGTCAACATCCTGTATTCTTTCATCCACAACACATAAGCAAATCCTGCAACCGGAAGCACGATGAAAAATGTATTGCCCAATACATAAGCGACGAAAGAAGTCAGCCCGATGATCAATAATTTGACATCAGTTAATGCATGTTGCCCGATGCGATGCACTGCGCGAACAATGAGTGCAATGACCGCCACCTGGAATCCACTGAAGACAGCCAGCAGTGCAGCTGAATGAATTCCAAATTGTACATAGATCCACGTCAGTAACAACATCAATAAAAACCCGGGTAACATAAATCCCAGGCCGGCAAGAAATCCTCCCCATCTGCCACCTGACAGCATGCCGAAGTAAACACAGAGTTCATGTGCTTCAGGTCCTGGTAATATTTGGTAAACAGAAAGTGCCCTGTTGAATTTTTCTTTTGACACCCATTGCTCTTCATCAACGAGTTCCTGCCGGATCATGGCGATCTGTGCCACCGGTCCGCCCCATGCTAGTAGGCCGAACTTCAGGAATCGGAGAAATATCTGGGAGGGGGATTGATGGATAATTTTCTCTTCCTGAGTTGGCATTGAATACGCTATAACTTATGTGTTGAAGCAAATGTACAGGACAAGGAATCCTTTTTGTGGCTAAAGCCGAGAATTATAATGTCAGCTCTCCCCGGCCTGAAGGCCGGGGCAATTTAAGCATTGCCCGCTTTGACTCGTCCTAAAATTGATGCTGGAATGTCACCAGTTGAGAACTTCCATTAGTAATGTGAAAGAGAGATGTTGAAATTGCATGATCAAGGACGCTCATTGAAATGCTTTAGAGAGAAGGTGAAATTGCATGATCAAGGACCCTTATTGAAATGTTTTAGAGAGATGTTGAAATTGCATGATCGAGGACGCTTATTGAAATGCTTTAGAGAGATGTTGAAATTGCATGATCAAGGACGCTTATGGAAATACTTTAGAGAGATGTTGAAATTGCATGATCAAGGACCCTTATTGAAATGTTTTAGAGAGATGTTGAAATTGCCCCGGTCTTCAGACCGGGGGATGATGACAGAAAAATTTCGGCTTTAGCCACCAGAAAATTTCGAGGTGAATTTATACCGGATTCCATGTATGCTTCTCACTAGAAACAAATGCAGCCCAGCTATACAAAGCATCATACATCTTCATCCCGAGCGCCAATTGTTCATAGTCATCTTTGAAGTTATAAGACAAACCGGCAGAGATGGCCCATAAACCTGCAGCTTCTGGTGCAAGATCAAATCGATCAGTATCCGCTCCTCTTACAATGACTGCAATACGTTGAACGGCAGCATCCTTGATTTGATGTTTTCGCACGATGTAATCAAACGTGCAGGCATCATGATCATGTGTGTATTCGACACCGGGGATATCATACGGGATTGCATTCATTTCTTTTGCTTTCGATAGTACCTGGTCGCGGGGAACAAAAATAAATTCAGCATCAGGGTCGACGAATTTTTTTATCAGCCACGGGCAGGCAATTCGGTCGATCTTCGGACGTTCACGAGTAATCCATTTCATGACAATAGTTTTTAGTGAACTACAATACTCGCGTTTCTGGTAGTGGCAAAATAGAACCTTATTTACCTTTTGTATCGGCTTTACTTTTTTGCAATTTTTTCCGGTAAGCAGATGGGTTCTCGCCGATTTGTTTGTGGAAGGCGCGGGTGAAATGACTTTGGTCGGAGAAGCCCGTCAGGTAGGCGATTTCGGTGAGAGAGTATTGCGATTGACTCATAAGATCGATCGCTTTTTCGATTCGCAGTTTGCGAATGTAATCGCCAAAAGAAAGATTGTCGAAATACCTGGAGAATTCACGAGAGAGATAAGTAGGATGCACATCCAGACTTGAGGAGAGTTCTTTGAGCGAGAGATTAAGGCTGGTATCGATATGATCCTGGATAATAGCTTTTAGTTCTTTCGCCCAGCCGGGTATTTTCTTTGATGTTTTTAGTGGCTTTAGAAATTTGTTATACACATCCAGTAGTAAAGATTCAGATACGTTTTGTGTGTGTTTTTCAGATTGTAAATATTTGGCCCAGCTATATAATGCATCATAGATCTCCATTCCTTTTTCGAGAAGTGTGTGATCATCAGGATTATTGTAAGCGAGACCAGAGGAGATGGCCCAGAGGCCGCTTGATTGACTCGAAATATCATGACGATCTGTATCTGCACCTCTGACAATCACAGACATAATTTTCAGTGCCTGATCTGTTAGTTTATGTTTTTTTATGAAGTAATCAAAAGTGCAGAGATCTCCGTAGTGCGTATATTCTACATCAGGGACATCAAAGGGAATGGCATTTAATTTTTTAGACGTTTGAATGACTTGTTCGAAAGGGACGTAAATAACTTCAGCATCGGGATCAATAAATCTGCGGATCAGCCAGGGGCAGGCGATGCGATCTATTTTGGGATGTTCGCGGGTGATCCATTTCATAATTGAAAAATAGGTGTATTCAGGAAGTTAAGCTTCCGCTTTCTGTATATCATGCAGGCACTCCACCTTCAGATGATCATAGATCGAATGACGGCTTACTGCATTGCCGAATATATTGGAAAATAAAGCTGCCAACAGGATATAAAAAATCACATTATGGCTATTCGTCATTTCCAAAACCAGGATGGTGGAAGTGAAAGGGCTTTTGGTTATGCTTGTGAGGAAACCGGTCATGCCACAAAGGATCAACAGGTTGGTTTCTGCATACGATAAATGAAACCAACCGGCCACCACAGCTCCAATCGAGGCCCCTGCACTCAAAGAAGGGCCAAAAATACCGCCTGCTGATCCGGCAGTAAAAGAAATCACCTGCCCCGCCATGCGTAAAATAGGCACATACCATTCCAAATGTTTTTCATTGGTAAATAAAGCGTTCACCATGATCTCTTTTCCGGATCCAAAAACATGGTCATCAATAAAATAGGCCAGGGCAGCAATAACTAATCCTCCGATAGCGGCGTAAATGATTTTTTGAGCATTTTTCTTAAGCGTTTTCTTTCTATTTAATATATAGACGATGCTATTGCCTACACCACTGCCAGCCAGTCCGGTAATAATCGCCACCGGGATAATCGCAATGATAATCCATGCTGTAATGCCGTCTAATGGCGGGTAACCAATATATAAATAAGGTCCCTGGAAATGCAAAGCGGTGAGACCTGCAATAATAACACCGGTCAGTAAAGCCGATTTAAAAAAACTGAAATGCGTTTTGGTCAATTCTTCAATGGCAAAAACAATTCCCCCCAACGGCGTATTAAATGCGGCAGCGAGTCCGGCGGCCGCACCGGTGACGATCATGTTTCGCTTTGATATTTTAGGATACCAGGGTGGCAGTAAATCATTTATTTTCTTAAATATGGAAGCGGAGATCTGGATTGTGGGCCCCTCTCTACCCACTACACCACCACCAAAGACCATGATCAAACTGGATGTGATTTTAACACAGATCACTCTCCAACTGAGTAATTTGTCAACTTTGATGTAATGCTTCGGATTAGATAGTTCAATGGCTGCCGTCACCTGGGGGATACCGCTGCCCTTCGAAAAAGGAGAGAATTTTGATACCACCCACAACGCAACAACAAAACAAGCAGGTGTCAGAATAAAAAATACCCAATTTGCATGTTGGTATATATAATGAGTCCCTTTTTCTGCCAGGCTGAAAAGCCGGGCATACAAAACCGCCACACTGCCACAAATTAAAGCACTAACCCAATAAGGCAGGGCGTTCAAAATGTTAATCTTCAAACGATCATTGGCGATTAAATCAAATTTGGATTTAAGCTCTTCCTTAATCCTGATGAGTAAACTCGAATTCATATCGTCCCTTTGGGTAGTGTGAAAGCAAGAGCTAAATATAAGCCATCCCATCTGCTGGCTAAAGCCGCGATGAATTGTGCAGGCTATCCCCGGGTTGAAGCCCGGGGCAATTTAAAGATGGGCCAATCTTGGTGCTCTTGAAGTTCCCTTGTAGTGAGTGAAGTCGAATTATCTCCAACAACGACGAAATCAATAATCTATTCTCGATATTTCATTTCCTGATCAAGCATGATTCTTCTTCCTCCAGGCCATCGAGCTCTTAAACAATTTAACCATCACACCTGTATCAATATCCTCCAGCTTCTTAATATGGACGCAGCCTCCACTCATTTTATACTTTCCTAGTTTGGCAAGCAGTTCATCACCTTTTTCAAAATCACAACCGAGATATAAAACAATGGAGCTGGACCTTGGGGAGAGACCGGCTAGTGGAGCATTGCCTTCACGTCCACTTTCATATTTGTAATGATAACTACCAAATCCTACTATGCTGGGTCCCCACATTTTAGGTTCGATACTGGTGTTTTTTGAAACAAGGTCTACGATGGCAGCAAAGTCCTTTCGCTTTTTTTCATCCGTGATAGTCTTTACGAAACTGGATACAGATTGATTGGTTTCTACAGTTTTGTTTTCCTTTTTTGCCATAGCCTGGTTTGTTTTTTATTCCTCCTATTCACCTGTTTGAAACTCATTCCTTGTGGCTAAAGCCAAGTCCTGTAGTCCTTAAAATGGAACATAGATATCAAACCTCGATCCTTTACCGAGTTCACTTTCGGCTGTAATAATACCCTGGTGATTTTCTACAATTTTTTTGACAATGGCCAGCCCAATACCGGTACCGGCATATTCATCTTTGCCGTGCAGTTTTTGAAAGACTTCAAAGATCTTTTCATTGAATTCTTTTTCAAAACCGATTCCATTGTCGGTAATCGTGATATGACAATATTTTTTATCGGGAATTAATTTTGAATTATCCAATTCACGACCCGTTCCCACTTTATTAACAATCCTGATATGGGGAGGTACACCTGGCCTGGAGAATTTGAGGGCATTGCTGATGAGATTGTACATCAGTTGGTGAAATTGAAAATGAATGACGTTGGCTTCACAGATGTCACTGACTTCAATGATGGCTTTCTTCTCTTCGATGGCTTCTTTAAATTCTAATTTAACTTCATCGATGATCTCCTGGAGATTGACAATTTCAAATTTTCGTTCGGCAGTATTGGTGCGGGAAAAAGAAAGGAGATCCTGGATAAGGATTTGCATTCGATGGCTGGATTCCTGCATGCGACGGAACATTTCTTTTCCGTTTTCGGATAAGTTTGGAAATTCTCTTTCCATGATCCGCGCCGCAAACATTTGAATTTTGCGTAGAGGTTCCTGCAAGTCATGGCTGGATACATACGTAAAGGCTTCAAGTTCCTTATTCATCGCCTGGAGTTCCTTGTTTTTTTCAGTGATCTGGTCAGCTTTCTTTATAAGTTCTTTCTCGTTCTGCTTACGCTTGGAGATGTCGCGTGCAAATCCAATAAATACCGTGGGATTGTCCTGCGTTACGGAAGCAGAGATTTTTAATTCCACAGGGATTTCAGTTCTGTCTTTTTTTAATCCTTCAATTTCAACCGGTTTATTTAATACCCGGGCTTCGCCAGTCTGCAGAAAATAATTAATGCCTCTTTTATGTTGTTCCCGGTACCGCTCGGGAATGATAATGTCCGCTAATTTTTGGCCCGTTACTTCTTCTTTTTGCCAGCCAAACATTTTTTCTGCTTCTACATTCCAATTCATAATGATTCCGTTGTGATCCAGGATAACGATGGCATCCGGGGCTGCTTCAAAAATGGCCGTGATCCTGTTTTCTTTGTCTTCAATGGTCTTATAAGCCATTTCCTTCTCGGTAATATCTTCTATAGCCAACAGGATTAACCTTTCGTCACCGGCTTTAATTTTCAGTTCCCGTCCATTCAATAGCATAATTCGTTCTCCAACACCCTGGAAGATGTGATGTACTTTATAATCGACAAATGAACTTTTGAGTGGCAAAATTTCTTCGAGGAGATTGCGTAGTTCAGGGATATTCCATTGACGATTGCCTAAATTATAAATTAATTGACCTTCAGTTTCCTGCCTGTTTACATTGAAGCTTTTATAAAACGACTCATTAGCACTTTTTATACGCAACATTTTATCCAGCACCAGTAAAGGTTGTCGAATAGTGCTGATAATATTCTCTGCATAGTCGCGGGCATTGATCAGGAGTTCATTGGCGCTGATGAGTTCCTGGTTCACCACCGTTAATTCTTCATTAGTGCTTTGTAACTCTTCCTTTCCGGTTTCCAGTTCTTCGTTTAACGTTTGCAGTTCCTCATTGCTACTGAGCAATTCTTCATTAGCACTTTGTAATTCTTCATTAGCGGCTTCCTGGTCTTCCGCAATGCTGCGAATATCTTCACGGGTTTGGGCAAGTTCTCTTTCTAATTGTTCTGCGTGGAGGTCCTTATCGTTTTGGGTTGCTTTACTTTTTGTAATTCGAGTCTTTACTACTGGTTGATTTTTTACATGTTCATCATGAAACAGAATAAGGTAATGTGGATCGACCGTGTTGGGCAATGGGATGGCTTCGATAGCGATTTTGTACACGATATCATTTATCTGCACTGGAACATCGACTTTCGTTACAGCGATTTTTTCTTTTTTGGCTTTATGTAAAATATTTCGAAGTTCAAACTCTAATCCCTGCCGGGCCATTTTAAATAAATTATGAGAGGGTTTCCCCTGTGCCTGCTCGAGAAAGTTGGCCGTGCTGCCACGAAAATGAATGATATCCATGGCCTCGTTGACCACCACGCCGGGAGGAGAATACTTGGTGAGAATAATGTCATCCGCCATTTTTTGGAAATCATTTCGGCTGGAGGATTCAAACTGTTTAGGGAATACATTGACAGTTTGCAGATTATTTTCCGCGCGTTGTGTGGTGACAGGCATGAATTTACCCGGTACATTTTTCCTGGAAAATATTTTGTCATGCTTCCCATCGGCAGAAAAAAGATTGGTGACCGAACTGATGGTTTCTGATTTGCCCAATAGTAAAAAACCGTTGGGGTTCAATGAATAATGAAAAGTGGTGAGCGCCTTTTTCTGGAGATAGGGTTCCATATAAATCAGGACATTGCGGCAACTGATAAAATCAATTTTACCGAAAGGAGGATCTTTTAGGAAATTGTGAACGGCAAAGAGGCATTTGTCTCTTATGTCTTTATTCACCTGGTACCCGCCATTGAATTTGGTAAAAAACTCAGCGAGGCGCTGAGAGCCAAGTGTATCCAACTCCTGTTTTGTATAAGTTCCGGACCTGGCTTTGGCTATTGCCCTTTCATTGATATCGGTGGCAAAAATTTGAATTGGGCTACCGCGATGGTCACCAGGAGGATGGGAACGATTACTTAAATATTCTGTGATGCAGATGGCAATGGAGTAGGCCTCTTCACCAGTACTGCATCCGGCCACCCAAAAACGAATGGGATCGCCTGCAGACTTCGTTTTAAAAATTTGAGGCAGCACATTTTCTTTAAAACTTTCTAAACTTTTGGGCTCACGGAAAAAGGATGTGACCGGTATGAGCAGATCCTGGTATAGGGCATCCTGTTCGGTTTTGTTTTCACGAATTAAAGGCAGGTAGGTGCGCAAATCTTCGTATTTACTGAGCGCCATTCTGCGTAGTATGCGCCTGCGAATTGTGTTTTGCTTGTAGTAGGTGAAATCAGTGCCCTTTCGAAGACGCAACATGGCCAGAATTTGTTTGAAGGCATCTTCATCTTCTTTTTTAATAGTATCCTCGTCAACTGCATTCCCACCTGTAATTTTAGTGAGCTCGATAATTTTTTGCGGAATTTTTTCAGGGGGTAAAATAAAATCCACTACGCCGGCTTGTACGGCGCTATGGGGCATACCGTCAAATGCAGCTGTGGATTCATCTTGTGCAAACGTGATGCCTCCGTGTTCTTTTATCGCTTTTAATCCTTGTGTGCCATCGGTGGCAGAACCTGATAATACCACACCAATGGCGTGACTTTGGTTGACTTCCGCGAGGGACGAAAAGAAAACATCAATTGGCAAATTGGATTCATTTTTTTTCTCTTCTCTTGGAATCACTTCCAGTTTGCCATCATTGGCAATTAGCAATTTATTGGTCGGGATGATGTAAATATGATTGGGTAAAATATGGACATCATTCTTGACGGCTGACACAGGAATAGAGGTCACCCTTTGAAGCAATTCCGGAAGCATGCTTTCGTGGTGAGGATCAAGATGCTGAATAAGAACAAAGGCCATCCCGGAATCATCAGGGATGGCATTGAGCAATTTTTTAAAAGCATCTAAGCCACCTGCTGACGCGCCAATCCCGATAACCGGAAAGAGGTTTTCAGATTTAACCAGTGGCTTTTGGCTGGATGGGGTTTTGCTTTTTTTCACCGCAGGATAGTTTTCATATTACTGATTAGAAATTTCTCCCTGGCGGGCTGGGATTCTTTTTCTTTCAGGGTGAGCTGGATGGCGTGGTCAATGACTTGTTTCAATGATGAAAAATCAACAGGCTTGCAGATATAGTGGTGGGCCCCGGTTTTATAAAGTCTTTCCGCTATATTTTCCTGGTAGGAGGTGGAACAAATGACCACGGGAATGTGCTTTAACCTTTCATCCTGTTTTATTTCTTCCAGGCAGGTCAGGCCATTTTTACGGGGCATATTCAAATCAAGGAAAAGAATATCAGGCAGGCATGTGCTAGTCTGAAGTAATTGCATGAGTTGATCCCCATTGCGTACGATGGTCAGGTTGGCCGCGAGCTGCAATTCTTTAAGGGCTTCATCGAAGAAGAGGCAGTCGTCCTTATCATCATCTGCAAACAGGATATTCAGGTTACACATAAAGTGTGATTTAGGCCCCAATATCTGGAATGCGAGTTAAACGAATTCGCCTCTTTACGGCAATCTTGAAGGCTTGTCCGTGGTTACTGGAATGGACACATATTTGGGGGTAATAAATTTAGGGTAAATTTCGGATTTCCCCAACGGAGAATTCATATAATAAATACATTAATATCCTCAACAAAAGAAGGACAGCTAAGAGGACTAAAATTTGGTGAACAATTCCATGTGACAGGGTGAGATTATTTTTCTACATTATTTTCAACTGTATTTGAAATCAACATCACACTGAATTTATAGAAGCATTGCGTTCCTTCATTTGCTTTCTTTTAGCAACTACAATCAATATCGCCAGGATGATAAAAAGAACCAGCGACGAACCAATGGTCCCGAAATTCAATCCGCCTTTCTCTACTGATTTGGTCATCAGGTCACCAAAGGTTGCACCAAAGGGCCGCGTCAACACAAAGGCCATCCAAAATAATATGACATGAGAAATTTTTGTAAAGAAATATCCCAATGCTATCAAGGTGAGTAAACTACCTATCAATAATGCCCCTCCTGCAAAACCAAGCCCTGAATTGTCTGCCAGGTAATCACCCAAAGCTGTCCCCAAAGTATTGGAGAAAAGAATAGCCGTCCAATAAAATATCTCACCGCGCAACGATTTAATATCGGTCACTGACAAAGATTTCTCAGTTAATCGCCATGTTATCAAGGTCAATGTCAACAGTGAAATCAATATCAACGAGCCCACTGCGTACCCTAACCCCAATGTACGATCCATATAATCCGACATCGTTGTGCCCGCCGTACTCGTCGAAAGAATGACGGCCCAATAAATAACAGGATGATAAGTTTTAGTAATGAGTTGAATGATGAGCGTGATAAGGAAAAAACTCAACAAGATGATCGAACTCATCGCGTATCCGATATGAAGTGTCATGGAAAGCAAATCACCTGCCGTCTCTCCCAGTGTGGTGGCACAAATTTTCATCACCCAAAAAGCGATGGTAATCGCAGGGAGCTTGTTCATGAATTAGGAAGTCACTCCATTCATTCGATTGAAAGTAGCTTCAATGGCATCGCGTTCGCTCTTCGCCATGGCACCCGTAAACCCAAAGGTGAGTTCATCCTTTCCTTCTTTCAATTGCTCAAAAATGGATGTAATGAAATCACTGACCGGCGGAGCAAAATCATGAAGTCCTTTTCCACCAAGATCAGTGTTGAGAGCCGGAGGAATAATTTCAATGACCTCAATATTTTTTTCTTTCAACAAATGCCGAAGCGACCAGGTAAAAGAATGCAGGAATGCTTTTGTTGCAGCATACACTGGTGTCTTGGTCAGCGGAACAAACGATAATCCCGACGTGATATTGACTATCGTTTGCATTGACTGCAATTGAAGGAAGAGAGAGGTCAGGTGGAGTGGGGCCTCAATGTTGATTTCAATTTCCGCCTGCGCCTTTTCGAAAAAATGTTCATCGGTGATGTCCATCCAGTTTTGTACGCCGGCATTATTGATCAGTACATTTAGATCGCTGTATTCGGCCGAAATCCAATCAAACAATTTTCTTCTGTCCTTAGCCATTGTCAGATCGCAGACATGCGTGATGACAGACGGAAATTGATCAGCGACTTCATTGAGTACTGATTCTCTTCGACCGCAGATGATGACAGTGTTACCTTCTTCGAGGAATCGTTTGGTGAGGCCGAGGCCTATGCCTGAAGCGCCGCCGGTGATGAGGATTTTATTGCCCGTTATTTTCATTCTTCTTTATTTGAAATTACTTTATCGAGTTGTATGGTCCCTGAGCTTGTCGAAGGGTATAAAAAAAATATCTACCAGTGTTCCAAAAGTCAGCGTCTTTTGCGCTGACATTGGAACACTGAGGGCATTCGTTAATATACCCTTCGACAAGCTCAGGGACCATTTTGAAAATATTGAATTTACTTCTTCAACGTAATCACCGGCACCGGTATCGCTAAAAAATTCGATTTGAATTTAGCAGCATCGCGTTCAATCTCACCCTTGAAAGGCTCAGCTTTTACGCCATATCCACGTCTGCTGTAGGCAAATAATTCGACACCTTTTTGTCCGGCATCATCAGTATAAGGGACATAACGGTATACATTCCATTCGGCAATCTCATTTCCGGTATTGGCATTTTCGCCCAACATGAATTCCAATACATCATCGCCGGTATGGGGATCTTTGGTCACCTTATACGAAGCCAGTTTGTCAGCAGGTTTCCTTGCTTCTATGGTCTTTATTTGATCGTCCAAGGCATCTTTAGCTTTCACCTTCCCGATCACTACTTCCACCATCACCATCTGAATATAATTTTCAAGTTCATAAATGGTAGGGACGTATTCTTGTTTATAATAATTTTCTGCTGGATGTGAACTCCAGCGCAGATGGAAAGTATAATCACCCACTCTAAAAGGTCCGTTAACACTTAAATATTCGACAACACCCGGTGTAGCTAATGAATCCACTTTAAATTGAGAATTTTCAGATGAATTGTTTGTTCCTTTCCCCTGGCCGCAGGCCGAGAGTCCAATACATAATGCAAAAAACAAGAAAGTAATTTTCATTTCACAAGGATTTGTTTGAAGGAGTAAAGGTAGCGATAATTTAAAACGAGAGATTCGACCAAACTGCAGGTGATTATTGCAATACAGGTTTGAATTCCTGGTTCGTCACCGGTGGGCTGGTAGGAATAGTGATGACATTGAACTCATGCTCAGTGGCACGGTGACAATTGTTGCAGGTACCGGTCAGTGAGGTGAAACTGGTTTTAAACAAGGCCACGTTTTGAAGTTTGATAGCATTCGTTACACTATCCAGCGGCGCGAATATCATATCAATCTTTTTCGTTTCAGGCCGGTCCGTGATATATTTTTTGACATCATCCAATGCTTCATGAATTTCCTGCACTTCAAAGTCCGCGAGTTTCCAATTGTTGTTGATGCCGGCAAACCACAGTTTCGCATGATGCATTTGTATGCCGACCATGAATTCGCCAAGGCCTGACTTATAGCTATCATTCATTTTGTTTTTCAGGCTATCGATTTGCAATTGCATGGATTGCAATTGGGGGTCAGTTTGATTGCAGGCAAATACAATAGGAAAAAAGAAAAGTATGGTAATGTATTTCATAAAATAGGTAATAAAAGCCTGGTTCCCTTTTTGAATTTAATCGAGTCTAGATGTCCCATCTGTTTACGGTCCTCGGTGATTAAATGAATGTGAACAAAACTATCGTGATGAGTGAATATGCCCTGGTGTTCAGTGGAAAAGAATCCAATCAACGTAACCGTTTGATTCCGGAGGATATATTCTTGTCCTGCTGTATGAGCTTGTTCTGGTGTACATACTTTTGTGCCGGCAGGCAAGTTGACAACATGGATGGCAGCAGAGTCAACTTTCGCCATGACCCTGAAGCAAAATGGACGTGGAAATTTTTGAGTGATCTGATCAATAAAATGTTCGAGTTGTGGAAGAGCAGTGATGCTGTCAGGCAGGAAAACATCTTGCCAATGCTCGACATGGGTATAAACAAAAAAGGGAGCCTTCATCGACCAGGTTGACGTCACCTGCATCTCATGTTCATTCACTACTGTTGATTTGTAACCTTTGCCATCCAATATGAGGATCTCGCCCGATAAATTTTCAAGTGGACCAAGACCACATAGATATTGCTTGTCCGCGATCGTATCGATGTTAATAGTGTTCGAGAGGTCACCCTTTTGCATCACATTCGACATGGCTCCGGCGACATGGATAGAATGATCCACTTTTTTATCCTTAATCATGGATTGTGCTAAAAGAGGCGTATCGGTATTTAGTAGCAACAGTCCGATCAGCGAACAACTCAGCAGCAGCTTATTTTTTATGGTCATTATGGATTGGTGTTCAATATAGATGTCCATCAGCCGCGAAGGTAAAGGCAATGAAATGAAATTTATTATCTTTTGATTCCCTTTAATTGAAGATATGCCCAAATTTTACTCAAGGTTCCCTGTTTTATTGACGTCCAGGCGGATCATGGGGTGTTTACTTTTAATCCTTTCTGTATATCGCTCGTCGGCTCAAAACCTGGTGCCTAACCCTAGTTTTGAAACCTTTACAACTTGTCCTACGTCATTAAATTTTGGAGGCCCGTTAGAGTGTACACCCTGGCTTTCCCCGGTTAATACAGCAGATTATTTTAATGGTTGTTCTGATCCCGTTTTTGGTGTTAGCGTACCGTATAATTTCCAGGGATATCAATATGCCCATACAGGCTTTGCGTATACCGGTATGTATTATTATATCGAACAGCAAAACTATCGTGAATTTGTCCAGGTTCAGTTGTTACAACCACTTGAGAAAGACTCGTGCTACCTCATTGGTTTTTGGATGAACCTCGGCAATGAAACGTGCGGAGTTAATCATACCGGGGCCAAACTAAGTGTAGGCCCGCCAACCTGGCCTTATTCTAATCCAACCTTGGACTGGGGCGGAGAACTATTTACCGATACACTTCAGTGGGTGTATGTCTTTGATTATATTATTGCAAGTGGAGGTGAGAATTACATTACCATTGGCAATTTTTATAACAATACTCAAACCACTATTGATCCTGACTGTCCGTGGCAATTTGTGTATGCCTATTATTATGTGGATGATGTCATTGTCAAGAAGACGCCACCGGAAAATATCGTGTTGGATCTCGGTGGTCCCGTCACGGCTTGCGATTCATTTGTCATAGATCCAGGGCCGGGTTTTGAAGATGTTTCTTTTTACTGGAGTAATGGAGCGCATGGTGTTCCGTTGACAGTATATTCTTCGGGTACCTATAGTGTAACTGCATCATTAGCATGCATGACTTATGAAACTTCCATCGATGTCACCATTATAGGAAATGCTTCCGTTGATGTTGGTCCTCCTTTAGTGAATTTATGTGCAGGCGAAGACTATACCATTTCGCTGGATCAATTTGCAGGAGATTATGAATGGAACGATGGATCGAATGATGCGGAATACACGATCTCTACTCCTGGAATTTATTCGGTGACGCTCGATGATGGGTGTGGTCTTTCGAGCGATACGGTTGAAGTTATTGTGACTGAACCACCAGCACCATTTGATCTGGGTATTGATACTTTTTTCTGTACAGGCGATGTTATACAATATCAATTCGATCCCGCACTCGGTGATTTCGAATGGCAGGATCATTCTACATTACCAACTTATACTGTTGACGAGGAAGGTACATACTCACTTACGATCAGTAATGCATGTGGTGAAGAATCCAATGAAGTTGAAATTGCTGCCATCTTGCCTCCTGATTTTACACTTGGTCCCGATTCAGTCATCCTTTGCAATGATGATGTGATTGAATTTGATTTTGATCCGGGCCTCGGTGATTTTCATTGGCAGGATGGAAGTACAAGCCCTTTTTACACGATTATGAATACTGGATTGTATAGCCTTACGGTGTCTAATGAATGCGGAACGCTCAATGACGCGATTTATGCTACACAAGAAAATTTCCCGGAAGTAGATCTTGGCCAGGATGTTCAGTTATGTCCAGGGGATACTCTTGTATTAGATGGTGGAAATAGTATTGGAGAATTTACCTGGCAAGATGGATCCACGGCTTCACAATATGTTGTCACTACACCCGGAACGTATGCATTGACGGTTGCAAATGATTGTGGTTTTGAAACTGGTGATATTATTGTGAGCTATCTCGCGACGATCTCGCCACCTGACCTGGGTCCGGATTTTACTTTATGTCCCGGCGAACAAGCCGTGCTTGATTTGGGAAATGTCACTGCAACGCATATTTGGAACAACAACAGCACAGCAGATACATTATTAATCACCACGGCAGGAACGTATTCAGTTCATGTGTTCAATGCTTGTCAATCATTCAGGGATACAGTGGTTGTAACAGTGCAAAACAATGCGCCATCTGTAACGCTTCCTGCTGATTTTTATTTATGCCAGGGGCAAGACACAATATTGAATGCGGGAATTTCAAACGTCGCGTATCAATGGAATGATGGCTCGCAATTATCGCAGCTCACAGTTTCTGCCCCTGGATGGTATGCAGTCACAGTATCCAATGCTTGTGGTACGGATAATGATTCCATTTTGATTTCCGATGGCGGTACTGCGCCGTTGGTTTCGCTGGGAATTGATACTTCGATGTGTGCTGGTAATTCATTTATTATTACACCTAATTCTTCAGGTGTAAATACATGGACGTGGCAGGATGGATCAACAAATTCATTCTACAAGGTTTCTTCACCGGGTCTTGTCTATGTTGACGTGGCGAATAATTGTGGTACAGCGAGTGACAGCTTGCAGGTTGATTTGTTACCTGCAGTTCCCTCGCTGTCATTGGGACCTGATACAGTGTTATGTCCCGGAGAATCTGTTACGCTTTTGATCAATATTTCCGGAGTTGATATTCTTTGGTCGGATGGATCTAGTGGTCCTGATCTGACGGTATCGGATAGTGTTATTGTCTATGCTTCCATCACTAATGTGTGTGGTGTGTCCACTGATTCGATGGAAGTAGCTCTTCTTCCTGGTGCGCCATCTGTTAATCTCGGACCTGATCAGACGATATGCCCGGGAGAGACCTTTACTCTTTCGCCAAATGTTCCGGATGTCAATTATTTGTGGCAAGATGGATCAACCGATTCTACTTATACAGTAACACAACAAGGAATCATCTCACTGACGATTTCTAATGCATGTGGTTCTGATATCGATTCTTTGCAAATCACGGAAAGTACTAACGGGCCTCAACTTGATCTTGGACCTGATCTGCAGGCTTGTGCAGGAGAAACTTTAAATATTCCGGCAAATATTTCGGGTGTCAGTTATTTGTGGCAGGATGGATCGACAGGAAATGAATTCGTGACCAATGTCTCCGGATCTTTTATTCTAAAGGTGAGTAACCTGTGCGGGACGGATAGTGATACTATAGAAGTTGATATCAGCGGTGAACCGCCGGAGCCTGATTTAGGTCCTGATACCATGTTGTGTGAAGGCAATACTGTTCTTCTGACGGCGAATGTTGATCCTGCAGATACATTAACCTGGCAGGATGGCTCGACGAGTCCAACCTATTTAGTTACTACGCCGGGGACCTATAGTTTGCGTGCAGCCAACAGATGTGGGGAAGGCAGAGACAGTGTTGTTGTTGCTTACATGAAAAAGCCTGATCCGTTTGAACTTGGTCCTGATACTTTGTTGTGTCCGGGGCAATCCTTCATTCTTTCAGCACCTGTCACACCTTTTGCAATTGAATGGCAGAATGGAAGCAGTCAGCCGACAATTGTAGCAGATGAGGATATCACGTATAGATTGCAAATTCGTAATTCATGCGGTGTGGTGTCAGATAGTTTGAAAGTAACGTTTGATCAAAATATTCCGTTAGTTCATTTTGATGCACCGATACCCTGGTGCCCGGAAGATCAGATCCCGCTGGATGCATCCCAATCTTTTAGTGCAACCTATTTATGGAGTACTGGTGAGACGACACCAGCTATTATTGTTTCTTCTCCAGGAATTTATTCAGTTGATGTCGGGGCCATGTGTTCATCAACATCAGACTCTGTGGAAATAGTGCCCATCGAAGATTGTGGTCCTGATGATGATCTTTACATCCCGAATGTCTTCTCTCCGAATGATGACAATGTCAATGATGTCTTCACCATTTTCACCGGCAGTGATCTGGAGATAATTGCCATCCAGGCTACCATCTTTGATCGCTGGGGCAATATGATCTTTAATTCAACTGCACTTCCTTTCGTTTGGGATGGTCGATTCCATGAGGACAAGATGATGCCGGGCGTGTATGTGTATGTGTTGGAACTGAAGTATAAGGTGGGGAATGATGTGTTTGAGAAGGTGCTGTCGGGGGATGTTACCTTGGTACGTTAAAAAGATATGTTGAGCGTCGGTTGACCGACGTTCTGGTGTCAGCAAAACTCCGTTTTGCGTGTAGAACCAAAAATCGAATTCCTTTCATGGTTACAAATACTTATTCTCTATCTCTTCAAAATAAGCTTTGTACAATTTTGTAAAATCGGCTTCACTCAATTTTATTTCATCCCCAGCTTTGTATTTCAACACTGATTTTTCTGGAAGATATTGGATGTTATTATCGGGAGTAAATTTATTATTGTTTGAAATCATGGAATTACTGAGGAGGCGAACTTCATTCAGCGGATTTCCATCGGTAAGCTCTATATCGCGATTGCGATGATTAAAATATTTATCGATGACCAGTACCATGTTGTTGAAGAACACGGGTTCAAATGACTCCAGGGCATTGCTCAAGTTAGGTTGAACAGGATATTGACTTCTTGCTGTTATAGCCAGGTTTTTATAGGTAGCCAGGTGGAGCTTTACTTTAGAACGGCAACCATCGATGTACGATTGGGCATAGGCATTGACGCTGAACATGGTTTTTTTTCATTTTATAATGAAGGTTGGGGATGTTCACAAACCGGAGAGAACGCATCGAGGCTGTCGGGTGTAATTTTTTGCAGGCCGGTACCATCGATGTTAATTTTATAAACGCCTAAACGTAGGCCATTGTTCTTAAGAAAGACCATTTGATTTTGATCAGGAGCCCAATCGGGGTGATTGCCTTTTTCAACCAATAACGTAACATGGCTGCCGTCACTATTCATGATATAGATACCTTCCCTGTTATCACGATCAGATGCAAACGCAATTTTCTTACCATCCGGTGACCACGCAGGAAATTTTTCCCAACTATCTGTTTGAGTTAAGCGCGTCAATTCACCACTCGCCAGGTTCATTTTATACAATTCATAATTGCCCTCACGATCGGAAGAAAAAACAATTTCCTTTCCATCCGGGGACCAGGTGGCATTGAGATCACTGGCCGTGTTGTTGGTTAGCCTTTTGACTTCAGCTCCCGTGGTATCCATGATATAGAGTTCCGTATTCCCATCCCGCAAGGATTCGAATGCTATCCATTTACCATCCGGTGAGCATTTGGGATTGCAGTCATCGACTTCATTTGCCGTGAGGCGTTTTATATTTTGCCCCATCGTGTCAATGGAATATATTTCATAATTGATATCCCGGTTGGTTCTAAAAATAATCTTGCTATTGTCGCCACTCCAGGAAGGCAACATGTCAGTGTCTGTGCTCGTCGTCAGTCGGCGAAGTCCTGTGCCGTCAGAACGAATGAGATAAAGGTTTCCTATCCCATTGTGATAGACAGTGAAGGCGATGGTGTAAGTGGAATAGTGGACTTCAGGTTTTGAACAGGAAATGATCAAAATCAAAAAGTTAAACAGGATAATGAATTTTACTTTCAATTTCTTAAAGTGTTATTTGACGAGTGAAAGTTCCGACAATTACTTCAATTGCATCAATAAAATTCCGCATGCAAAGCTGTGCTTTGCGACTTTGACCTATCTTTACATTTCCTGACTAAATCCTGAGACCGTGAGAGCATTAACAACAACACTTATTCTTTTATCTTTCTCCCTTGTAATCCTCCACGGCCAAAACGTCAATGTGACTTTCAAAGTGGATATGAACGCTGTCACCATCTCGGCAAACGGAGTTCATATCGCCGGTAGTTTTCAATCAGAGGCAGGACTGGGAACCGATTGGAATCCAGCTTCAACAATAGTGCCCGATGTGAATGGTGATAAGATTTTTGAAATCACCGTTTCTATTCCTGCCGGAACGTATGAGTATAAATTCATCAATGGCAATGCATGGGGTATGGACGAAAATCCACCTGCAGAATGTTCCATCGCTGGTAACAACAATCGCGAAGTCATAGTGGGTAATATGGATCTTGCTCTTCCAGTTGTGCCTTTCAATGGATGCATTGTGAGCCTACATCTCGCAGTCAACATGACTGGTCAATCAGTCTCTGCTAATGGTGTGCATGTGATGGGGGATTTTCAACAAATATCAGGATATGGACAAAATTGGGATCCCACTTCCATTACAATGAAAGATCAAAACAAGGATGGTACGTATGAAGTGGATTTGATTGTTCCCTTTGGCAGCTACCAATATTTATTTGTCAATGGAAATACGACTCAAGGAGCTGAAGCATTACCGGTTGATTGTACATCATTTGGATCCAATGGAAAACAAGACCGGGTGTTGAATTTTAATTCCGCCCAGGATAATCCTGGTGTGTATTGCTTTAATAGTTGCTCGATTTGTTCTCCATCTGCTGTTTATAATTTTGATACGCATTGGTGGAACGATGCTGTATTTTATGAAGTCTTTATTCGCAGTTTTTATGATAGTAATAATGATGGGATTGGTGATTTTAAAGGACTGATGGATAAATTGGATTATCTCAATGATGGTGATCCAAACACACATGATGATTTAGGCATTACCGGTATCTGGCTGATGCCGATGATGAAGTCGCCGAGCTATCATGGTTATGATATACAGGATTATTATGCTACCGAACCGGATTATGGTTCGATGCAGGATTTTGAAAATTTTCTTGCCGCTGCACATCAAAGAGGCATCAAGGTCATCATCGATATGGTGATGAATCATTCGTCCAATCAAAATCCATGGTTTACGAAATCGGCAAGTAACACTGCAGGCTACAGAGACTGGTATGTTTGGTCGCCTACGAATCCGGGCTTTCTTGGCCCTTGGGGTCAGACCGTATGGTATGCCAGCGGGGGAAGTTACTACTACGGTTTATTCGGAGGAGGTTTGCCTGATCTTAATTACAGAGATACCGTTGCGAAAAAGGCAATGTTTGATGTAGTTGATTTTTGGCTGGACAAAGGAGTGGATGGATACCGGTTGGATGCCATCAAGTATTTAGTTGAAGATGGAACACAACTGGAGAATACACAAGAGACATTTAATGTCCTGCAGGAATTGAATACGGTGTATAAAACTAAAAACCCTGATGCGTTTACAGTAGGGGAGGTTTGGTCGAGCACGGCTTCGATTATTCCTTATGTCCAGGATAACCGTTTGGATGCCTGTTTCGAATTTGGATTAGCTGGTGCAATTGTCGATGCGGTCAACAATAATAATTCAGTTGGTCTCCAGGAGCAGGTGACTACAGTGCAGGCTGCTTATCCGTTGTTGCAGTATGGCACCTTCCTCACGAATCATGATCAGGACAGAGTCTTTAGTGTATTGAACGGCGACATTCCAAAAATGAAATTGGCAGCGTCACTTTACCTGACACTTCCGGGTGTTCCATTTCTTTATTATGGTGAAGAACTGGGGATGATGGGAACAGGAAATGATCTCAACAAGCGACGACCTATGCAATGGACAAGTGGAAGTCATGCCGGATTTTCAACAGTTAATCCTTGGACAGCTCCTGGAACTAATTATACGACGAACAATGTGGAAACCATGGATGCTAATCCTGGTTCATTGCTTGAGTATTATCGACAGCTCATTGAAATTCGTAATGATCATGAGGTCTTGCGCAGGGGACAGACGTTGATAGTGAATGACAATGAAAGTGATGCTTTCAGTTTTGCACGCGTGCTAGATAATGAGGCGATTGTCGTGGTAGCCAATACGGGTACAGTTGTTCTTGATCCGGTTATTTCCCTTGACATTTCCGCCTTAATACCTGGGGAATATTTTGTGACAGAATTATTGAGTCACCAGTCGATGGGGAAAATTACGATCTCTGCTGAAGGTGGATTTATTGGCTGGCATTCCAGTAGTAACAACCTTTCTGGTCGTACTGCATGGATTTTGCTCATTTCTGTAGAAAACCCGATCACTGCTATTTCAGAACCTCGTTTTGATAATTCAATCTTATTGAAACCCAATCCTGCTAATGAATCATTTCAAATATCACTTGATCAAAAAGCAAATTATAATTCACAAGTGAAGATTTTCACTGCGGCTGGACGATTGTTTTTCCAGGGAAAGATGGAAGGAAATGAAATGACTATTAAGTCCAGTGGATGGCCAGCAGGGATTTATTTTGTTCGGGTAACTGGTGAAAACGCCATTTCAACACGACGATTAATCCTGGTAAGGGAGTAAGGGAGTAAGGGAGCAAAGGAGTAAAGGTGGACAGTCGGATTGAAATATTTTAAAAATAAATTGATTTTCGGGTAACATTTTGGGGTTCTCGAGACACTATAGGATATGGAAAGTACATATCTATCTTTTGAAGAGCTTGTCATCTGGCAAGAAGGCATGAAAATTTGTTATCAGGTCTATGATTCTTTGATGGATTGTCTGGATTACGGGCTAAAGAATCAAATGGAGAGAAGTGCTGTCTCGATCCCTTCAAATATTTCAGAAGGCTATGAATTAAGTTCAGACCGGGCTTTTATCAGGCATCTCTACATTGCCAAAGGATCCAGCGGAGAGCTCCGCACACAATTATATATTGCAATCCGGCAAAAATATATTCCTCAAAACACCGGAAATGAAATGATCGATCAACTTAAAAAGTTGAGTAGCATGATCCAAAAATTCATTACGGCCAGAAGACAAAGGAATGCCACTGCATTTTTAAAAAAGACTCTTTTTTTTCTTTTTTAATGTCCGTCACTCCATTGTCCCTTTACTCCGTTACTCCCTTACTCCGTTACTCCGTTACTCCGTTACTCCCTTTACTCCGTTACTCCCTTTACTCCGTTACTCCCTTACTCCGTTACTCCCTTTACTCCGTTACTCCGTTACTGCTTCAACCATTGATCCACGGTTTCCATCGCTCCCCACTTCGGTTTCTCAAATTCACTCGGTTCATCAAACGCTGCACGCAATTCCTTTACAGCAGGACGATAATCGACTCCTTGGTTTTTAAATCGATCGACGGTTCGCAATACACGTTCCACTTCCCACGAAAATTGACCCTGATAAAAATGAGAGGGATGCGAGGCCTGACGAATACTTTCTCGAATAAGGCGAGCCTGTATAATCACTCCTTGTCTAATGGGTTCAGGAAATAAAGAAGGATCATCCACTGCATTGGAGGCAAGGAAATTAAAAGCTTCCGGTGCCCAATCATTTTGCAATCGGCGAGTCAACTCTTGCTGCCATTCCGGATTCGTTTTTATTTTGGCTACTGCTTTCTCGCGCACATCAGCATCCTGGTTGGCATCTGTGAAGACAAGGATGAACACCATGTCTTTCGTAACATCCGTGGAATCGATTTGATCCAGTATGCGTTGATGATTATCATTTTCGCCTTGACGAATACTATTAATCCGTGCAGTCTGGTTGCGCGAAGACTCTTGTAAGAATCCTGCGATCGCAGAAACTGTACCGGTCAGCCCGATAATTGAAATCAATACCAGTGGCCATTTGTATACGGCTATGGGTACGGAATTTCGAAATGAATCGTTCATTAAAATAAATCCTGCGATGATCAGGACTAATGGAACCAGCACCGGAACAAAAGACGAATATATCCTGAGCAATCCGGGCACAGGGCCTGCCTCATATTTAAATACCGAACTCATAGTGGATGTAAAGACGATCGTCAATAATCCAGCAGCGACAAGTAGTACGCGAGTGGATTTTTTAGTGGATATCCAATCGAGACCTCCCTTGTAACCAATAATAATAGTGGCCAGCAACATGGCGATGACAAAAACAAAATTCAATATCATGATCGACCAGTAATACCCTACTGCGCCATCATTTTGTGGTGGAGACTTGGATAGCGAACCCACATTGAGCATGAAGAAAATCAAAGTGGATATAATGAGGAGAATATTGCCGATAACAGCCATGAGGAGATGGTTTTCATGAATAATCAGGGACGAAAATAAAATGAAAATATAAATCTCAAATACAAAGTTTAACGTGACGCCTCTTCACCAAATTGATATTGGATCGAAAATTCAAATCCTAATTCTTTAGGGGTGTATGTTCCATTGACCGTCTCCTTGTCCTGGTATTCGTTGATATTGGCGGTGTACAGTCCATGGAGCCCGATGATGAGAAAGGGATCAATTTTATAATCCAACCCGGTGGAGATCTCATAATCAAAATTCACCTTGTTGATATCAACGATTACATTATCGGCGTCTTGTGTATTGATATTG
>Ga0068851_10000140_pt1 | contig 38908 bp, 25 predicted proteins | sample KBSCornC12_FD_66588 | JGI IMG/M metagenome (GOLD analysis project Ga0068851, IMG submission 66588) | Corn rhizosphere microbial communities from Kellogg Biological Station, Michigan, USA - KBS Corn C1-2 | ecosystem: Host-associated > Plants > Roots > Rhizosphere > Soil ...
CAATTTGACCGGGATATCAAAACTGAGATTTAATAAAAAAACATGGGTGAATACCGCAACACCCAAAAGGGATCCGAACGTTACCATCTTCCTGTTTAATAACAAGACACCCACCATGATTTCCATGATACCAGAAAACACCTGGTAAGGAGTTGAATAGCCCATGAACATCCAGGACAACCGCATCGGTAAAAAATCACCAAGAGGTGTAGCCAGTTGATTCAGATTAGGTGCCGGCATCTGCAGTGCAAACAACTTGATAATGCCATATGAAAAAGCAATCATGATGACATTGTAGCGTACTACATTTTTTAAAATGAAATCAAGCAAGGTATAATTCTTCCTTTTCCTGTCCAGCAATGTCCAGATGAGGCAACCGAATGCCGATAGAATCAGGTAGGTATAAAATTGTGCCCACGCATAAGAAGTGTCGCCGCTGCCACCACCTTCTAAATTCAAATGGTCCTTGACATGGAGTAAATGGGCGTTGAAGAGTTCAACGATCCATTGTTCTGCATTGCCATACAGTGAGCTGAGATAAGGGTCACCCGGTATCTGGTAAAACCAAAACCAGGGCGTGATGGTCAGGAGAAAATAAATGAAGAAAAAACGGAAGGCAAGGAGACGCATGAGAATATTTTATTGGTTCTTCTGCGTTCTAAGATAGCGATAATGGTTTTGGCTAAAGCCTCATATAATACACTAACTCATACCCCGGCCTGAAGCCCGGGGCAATTTCAGAATTTTCAAATTCAGGATTAAAATATTTTCCTCGCACGGAGAACACTGAGTACACAGAGAAATGATTTTACTTTTCAGCCTCTTCTGCCTTTTCAGCCTCTTCTGCCTTTTCCGCCTCTTCTGCCTTTTTAATAAAATTCCCCAAAATGCCAAAGTATCCCCGACGGATCATGCACAAAACATTCCCGGCCCCAATCATATTCGCGAATCGGAGTCAATCGAACACCTTCATATTTAGTAGCCAGATTTAAATCCGCTAATTCATTCCAGAAACGAGGGACATCTTCCACTTCTAAAAATACCTGCGTATTATCGATCCAATCTTTGACAAACGCATCCTGTAAATAAAAGGCAAACCCCTCCGATTTGAAGACAGACATGGTGGGAAATAAAATGGTCTCCTGGAATCCCAGGTCGCGATAGAAATTTCTCGATAGGTCAAAATTTTTTGCACCAAGGAAAGGGCGGATAGATTTTGCTTTGTGTTGCATGATGGTTAAGCATAGTTTGTTGAAAAAGTGAACAAAGAATTTGTTTGCCTCAATGTAATAAAAAGGCCTGCAACATCGTATTGCAGGCCTTTGAAAACAAAAGAAAGCTTACTCGCACTATTAAATTTTAATAGAAAACTACACCGGAAGTTCTGTTTTGATTGATCTTCCAGGATGTCTCATCAAATGAATCCGTGAAGATGTTCATATCATGATCCCCGGGGTTATAACCAAGATAACCCTGGAAGGTCTTCCACAAGGTCCTGTCCGATGAATTGATAGCGCCTATGGAAATGATTTGTTCACCATTCGCATCAAACATCGCCCAGACTCCGGGTTCCACTTGTTTTTGTCCAAACCGGAAAACAGGCTTGTAGGAATCACTGGTCGTGAAATTCCAATCCAATACAGCACCGTCGCAAAGTATATCCACAAAGGAAGGACTCAATATGCCAAGATGATTGCGATGTTGCACGAGCAAATAGTAATCATTTGCAATATTGATGGTTGGGCCGGGACAATTTTCCGGGAAAGTCACTTGCCCATTTTTATGCACCCAGCCTGCGCATGTCCAGATGTTGTTGGCAGGAAGAATTCCATTCTCCCTTACTGTCACCAGTACCCAGTCAACTACATCTATCGGGTAAGGAATCTTGCCACTGCCATCTCCGTATTGCGTGCCAAGGTTTCCGGTGTAATTCCATGGCGCAACTTGATAAGGTTGTCCTGCAGGCTCATCATGAATAAAAGGACTCGCATTGAGCTGACCGGGTAAAGTGTGTTGCGTATTCAGGTTTGTTCGCATGCTATCACCGGTCAAACTATAAGGTCCTTCCAGGAAAACTTTCAAACGGATAGCCTGGCAATTGATCCTCGTGTCATAAGTAGTCGAGGCAGAATTACCACACATGTCAGTTACCGTCACGGTGATGACGGAATCACAATTTGTACCCTGCGCAATATCTGTATCGATATCAAGATCAGCCATAAGTGTGCAATTCTCTGTTATCGTAGTAGCTGCAACAGCTGCTGCCATAGCTTCTGCTGCAGTGTTGTAACAATCATCAATATCCCCTGCAAGTAAAACAGGAGGTTGTGAATCATCGAGGTAAACGGTACTTGTGCAAGTAGCTGTACTGTTGCAAGCATCTGTGGCGGTGAAGGTGATGGTCAGCCCTGTGGATTGATTACAACTCAATGGTGGTATGCTGGAACCATTGTAATTAGTCGTTATCGTTGTACTACCTGTGCAACCACCGGAAGATGTTGCCGTATTGATCCAGGCATTGATTTGTGCAACATAATTAGCGGAACCACACTCCATAACCAGGTTAGGTGGACAATTGATAATAATTGATCCTGCAGGAAGGATAGTCAAAGTAACTTTGGCCGTATCGCACAAAGGTTGTGGATCACACAATGTATAAATGAATTGATCGGGCCCAAAATAATTTGGATTCGGTGTATACGTGATCGTGCCATCTCCATTGACCATAGTTGTTCCATTTGTTGGAGGAGTTGAAACAGTCGGTGTGCCTAGCGGATTATCAGGATCGCTATCATTGGCGAGCACCGTGATGGTGACCGGTAAATTTTCTGTTGTAGAGGCAACATCAGGTTGTGCTAAAGGAGCGTCATTAACAGGTGTTACTGTAATCTTGACTAATGCAGTGTCACACAAAGGTGTCGGATCACAAAGCGTGTAGATGAATTGATCAGGACCGAAGTAATTTGGATTCGGTGTGTAGGTGATCGTACCATCTCCATTGACTGTCGTCATACCATGTGTTGGTGCCGTTGAAACAGTTGGAGTCCCTAGCGGATTATCAGGATCACTATCATTGGTCAACACTGTGATCGTGACAGGATTATCCTCCGGTGTTGAGGCAACATCTGGTTGTGCTAATGGTGCATCATTAACAGGAGATACTGTAATCTTAACCAACGCAGTATCACAAAGTGGAGTTGGATCGCAAAGAGTGTAAATGAATTGATCAGGGCCGAAATAATTTGGATTCGGCGTATACGTGATCGTACCGTCACCATTAACTACTGTCATCCCATGTGTTGGTCCAGTTGAAACAGTTGGAGTCCCTAGCGGATTATCAGGATCACTATCATTTGCAAGAACAGTAATCGTAACAGGATTGTCCTCGGGAGTAGTCGCAACATCTGGTTGTGCTAATGGTGCATCATTAACAGGAGATACAGTAATCTTGACCAGTGCAGTATCACACAGCGGCGTTGGATCACAAATCGTGTAGATGAATTGATCAGGTCCGAAATAATTTGGATTCGGTGTGTAGGTGATCGTACCATCTCCATTGACTGTCGTCATACCATGTGTTGGTGCCGTTGAAACCGTTGGAGTTCCCAGCGGATTATCAGGATCACTATCATTTGCAAGAACAGTAATCGTAACAGGATTGTCCTCGGGAGTAGTTGCAACATCTGGTTGTGCTAACGGAGCATCATTGACGGGAGATACAGTTATTTTGACTAGTGCAGTATCACACAAAGGCGTAGGATCACAAATCGTGTAGATGAATTGATCAGGTCCGAAATAATTTGGATTCGGTGTGTAGGTGATCGTACCATCTCCATTGACTGTCGTCATACCGTGTGTTGGTGCCGTTGAAACCGTTGGAGTCCCTAGCGGATTATCAGGATCAATATCATTGGCAAGAACAGTAATCGTAACAGGATTGTCCTCGGGAGTAGTTGCAACATCTGGTTGTGCCAGAGGACCATCATTAACTGGAGATACTGTGATCTTGACCAGTGCAGTATCACACAAAGGCGTTGGATCACAAATCGTGTAGATGAATTGATCAGGACCGAAATAATTTGGATTCGGTGTGTAGGTGATCGTACCATCTCCATTGACTGTCGTCATACCATGTGTTGGAGCAGTTGAAACCGTCGGTGTACCGAGCGGATTATCAGGATCACTATCATTGATCAACACAGTGATCGTGACAGGATTATCCTCAGGGACTGTGGCTACATCAGGTTGTGCTAACGGTGCATCATTAACAGGAGATACTGTAATCTTGACCAGTGCAGTATCACACAAGGGCGTTGGATCACAAAGGGTATAGATGAATTGATCAGGTCCGAAATAATTTGGATTCGGTGTGTAGGTGATCGTACCATCTCCGTTGACTGATGTCATACCATGTGCTGGTGCCGTTGAAACAGTCGGTGTGCCAAGAGGATTGTCTGGGTCACTATCATTGGACAAAACAGTAATTGTAACAGGATTATCCTCTGGTGTAGTGGCAACATCAGGTTGTGCAACAGGTGGATCATTGAATGGAGTCACAGTAATAATAATGGTCGTTGTATCACAAAGCGTCGGGATGTCGGGATGACATACATAGACGCAGAAAGTATCCATTCCATTGAAGCCTGGATTAGGATCATAAGTGACACACGCACCGGAAATCATAAGAGTACCATGAGAAGGTAGATCGCAAGTACTGATTGAAGTAGCCGGTTCGCTAAAGGTGGTTAAATCATCAGCACAGGCTTGTTGCGTTCCATTTTCCGGAATTGTATACGTCACCGTATCCCTTTGGGGTGATACGAATACGGTCACCAATGCAGTGTCACAAAGTGGCTGTGGATCACAAAGCGTATAAATGAATGTGTCCGGTCCGACGAAATCCGGATCCGGTGTGTAGGTGATCGTGCCATCTCCATTGACAGTCGTCATACCATGTGTAGGTGCAGTTGAAACCGTCGGTGCGCCGAGCGGATTATCAGGATCACTGTCATTGGTCAACACAGTGATCGTAACAGGATTATCTTCTGGCACTGTGGCTACATCAGGTTCTGCCAATGGCGCATCATTAACCGGAGTCACTGTAATCTTGACCAGTGCAGTGTCACATAAAGGCGTTGGATCACACAGGGTGTAGATGAATTGATCAGGGCCGGAATAATTTGGATTCGGTGTATAGGTGATCGTTCCATCTCCATTAACTGTCGTCATGCCATGTGTTGGTGCTGTAGAAACAGTTGGAGTCCCTAACGGATTATCGATATCACTATCATTTGCCAGGACAGTTATGGTGACAGGGTTATCCTCCGGTGTAGTGGCCACATCAGGTTGTGCAAAGGGCGCATCATCAACAGGCGTTACGGTGATCTTGACTAATGCAGTATCACAAAGCGGCTGAGGATCACAAAGGGTATAAATGAATTGATCGGGCCCGAAATAATTTGGATTCGGTGTATACGTGATCGTACCATTTCCATTGACCATCGTCGTACCATGGGTTGGTGCAGTTGAAACAGTCGGTGTGCCCAATGGATTATCAGAATCCGTGTCATTGGCCAGCACAGTAATCGTCACGGGCATGTCCTCTGGTATAGAAGCCACATCAGGTTGTGCAAGAGGGCCATCATTGCAAAACAAATTACCTCCACTCGAAGCGCGTGTATCTACAAACGCTCCATAGACGCGAACTAAATTGATCGCTGTCACCAATGATCCAACAGTGATCCGGACTTCATCAAAAGGCAAAGTGGTTTTGAATCCAACATTATATCTCCCGGGTTCGTCACTAATAAACAATATGATCAACGCCAGGTCGATGAGATCACTGCCAGACTTCGATTCCTGCAACACACCATTATTATAGGTAGAAATAATAAGGGAGGAGAATAAATCAGCTTCGAGCAAAAGACCCATATCCTGGATAACGAATCCTGCATAGGTTCCCTGCGGATAGGTATAGAGGGCATCTGCCACAGCGATCGAAGCGGAACCAGCAACATTGGCTACCACTGTAATGAGTCCATAATCATTGGTATCGGCTGTAATGACATTTTCTTCACCAGTCACAGCACAGGCTACGCAGGCTATTCCATCAACGCCTGTTCTGAATGCATCGATATAAACCGGGAATTCAGGTCCGTTTAAAAAGTAAGTGGAATCGCATGCAATGGTAGCAGGGCAAAAAGGTTGAATAACCACTTCATGAATGCGGGTCGTCCCGATATTAAATGATCCAACATTATTCAAGCTGATTTTTACTTCATCAAAAGGCAGCGTGGTGACAAAGCCGACAAGTTGTTGGTCATCGTTCACCAGCAAATCGGTTCCTACACTCAACAGTGCTCCTGCATTCGTTTGACTTTGTTGAAAAGCTCCATTTAGATAAGTTGATATAGTTATACCGGTTAAAGCATTGGCACCCACAAGACTTGCATTTTCAATCCGGAAGCCTGTAAATGTATTGGCAGGATAATCAGTCAACTGATCTTTGACAGCGAGACTTCCGGTCGTCAATACACCAGCGGTGATGATGATCTGCGCATAAGTAGATGAATTATTATCGATCACATTGCCTGCTTCGATGATATTACATCCGGCACATGCCGCACCGGTCAACCCGGTTTGTGCAATGTCAATGAAAACAGGATAATCCGGTTTGGTCTGGGCATTCAAAGTATTACAATCAGGTGGTGTACCTGCACACAGCTTTTGAAAAATGGCACTGTACACTTTTGTAGTTCCCAGCGTAACTCCAACTGGTTGTTGAACAGTGATTTTAACTTTATCGACACTGGTGGTGGTTACAAATCCTACAGTATGTCTGCCGCTGGAGCTCAATAATGGAACACCGGCCAATAAAGCAGTGCCGGATACGGATTGTTGTTGAACATCATTAAGATAAGAAGTGATAGTGATGAAGTTCAATACACCAACACCAAGTAAGGTTAGATTCTCAATATCAAATCCTACAAATGTTCCAATAGGATAATCAGTCGATTGTTCTTCAACTGTTAAGAAGGAACTTCCTAATACACTGGCTACATGAATGAGGCTGGCGAAATCAGTTGTGCTGGAGCTGATGGCTGCTTCAGGATTATCAACAACAGCTACACTGACACCGCTGGATCCGGTTAGCGCATAATCAATAGTGACGGGAAAGGTCGGATGGTTGAGCGCAGTTTCTTGATTGCAATCCAGTGTGGGACCCGGGCAAAATTTCTCATTGACGGCATAATATACATTGTAGTCTCCAAGGCCAATCAGGTCATCAAAAGTAATTTCAATTTCATCATAGCCAAGCGTGGTGACGAAACCAAGTTGAATCGGGCCAGAGAGAAATCCGGAGCTAAAGCCGACCAGGTCAACGGCTGAATATGATTCCTGCTGCACATCTTCCAGGTAGGTTTTGATGGTGACAGAAGAAAATAAACCGAGACTGAACAGACCGCTCGACACCACATAGCCAACAAAATTGCCGCCGGAGTAATTATTGGTATTGTCTTTTACACTCAGGGTGAGTGAACCAACGCCAGTGATATGCCCGGTGGCAAAATCGGAAGTATTCGAATTCACCACATTAGCCGGGGTATTGGTGCCGAGGCATAATACATCGCCCTCCCAACATGCTATTCCGGGAGAGGTATGGCTCTCGACTACAGTATAAGTTGAGGGTACCCAGGGAGAATAAGCATTACAAGGTAAAGTGCCTTGCTGCGCATTCAATTGGACTTGAGTAAAAATCAAAATCAAAGAGAAAAAGAATACCCTTCTGCTGCTCACTGGCTTCTCAGGGAAGAGCCAGCTCTTACATTCCATTGTTTTCATTGTATGGTTTTTTTAATAGTGGATAATTCAAATCAAAGTGATAGTGGTCTACCGACGTAAACGACAATCTCTTTTTTGATGATCCCTATCAAAAAAGTTCCACACCATGAAAAATGACCTGTAAATTTTACTGACAGCTAAAGAGTTAAGTAGAATTGGGAGAAAGGATAAAAATTAGTAATCCCCGGGGTGTTTCTCAATAATCTAAAATAATGCTGTCAATAGGCAAGTTCGGAGGAGAACTATGGACTGTGATTGGAGAGAAAATTATCGCAGTCAATACGAAAAAAAGGTAACAGTGGTGTGATTTATTAGGGTGTTTCATAATAGAATCGTACATTAAAAATCAAATTTAATGTCGTATTCTTTTTAGTTTATTTTATACTTTAGTAAATATAAACATTTTTATGAAAAATCCAAATTTTTAGTCTCTTTTTTTGTGTCAATGCTGAATTTTTATTGGTGAATAAATTATTTTTTCCTGAATTGGGTGATGATGATCTCTTTCAGCTTTATTTTATACCAATGTAGCCTATAAAATTGTTATTTCAGAAAAGGTAGCCCGTTTTATTCTTTCTAACAAAAATTTTACATTGGCTTAGGTTGGGGATCGATAATGTTGATTAAGGGATTGACCTGTTGACAACAGTAGGCAAACTATAGGATATGCCTGTGCCAGCCGTCGTTACCAGCCGAATTGATTATTTTTCCTCCAATGAAATTCCTTTCCTGCTTTCTTTTTGCCTGTGGTCTCACTCTGATCATTTTCATCAGCTGTAACCAGGGTTTTAACCAGGCTAGTCAATCACAAGGCACTACATTTTATCCTTCCTCAAAACCCTTCACCCGATGGTGGTGGTTTGCTACTAAGATCAAGAAGGAGGATATAAAATATCAACTCGATTGGGCTAAAGAGATGAATTTCGGTGGGGTAGAGATCGCATGGGTATATCCTTTGTATCGATACCAGAAAATGTATGCTGAAAAATACAATCGTCATTATCCCGTAGATACCTCTGCTCAAAAATGGCTCAGCCCCGAATGGTCTGCCATGGTGGCTTACACTAAAGCGTATGCAGATTCTATTGGTTTGTCATGTGATTTTACATTCGGCAGTGCATGGCCGGTGGCAGGAAGCAACATTGATAAAGCTCATAGCACTCAGATTTATGGCGATTCGACATTTCGACAGGCTCTCACCTTTGCCTGGACCTATCCGGACACACAGTGGGTAATCAATCATCTCGATAGTAATGCTTTTAACTTGTTTGCACAGCCAGTAGGGGATGCAATACAGAAGGCCCTTAAAGGATCCAGGTCAGCTTTGTTTACCGACTCCTGGGAAATCAAGCTGAATGCAAAAAATAAAATCTGGACACCGGGATTTGAAAATGCATTTAAACAAAATTTTGGATATGATATAATTCCCTACATGAATGCGGGGCTTGACTCCTTTCCGGATGTTCGATATGATTACATGTTACAATTAGATGATTTTGTGACCAATGGTTTTTATAAACCGTATGTAAAAAAATGCAAAGAGCTCGGCGCATGGTCAAGAGTACAATGCCTGGGATCGCCGACCGATGTGATGACTACATATTCACTTGTGGATATTCCGGAGACAGAAGCTATGCTTAACAATCCTAACTATTCGCTAATTGTAAGTTCTGCTGCATGTTTAGCATCTAAAAAATTAGTATCGAGTGAAACCTTTACGTGCATGTATGGTTTTCCGGCTACTTATTTACGACAGGAACAAACTGCTGATTTGAAAATGGTGGCCGATGCGATGTTTGCTGAAGGGGTCAATCATCTTGTTTATCACGGGATGCCATATAATCCACAAGGTGCTGACACTATTGATTTTTTTGCCACGACCTATTTTGGACCAGGTGGAAGTTTGACGCCTGAATTACCTGCTTTCAATTCTTATATCGAGAAAGTTTCCGGTATAATGGAAAAAGGCAAGACCTATTCCGATGTCGCATTATACATTCCTTATGAAGATGCGGTGATGAAAGGGGCCTATCCTCCTGAACGACAACGGGTGTGGGTTTGGGGTGAATATGAAATGCGGTATATCTATCCGCCCGAAGAAACGGAAGGTTATCATCCGTTGTGGATCAACCGGCATTTTTTAGAGAAGGCTGATTTTAGAGGGGGAAAATTAAGCGTTGGTGACGCAAAATTCAATGCCTTGTATATCGATGTTGACTATATGGACATCAGGACGTTGAAAAGGATTTTGGAATTAGCAAAAAAAGGATTACCGGTTTGTTTAAAACGATTACCCAATCAACCTGGTAAAAACAAATCCAATGATTTTGAAGCGATGCTCATTGAGTTATCCGCTTTGAAAAACGTTTCTAAAGATTTTAATCAAGTTATTCAACATCCTCCGCTTATTCAATGTGACAGCATGCCTGATTATTGGTGCAGGGTGGGGGAGGAAGGTGACTATTATCTGTTCCTTGCCCAATTGCCTTCGAAAAATTTGAAGTATCCCATTTACTCCGGTCAATCATTCATGAAGGAATCCAACTTCAGGGATATAACCATCACCATTAACGGGAGGATGATCAATCAAAAAGTTGAGTTTAAGCCTTATCAGTCCGTGATACTCAAAATAAAACCTAATGGGAAAGTGGAGCTGATGGATATTTCGTTTGTGCCAAAGGATCCGGTGGTAAGACCACATGAACAACAGAAGATGAATTTTTAAAAAGGATTTTCCACTGGCACCCCCCCCCGACCCCTTCCAAAGGGGGAGGAAGATTTTTACATTTCAAAAATTTACTGCGATGATTGTATGCTTTTTCTTTTCAAATGATTTGCTGAATCTTCATTTTTAAATACGCAATATTATTTCATAAGCACGATCATCCTCCCCCTTCGAAGCGTCGTGCTGAGCGAAGTCGAAGTAGGGGTCGGGGGGTTGAGCGGGTCTTATTTGCGATAATTAACGGAAATTAGCAGCTCATGCGACTCTTGTTATTCTTAACCATATTTCTCCTCAATCAGGTCGTTCTGAATGCCCAGGATTTCAACATCCTCTCCTTTGGGGCAATAGCGGATGGAAAAACTCTCAATACAACCCATATTCAATCTGCTATCGATGCTGCTTTTAAAAACGGAGGTGGTCGTGTGGTAATACCGGCTGGACATTTTCTCACCGGGAGCATTGTTATGAAGTCCGGTGTGGAATTGCATTTGCTCAAAGGTGCAGTATTGCTTGGAAGCACTGATCCTGCACAATACATCAAGATCAATCGATGGAAGGCCCTGGTGATGGCCGATGCTCAGGATCATATTGCTATCACAGGTCCCGGAACAATAGATGGACAGGGCAGGCGGCTGGCCTTAAACATTGATAGTCTTTTTTATATTGGAAAACTGGATAGCATTGACTACACGTTTCCGGAGATGCGGCCTAAATGGTATCTCCGTCCGCAACTCATCGAGTTTGTGAATTGTAAGCACATTGAGATCAAAAATGTAACATTGAAGAATGCAGCCTGCTGGGTGCAAACCTATGATCAATGCGCATATCTCGTCATGGAGAAGGTGCATGTCGAGAGTGATGCCTATTGGAATAATGATGGCATCGATATCCAGGACTGCCATAATGTGCAAATCACGAATTGCTTTGTCAATGCAGCAGATGATGGGATCTGCCTGAAGTCACAAGTCGCTGATCATTATTGCGATAGTATCTACATCGCCAATTGCACTGTGCGGTCCAGTGCCAGCGCGATCAAATTTGGAACGGTGTCACACGGTGGTTTTAAAAACATAATCATTGAGCATATCAAAGTCTATGATACTTTCCGTTCTGCCGTTGCCATCGAATGTGTAGATGGTGGAAATCTTGAAAATGTAATGATTGATCACGTAAATGCTGTCAATACCGGGAATGCCATATTTATTCGGTTAGGAAAAAGAAATAAAACCGATGAAGTCGCCACTTTAAAAAATGTCACTATCAAAAACATGAAAGTAGAAGTGGCATTCGATCGTCCTGATTCCAAATACGAAATTCGCGGACCAGATTTGCCCTTCTTCCATAACACATTTCCTTCCTCGATCACTGGCATCCCCGGACATCCTGTTGAAAATGTAACATTGGAGAATATTCAAATAAAATATCCCGGAAGAGGTAATGATGGTTTGGCCAACATGCTGCTCTCCCGTTTAGATCAGGTTCCTGAGAAAGTGGCAGAATATCCTGAGTTTTCTATGTTTGGTGAATTACCGGCTTGGGGTTTTTATGTCAGGCATATGGATGGACTGATGATGAAAAATATCAAGTTGAGCATTAAGGCACCGGATTACAGGCAAGCGATGATTTTTGATGATGTTAAAAATCTGAACGCGCATTCCATGAGTATACAGGGAGATAAGAAGCCAGTGCAAATTATTCTTCACCGGACGGAAAATGTCAACATGGACAACGATCAACCGGTATTAAAAATGTAATCCATAATCCCTTGAATACGTTGCGTTATTATGTCGTATTTATTTTACTCACCTCGATGTGCTGTGGGCATAATGAGCAAGGTGTTCCTGAAATTGCGAAACATCAGGATCAAATTGAAAATAGTGAGCCTACAAAAGAATATTATAATAAAGCCACTGACGGTGCTTTGCTACTAACAAGATTTAAGTCCCTGGATGATTTTAAAACCATCGTGCAGGTCCAGTATTATGGTGATACATCAGGAACTAAGCGAATTATCGGGAACAATCCATTTGTTCTGCTGACTTACCATTGTGGAAACATAAATATCACCAGTTCATTAAAGGCTGGTATCAACCAATCGGATCTAGTGCAGGCAAAAAAGGGTAACCTGTGGGACCAAATAGTATTGGTCTTAAAATACCCTTATGTCTTGTTATATAAAAGAGATTTGGTGAGTGTTGAAAATTTGGGAAGACGAAGGCCCTGGACGTTTGGATTAGGTGATGTAGCATATTATGACATTGCAGAAACCACAGTAAGCCATATTGTCTATGAGGATCGTATTAAGATGTCTGCTGAAGATCTGTCTGAAAAGGGATATTTGAATACATTCAACCATATTACGGCGCAAGCGCTCATGAGTTCAATGTTTTCTGAAGGATTAGCTGATTTCGTTGCTGATGTGCATGAGCGTTTTAATATGCCTGAATTGGTTACTGGAAAATTTAAGGAAGCCCAATTGGACGATTTTGAAAATGGACCTGTTGATAATTATGTCGATATGCTCAATAATGAATGGGGACAAATACTGGGGCAAAAACTGAAAAAAAAATATTCGATAAACAGAAACACAAGCTGGACACCTGAATTGTTAGCCAATTATCTCAATGATATTCAAGGTTATTATAGCTGGGTCTTTCAGATTGGTTTCACACCCTTTAGATCAACCGATGACAAGGTCATACAATTTGCCAAAAAAATAAATACGGTTAGAAAAGATTCGTAGCCCAGGTGGAATTGCTTGTATCAACTCAAACGGTATGTAAACAGGTTTAAAGTTTTTTCACCTGGTAAAGTATTTCATTCTTTGCGCTGACATCGATGATTTTGTAGGCAGATAGAATTTCATCAACACCGGAAACATGCCATTCATTCAATAATTCCAGCCAATTGGGTTCGATTACATAAAGGTCGGTTAAATTGGCATTGGTGAAATTAACATCCACCAGGTTAGTTTTGACCAAATGGGCCAGGACTAGATTGGCATCCATTATATTGGCCCCTGTTAATTGAGCACTATCCAATCTCGTTCTGTACATATCGGCACAGGTCAAATCCGCCTCAATTAGAAATGATTCTCTGCAATCTGCCCATTGTAATATTGCTCCACTCAAATTGGCTTTCCTAAGTTGGGCTGAAACCATATTGGCTTCTTTAAGATCTGCGTGTTCTAAATTCGTTCCGTTCAAATCAGCCCATCTTAAATCTGCTCTTGTTAAGTCTGCTCTATTCAAATTGGCCCCACTCAGGTTAGCGCCCCACAAATGGGTAAAACTCAAATTCGCATCATGCAGATTGGTGTTCATCAAATTAGCATCCTGTAAATCTGCATAATTCAAATCAACCTCACTCAAATCAATTCCACTTAAATTAGCGCCTCTCAAATCGGCGTTGGCAAAAGATGTCTTCAACTTTATGGAATGCCATGAAGCAGTATCGATATTCATGGCAGCTAAAATCAACAATAATTGACCTCTTTCCGGGCTCAGCATTTTAGCGGAAACACTATTGGTCTCTACACGCAGATAGGGTTTAAAGCCAAAACAAATTGTAGTAATCTGTTGGATGGCTTCATTACTCAACTCCCGTTTCGGATTATCCTTTAGCTCAGCGTCAATTTTATTGAAGAGATGGCTCATTAAATCGGACTGGCCATTTTTTTGGAAAGCAACAATTGACTCAGCCTCTTGGGCGATCTCTAGGTTCATATGCTGGAGTTGGGTCTTAAGTCCTTTGTTTTGTATGTAGAAATAAGCAGATGTTCCTGCCAGCAGAAGGACTAGGGTAACACCAACAAGGAGTTTATTCTTTTTAATCATTTCTTATTCGAAAGTTGGGGAAAGGTAATACGAAATTGCTGTCAGGATGATGCTGAAATTGCTGTCAGGATGATGCTGAAATTGCTGTCAGGATGATGCTGAAATTGCCCCGACCTGAAGGCCGGGGCAATTTAAGAATCAATATTTAGCCTTTACCTGAAGGTCGGGGCAAATTAAAATTTACTACTTATGTTATTGTTCTCTGTCGCATGAATTATATCACAACTTCTTCCTATCACCCAGCATTGCCTCCGCATTTCGCTTACCATTTAATGCCAGTAGTCTTCCTGGCGCAGCTTTAAGTGAAAGATCAAATTGTTGTAGTGCTTCTTCGGGACGTTTCATATCCAGCAGCCATTCTCCATATAATTCAAAAGATGGTTTAACGACAGTAGGTGGGCCAAAGGAATAGCTCGCTGTAGATTCTGAAGCGACTGCTTGTTTTAAGTATTTTTCAACATCGAGGTTGTTCTTTTTTAGTTTGGCCTGCATAGCTTTCAGTTCGAGCAACATAATTTCTGATTGCTGGATATCCAGTGCATTAGGGAGGGCACTGTTGGCGCTGCTGCAGACTGCATTACCACCATTGGTCATCCGTTCTTTATCCAGGGAGATCTCGCGGGAGAATTTTAAAATAAGATCATCAAGTCCTTTAGTATCGTTGCGTTGATAAAATTTCATTCCATCGGTATATTCATTCATAGCGCGCAAGACGATGTTGAGATCGCTCATATCCACTTCAATATCATTGATGGGTGAACCATAGTCATTGGTTTCGGCGAGATAAGTTGATTTCAGTGATATCATATGTTCTCTTGCCCGCTCACTGCTCAATTCATTGCAAAGGGTTTGCATAGTGTCCACCAGAGTTTTGGCCAGCGCTTTATTTCCTTTCTGCAGATAAGCATACATCAGCCAATGATAACCGTGATAACCAAGGGCATCATTAGTCAGGTTTTTTCTTTCTTTCCTCGCTTTTGATGCACCCCATGCAGCAATGTTGGAACTGATCACTTTATCCCACATGCCGAGCGCCAGGTAAATATGAGTTGGCATGTGAAGTGCATGTGCGGCACCTGGTGCTACGATGGCATATTCATCTGCCGCCAGCACTGCCAATGAAGCATGCTTTGGATCATCACATGCATGGATGAGATAATGCAGTGCTCCGGGATGATTAGGACTTCGTTGTAAAACTTCTCTTGCCATATCAGCTGCAAGTCCATACACTTTATCATCACGACCCACTTGTACCGAACCCAGAAGTGCAATGCTGTAAAAAGCAGTTACTTCATCATTGCCGGGATATTGATCGTGCAGTTTTCCCATGAAGACAGCATAATTGCTATCGCGTTCTGCCTTCGTACCGGAGCCATATAAAATATTAATGCCGCGCATAAAATCTTTTTCCAGTGCAGTGGCAGCTTTGTCCACACGGCCTTGTGCAGTGGAATCTAATTCTGCTAAAATTTCATTTGCTTTTTTAAGATCCTGGTATCGCCAGAGCGAATGATTGTAAGTCATGGCTTCTCCCCAATAGGCCATGGCGAAAGTGGTATCGAGGTGAATGGCTTTATGAAATTCTTCCGCTGCATCCTGGTATTCAAAACTGTGCAGGAGCAACAGTCCTTTTTCAAAATAGGGTTGTGCTTCCTTCTTACCAGTCACAGAAAATGTAATGCTGCCAAGTTGATTTCCTGGACTCGGGACGGAAGGATTGGCGCAAGAGACAAGGATGATGATCGCAACAAGTGGCAATAGTAACCGGGTATACATGATGGAAACAATTTGAAGAATAAATGTAGTGTAAAAGATAGAACGAACTTTAGAGTTGATTACCACCCCAGGTAATAATCCTTCTCCAGCCACTCTGGCCAATGTCTTCCAAAATGTTCCTGCAACATAAGTTCCGCAACACAAAGTGCCCCTTCCACCCATCCTTGTTGAGCAGAGTAAGCTTCTCCGCAAATGAAAACAGATTCTTTCTGTATCGGGCGCCGCATGAAAGGCATCACTTCATTAATCGCATATCCTGCTTTCCAGGCATGATATCCTCCGCCATATGGATCGCGAGTCCAGTCCTTATACCAGGTGACATAGGGATCCGGTATATCCTTCATGTTGTGAAGCTCTTTCAATTGATGCATGACTTCATTGACCATGACACGTGGAGCCTGCACTGCAGCCAGTGCATTTAATTCAACATTCATGGATTCATCGTCAGTCCCTGCTTTAAATAAATCATCACGCATTGACAAACCCTCCCAAAAAGAAACCGTGCTGATATCATTATAACTGCCTAACAAAAGAGAGTGACCATCTTCAGGATCCGAGCCGAAGTAATAGCATTGTCGCATCGGTAGATCAGTAATGGAATGTCCATGTAATTCACCCAACGGTTTCCACCATGGATATTCAAAGCCCATCAGGATTTTATAAGAAGGTTCAATGATGACGGAATTCATATTCTGACGCAACAGTGGCTGACGATTCTCATCAAAGAAAAAATTGTATTGATCCAGTAGTTCGAGCGAGCGACGTGGCATCGCCAGGATAATGTTATCAGCATAGGCTTTCCATTTTGTCAGCGTAGGCAGATGCAGGAACATCAATTCATAGCGACCTGGTTTTTCTTTCGACCGTCGGAAATTCATCAGCTTGTTTTCTGTCCAGATGGCAGCACCATCGTGTTGCAGATATTCGTGCGCTAATGCGTAAGCAATTTTATCAAAACCGTTTTCGATGGTTTTATAAGTGGATCCCTCATTGGAGAAATCGCCCACCATATAAGGGAATGCTTCTGCAGCATTCCAGTTGATAGTGTTTGAATAATAGCCACCAGCATCAGAAAGAAAATTGTAACCCTCTTGCGAGATGCGGTCCTTGATCAGGTTCCAGAATCCAATATTATTGACCTTATGTCCATAGTAAGGTCCGGCAAAATTGTACGTGAGATTAGGTTTGACCTGGTACCAATCACGTAGCGTGAGGGAGAAGGTGTAATTGTACTTAGATGGATTCGCTGTTTTGTTTGGGAAATTTTTTACAAACCACGGATCGGCCATGAGCACTTCATACACAATGCGATTAAAGAGTTGATTGGCACTGAAGCCGCGGTCCTTGTTGTTTAATATATATCGCGTGTTGAGTCGCTTTCCTTTTTGTTGTGCTTCTTCCCAGGCATTGAGTTTGATTCGTTGCTTTCGGAGGTAAGCAATCAGGTGGGCATCATCACCCATGGGAAAATCAATATGGTGAAGTTCGTTTTTGAATACTTCTTCTATCAATGTAGCCACGATACGATGGGAGGACATGTAGCGCATGCCACCCAGTTCACCCACAATTTTCATTCCTGGCAAGGTGACCGATTCCAATCGACCGCCGATGCGATGACTCATGTCAAAGATTTGCACCTGGTCGGCGGGTAATGTTGTATCACTTCCATTTGGTGTGACGAGCCGATAAGCAGAATATAAACCGGAGACTCCTGCACCGATAATAGCAGTGTTCATCGTGAGTTGATCCTGAAAATTTTTATCGTGGCGAAGAGGCTCCATTTATTCTTTCTCTATGATTTCAATAGCCTTTTCCAATAATTCATCCTGTCCGTTTTTAATGCCTTCAATAGTGGGAGATAATGGAATATCAGCAATGATTCCAACTCGTTGGGTTCCTTGCCCATCAGGATAATAAACGCCGATACCGCTGATCATGGTGCTGAATCCTCCAGGCAAGTAGAATTGAGAAACATTTCCATCCGCACCTGCTGTGGTCGAGCCGATGACCGTTGCTTTCGGGGCAATGCGAAGGGCCATGGTCGTATATTCTGCCTGGCTTTGTGTCGTCTCATTGACAAGAATGACAACTTTACCCTTGTAATAGTCATTATTGTCTTCTCCAACACTTAAAGGTTGACCCATGACAAATAATCCCGGCTCGGTGATGCTTCCCCGGGTGAATTTGACAAAAGGAGTATTCGTTGGCATTAAATGTTGACTCAGGGTAAAGACGATGAAATCGGATGGATAACATCTCAAGTCAATAATAAGGCCTGATGTAGTCTTGATGTTGTTCCAAAAGACAGGCAGGTAGGCATTCTTGAAAGAACCGGGATATAAATAGGCTATAGTCGGTTTGATGAATTTACAGCACGTGTCTTGTTTTTGATATTTACCATAAATTTTGAGTTTGTCGAAAGGATATGCTGTCAATTGTTGATGAAGCATTTTGTCGTTCCTCATGTAATCCACATCCACAATAGTATCATTTGTTCGCAGCAGGTTTTCGGCGATCGATCTGAGTTGAGTTGGATAATTCGATGCCGGTGTAGTTTTCAATTTTTCTTTAATGATGGTATCGACCGGAATGCCATTTACTTTTAATACGATATCACCGACTTGAAGACCATTAGCTTTGCCTATGGCATCGTCATAATATCCGGTCACTACAGCTTTATTTTCTATAAATTTTATTTCGGGCGCCGGTAAATATTTACCTCTCCAATTGCTGAGCACCTGGTTGCCACCCCAGATATTAGCATGCGTATCGTGGACTCGTGCAATTAGTGTTAAAGCAGCCAGCGTGTATTTTTTTTCATCACTGGCATTGATAAAAATTGGAATAAATTCCCCTAATACATTTTTCCAGTCTTCTTCGATCAGGTCCTTATACGGAAAATAATATTGAATGATATTCCAATACCGGAATAAGGCCAGGAGCCTGAACCCGGTATCCGGAAATTTCATGTTGCCATATCCCTTCTCATTTTTAAATTGAGGATTCCCGACTCCCGGGATGAGACCTATATAATAATGATCGTCTGTTCGTTTCGCGTTTTTTACTGAGGTCAGCAATTCAGTCAGTGCCGGAGAAAAATGAGATTGATCTATCCAGTCTAAATCAGGTTTGATGATGTTGGCAGACTCTTGCCGGGTAGTATCCTTTTTATTGTCGATCTCGAACTTGCCCAGTTGATTAATCCAATCCACGTAAATCGCATCACACGATTTCGGATCTTTGGCTGCTAAAATTTTTGGAAGCCATCTGAAAAGTTCATAATCCCAATTGACCTCTCCTCTTGCAATTGCGGGATGATAATATTTAAGGAAACCCCAGGTTAATCCCAGGGTTTTTAATTTATTCGTAACCTCCTGATCTAAAACTATCGATTGGATGGTTGAGCCTGTATCGAATGTTGTGTCCTGATCTGCCGGGTATGTTTTTTTCTCCAGGGGTTTAATGTCCTCCAGGGGCACTCCATCAATGGTGACTTTTAAATTATCCGCCCACATTTTTCCTTTTCCCACTAGTAGTGCCCCAATGACTATTTGCTCGGTTTTTGTAGGATCCATATCAAGAGTGATCTCATATGGGGTCCAGTCAGTTGTTCCTGTAATGCCTTTTTTTTGCATATTATCGAATGCTACCTGAGGATCAATTCGCATCCATAGTCCAGCCCAACCGTCGGAAACATTTTCTGTTTTCAGATAACCGGATAAAGTAATTTTCTTCCCCGGATAATTAGCAGGAAGGATAAAACTTAAAGCCTTGAAGCCACCTCCTTTATCTGAGTTTATGGTTTGCGCATATCGACCATGTTGAACATTAATACTGTCCGGGGCAGAAAGGTAACTTTCATCCCCAGAAGCTAACCAACCATTAGGCAAGCCTGGCTTCTGCAATTCAAAGTCAAAATTGAAGATTGGATGAGGATCGGTAGGTTGACTGAAACACCCGGATGGAGAGTAGATGAGGAGTATGAAAAGAAGAAAATTTTTCATTTTATCCATTTTAAAACGAAACCTTGCTAATTTGATGGTCAGCTTTCTAATTAATATTCCAAATTCAGGACTTGACATAATAATTAAGTTTTATAAAGGCGAATTCAAATTTATACCAATACTTCCTTTTTCTTCTTTTTAATCACTTTCCTCAATAGGTAAGTTTCGATGGCTTTGTTGACAGGATTTAGAGAAAAAATAATAGCCACTTTAATCGCCAGTGAAAGAAGATAATTGTCACTCGCAAAAACATGTAAGACAATCTCCAATATTTTATCCTGGAAAATAAACAACACAAGGGCCAGGGCCAGGGTCAGTGCTTTTGCTTTCTTGCTGATCTTCGCCAGGGTGAGTTCATCAATGGTGTCCTGCAGTTCGATATTCTTTTTTTCAATTTCTATTTTTTGTGCTTTGATGATCGCATTTTCTTTTTGCGTTTGCTGGGCCTGGAAGAGTTGTACCTGGTTTTTTACTTTGCGATCGAGGTCCTCATGGTTGACTTCTTCTCGTATTTCATGGAAGGACTTATGATGGGCCAGGCTTTCGGATACATTACCCATACCGAGATAGATATCGGAAAGGAGTTGATGAATCTGGTACATTTTAACCTTGACGCCAATTTCTTCAGCCACTTTCAGGGCTTGTGATAAAACGGCGATGGCTTCATTTCCTTTTCGCTGCTTGTTATAGATATCACCAAGATTCACCAGGTTGGTGATGATGCCATTCTGAATTTTCATTTCCCGTCGCAGGGCAAGTGCTTCTTCGTTATAATGAATCGCTTCCTTGTAGTTGCCCATCTTGACATAGTAATCACCGAGATCAGTTAATCCTCTGGCCCTAAAAGTATATTCAGTGGTCGTCTCACAGAGGTCCAATGCTTTCTGATAATATTCCAGGGCAAGACTGTATTTCTTTTGTTTCATGTACACGCCAGCAATCCCATTCGTAAGTCGTGCTGCCATGTTCTCAATGCCAGCCGGATAATCAACATTCAGACCCTTTTGAAAAAGTTCTATCGATTCTTCCATGTGGCCTGTATCGGCATAAATACCGCCGATCCAATAATAACCGATGATGAGATACATTTTGTACTTCCCTGAATGTTCCAGCTGATCCATCGCCGGCAGGCCAAGTTTAAGGGCCATGTCAATATTCCCTTCGGCGCGATATTTAAAACCTAATTGAAGAGCAGCGGCAGCCAATGCATCTTCATCCTTGAGATCGGAAAATATTTCTTGTGCTTTGCTAATGTTTTTGGTGGAGCGATCAAAATTATCAGCCAGGAAAGAAATAGATCCATCCGTTAAATAGGTGAGTCCTAAAAATTCGGGGTGATCTTTTGCATGTGCAATGGCCCATTGCGTCATCTGTTCAAGCAAGGTATCCGCGTCAGCATGATGGGCGAGGGTAGTGAAATTGAGCCAGAGGGTTTCAAAAAACTCATCCCTGAGTTTATAGTTGCCTTTCTTGATTTCTTCGAAGAGTGATTTTATTTTTTCGATGGGCTGCACGAGAGGTAGTTTATGTTGGAAAAACTAAGATAAAGCAGTTTGAATGGTTTTCTGCCCCATCAAAATTTCATGCTACGCGAAATTTTATCACCCCTGTGTTCTGTCGTCTTGTTGCTTGCAGCAACTTGGCGACAGAAACCCCGGGGACATAGGTTCTCTTACATGTTGATATTGCCATTGGAATAATAATATAATTGCTATCAGGATGATGCTGAAAAAGCCATTGGAATAATAATATAACTGTTACCAGGAAGATGCTGAAATTGCCCTGGGGCTTTAGCCCGGGGATAAGGCAAAGAAAGAGTTCTGGCTTTAGCCATATACAAATACCATATTGTATTCTCTTTGGAATCGTGGTTTTGGCTAAAGCCGAATGGCCTTCATACAAAACCCCGACCTGAAGGTCGGGGCAATTTCAAATTCAATTTATAGTATTTACTTGAAGGTCGGGGCAATTTAAGATTCACGACTTATGTTTATGTTTTCTTGCACACGAAATTGCTTAAACAATTTTTAAGGGAAGATTAATTTTTATTTTTCAAAAATATTAATTGTCCCACATGAGAAGAAAGATGATTGGTCCGGCTGATGAGTACATTCAATCTGTTGCGATGCGGTTCTTTCTCAAAATCTTCCGGTGTAACGGCATTATGTTTTTGAAACCATTCTTCGCTCGTTAAATTATTAAAATGGTTGGACAACTTCGCATTTATGGTTTTCCAATATTGCCTAAGGTCTGCAACGGAATAAACAGGGACATCGGATTTGTCGGGGTTGGTGATAAAGCTTTCATCCAATTGTGGATAAAGTTGTTCACCCAAATTAAGTAAGGGCAACATCCTGTCATGCACGGCAGTGAGGTGTCCCAGTATATAGATACCTCTGTTTCGACCAGGCGCTACTTCGTTTTGAAGTTGTTCATCGGTCAGTTGTTCAAGCAGGGTATCGGCATTATTTAGTTTTGCATGCCAGGCATCGATTACCATTTTAGTAAAGAGTTGTTCTCTCATTGTTTCTTGTTGTTTAAATTATGATTGAAATATAGAAGTGGATGTACCGACCAAAGTCAATTGTTCTTGTTTCGGTGGTGTTTCAGGTCCGCTGGCCTTCAGTTGTTCCTGGAACTGTCTGAAGGAAGGCAATGATAAAAGTGCTTTCTCATCATCATCCGAATTGAAGAATGCAGTATGGGTAAATGTTTTTCCATCTGCTGCTAAGCATGCATGGTAATTGATGCCCGGGTGATTTTGATCTTGTAAGTCATGCATCACTTTTTGGATATTGCTTTGATTTTGATCAGCATATTCTGATTTTGTGGAGTAAGTAACACGTACAATTTTCATTAGTTTATTTTTTTTTTGAAAAAGTTTTAGAATCGGCCTATGCCATAACGGAAGCCTTATTAAACTTCGCTTTATATTCTAAAGGCGATAAGCCTGTAATTTTTTTAAACACTTCCCTGAACGCTTTATCATCGGAATAGCCAACATCATTCATCACCTCAAAAATGCTTTTCCTTCCTTTTTCTAAAGTACGCTTCGCAGCTTCCACCTTAACACGTTGCAAATATTCCACAGGAGTGTTGCCGGTCGCTTTAATAAAGCGTCGATCAAAGTTCCGTCGACTGACAGCGAACTTGTTGGCCAGTTCTTCGAAAGAAATCTTATCACTTAAATGATTTTCAATGTGTGCCTGTGCTTTCACGATCACTTCATCGCCATGATTTTTCTGGGTTTGAAAAATGTGGAAAGGAGATTGCGACGAGCGTTCCATGTCGATCTGAAAAATTTTGGAGCAATTGATAGCCGTTTGACGATCAAAATATTTTTCCACTAAGAATAGGATGAGGTTCAAAAAGGAATAGGCCCCGCCATTGGTATAAATTCCTTTTTGCACGGTGATCAATTTATCGGGTTGAAGATCAATGTTGGGAAACAAGCGCCTGAAATCATTGGCTGCATTCCAATGCGTGGAGCAAGTCTTACCATCCAATAGGCCGGTAGCGGCAAGTAAAAATGCTCCTGTGCAAATCGTCGCGATTTCAGCACCACGATTATGTTGTTCCCGGATCCAATTGATCAGCGATGTATTCTCTTTGATAACGCGATCATATTCGTGAGAGACAGAAGGGATAATGATAAGATCGGTTCTTTTGATTGCCTGTAAAGGCAAAGGATGTATGGAAAATAAACCATCGTCGAGTTTCAATTCTTTTACAAAACCGGCAATCTGGATTTGCATCATCGGCCTGTTGCCCATCTGCTGCCAATGCTGATTGGCCCTCAAAAGGATATGATAGGTACCTGAAATGCTGGCCAGGTTGGCGTATCCTTTGGGAACTACTATGGTCACATGTTTCATTGCCAATATTTTCAACAAAGCTAAAGGATTATCTTGTCCAAATCAACCCGTGAGATTGGCTATTTCACACCCGCTCATTTAAAAATAATGAGCCTAGTTTTGCCATGTCACTCGATGCTTCGACACATTCGACTTCGCTCAGTGCGACGCTCCGCTCAGCAACCGGGGACATTATTACAAAGAATATGAGTAGGAATATTTCGACTCCGCTCAATATTCTGTTTAATTCTAAAGCAATAATCAAATGGAAAAAGATTTTACCACGGCTATACTAGTCGACCAGGCACCAAAGGAAGCATTCAAAGCCATCAACAACGTTCGCGGATGGTGGTCAGAAAATATAGAAGGACCTACGGACAAGCTCGATGCTGTGTTCAACTATCATTACGAAGACATCCACCGCTGCCAGATCAAAATCATTGAATTCATTCCGGATCAAAAAGTGGTGTGGCTGGTGGAGAAAAACTATTTCAGTTTCACGAAAGACAAGACGGAATGGACAGGTACGAAAATGATTTTTGAAATCACGAAAAAGGATAACAAAACTCAAATACAGGTGACCCACCAGGGTTTGGTGCCATCGTATGAATGTTATGAAATCTGCCAGGATTCCTGGACCACGTATATCCAGCATAGTTTGCGCGACCTCATCACTAAAGGTAAAGGGCAGCCAAATGGTAAAGACAAACCGCAAACTGAAAATGAAAAGAAACTTGTAGAAGGAAAGCCTCAAAAGAAATGAAAGGAAAAGATTATCACATCACACTTACAGTGAAGGGAACGACACATGAAGTTTTCAATGACATCAATAAGGTAACCAAATGGTGGAATGAGAATTTGACCGGTAGTTCGAAAAAATTGAATGATGAATTTACTGTTCTCTTCGGTGAAGTCCATGTCTCCACTCAAAAATTAATAGAAATCGTTCCCGATAAAAAAGTGGTCTGGCTCGTGACGCAGAGTAATCTGAACTTCATCAAGAAAAGGGACGAATGGACCGGCACCAAAATCAGTTTTGAACTTTCTGAAAAGGATGGTAAAACGCAAATTGATTTCACGCACCATGGATTAGTGCCCGAAGTGGAATGTTTTACTGATTGTCAGAAAGGATGGGATTATTATTTAAAAGGAAGTTTATATAAGTTGTTGACAACAGGGAAGGGGGAGCCGGAGAGGAAGTGATCCATGGAATTCTACAATGCACAACCCCCCGACCCCTACTTCGACTTCGCTCAGCACGACGCTTCGAAGGGGGAGGATGATCGTGCTTATGAAATTGCAAGTGGTGTTTAAGGATATAGATTTTGCAAATCAGATGATAAGCAGAAGCCCCTATTAATAAAACCGAAAGTTTTTGAAAAGTAAAAATCTTCCTCCCCCTTTGGAGGGGGTCGGGGGGTGGTGCTTTTGTTTTAGTTCAAAACTTAGATAGGGTCGAGGAGTGATGCCTCATTTATAGCTTTGGTTAAAATTTCAATATTTTCTTAGAAATTATATTTTGGTTTCCAGAAACCACATTTAAAAAGTAAATCCCAGTCGCCATCTCCGACATATCTATCTCCTGCAGGAGACCATCAGCGATTTGGTGATAAACAAGTTGGCCTTGCGAATTATACAATTGAATATTTCTTGATGTATTTGCATCATCACTGAATTGTATTGTCAAAAAGTCCATCACTGGATTTGGGAAAATAGAAATAGTTCTGGGTTCAGCAGCAATCGAGGTAGTCTGGGTCAGGCATTCCAGAGCAGCTTCCAATACTTCGTCCCGTCCATGCCGTAGACCTTCCGCAGTAGGTCTGACAACCTCATTTATTTTTACTCCTTTTCGTTGTTGCTGATAGCCGTCTTCATAATACCAGCCTAATGAAGTAAAATTGGTGTAGAGATTATTTGGAAGATCATTATAACTGACATTACCATCTGCTCCTTGGGTCTGTGAACCAATGACTTTTGCATTAGGATGATGACTGAGGTATTGACAAGTATATTCAGCCTGGCTGAGGGTGGATTCATTGACGAGAATAAAAATTTTTCCAGAATACGGTTCGGGGTTATTCCAATGGCCAAGATTATCATGATCATCAGTTTTATAAAACCAGCCGGGCAAGTAGTAATTTTCAGGGGCCTTCGCCAATGCAGGATAATAATAAATGGTACTGGTCACAGGTGCTGTAAACAAAAGAGGAGCCAGGTCCCATAATGTTCCATTTGGATAATTTCGTAAATCGAAAATGATAGCAGGTGTATTCCTGAGGGCAGCATACATATCGGCTACATCGGCGGATTGCAATAAATTCATATCCACATATCCAGAGCCGCAGGTGGTGATATAGTATGGCAAAATATCTTCGTTGCTATTGATCCAGGTGAAAAAAGTAACTGCGTCCATACTTCGCGGAATGTCAATAGAATAAGCATGCTGAGTACTGTCCAACAAGGTCAACGCGATCGGTGAATTCATACCTCCTTCCATCATGAGGTGATAGAAATTATAATAAAATCCAGCAGAATCCGAAGCTGGAACATAAGGCGCTATGGAATCGGTGAGCGATTTCAGATCCTTACCACCGACACTGAGCAAGATGTCGCCAGGCATAATACCAGAAATGCCGCTTGTTTTTTTAATGACACACTGATTGCCGATCTTGATACAGGTAATTGGAGGATATGCATAACCACCCCAGAATTGTTCCGCCAAAACTGTACTTTGAACAAAGCCATGTCCATCATTAATATACCGCAGCATACGAGCAATTGCTTTTTGAAAGTCCAGGTCGGTTAGGGCGTTTCGGATTTGTGGGATGAACTGCACCAATGTCGTGTCCCACGGCTGATCCATGATGGAACGGTAAGGATCAAAATAATCAATGACCGACCAACATTGAAATGCAGCAGTGAGACGATCTTCTTCTTTTTTGTAATCCAATGGAATTGAAATAAGGTCTTTTTTAAAATCAATAAAACTACCATAGTTCGGGTCCGAATAATTATTGTACTGGTCGACGCAAGTTCGGTTGGACTGATAAATGTGGGATGAAAAGGTGGACAGAAAATCGAGCACAGCGGGACTGAACAATGAATCATGTATCCAGCCATCATTGAAATTGATATTGGTGTCGGGCAACGCACCAGGTGGATTTGCAATAAAGACATTGTTGCCGACTTTATTCAGCAACCTATTTAGTAGAATTGTATTGAATTCATCATTTGAATTTGTTAGTAAAGTCTGTTTGACCACGCCGCGCAAAAGGGTATCCCATTTCACGTTGCATTGTTGCTGGCTGAAATATTTCATATACCCCCAGACTTTACATAAGCGGTATAAACGGCCGTTCATATCACTGGAAACCTGGGCGGATACCTGCAGCCCGATGAAGAGAAGTATTATAAGGGAAACCAACCTTTTCATAAACAGGTATTTTAGTGTGAAAAATGATTGTTAAAATAATCATTTTGAGTTCAAAATATTCCTTGTATGCGAGATTTTTTTTAAAAAAAACTTACTGAATTAAGTATACTGAATCAGGTCGCTGTTACTTATCCAATGCTTGTAATAAAAAGGAATTGCCTGCAATAACAATACAAGCAACTCTTTATGCTGTTAATTTTTCGAATCCTTCATATTTCGCATCTCTAAAATTTTTAAAGAAGGCAAATCTAAAATCCAAAATAATCAAAACGGATACCCGATCGCTACATTAATCGTAGGATCCCAAAATTTAAATTTCTTCGCCCATCGCTCATCCTCCGGCAAATAAGGCGTACGCAAGGTATAAGCAAAATCAAGCCGCGCCACTATGAAAGCAAAATCCCAACGCAAGCCCCAGCCATAACTAATCCCGATTTGATCTAAGAATGTTTTTGTATCAAAGTTTCCATTCGGTCGCGCAGGATCTTTGTTGAATAGCCAGATGTTGCCAGCATCGATAAATAAAGCTCCTTTGAAACTTCCTGAAAAAGTAAAACGGTATTCTGCGTTTCCTTCTAAACGAATATCACCAGTCTGATCATTGTATCCCTCTGGAGGTACTTCACTTCCAGGGCCCAACGATCTTGCAATGAAGGAGCGCAAACTATTCGTACCGCCTACATAAAATTGTTTGATGTAAGGAATGATCTCAGAATTACCAATCGGTATACCCACCCCTGCACTCAGGCGAGTGACGATGCTCGAGGAGGGATTGAATTTGAAACTCTTGTGTAGATCTACTCTCGTTCGGATGTATTGTGAAAAAGGAACGCCAAACAATACATATCTCCCTAGTGAATCTTTCTTCGCATTGGTTGCCGAGTAGAGGACATTTAATGCATTACCGGCTACATCAATTCCACCACGAAAGAACAATGCATTTCTTTTGCTGGAAGGAGATTGATAGGTGAATTCATAACCCATGCCTAAAATAAATTGCTCATCAAAACTTCGTTGAATACCGGGATTCTCTTCGAGATAATCTTTGAATTCCTGCGTCTTCGAATCTTCCGGTACACGGGTGTAACTGATTTCAACCGGGTTGAAAGTATGGGTCATGCGATCTGTCCGGCTCCAGCTCCAACCGAAATTGGTGGTGGTTGAATTGAGCCGGTAAAGATCAAGACGATTGAAGAGTGTATAACTAAAAGCGAAATTAGTTTTAGGCAAACTCTTCGAAGCCGTATTGAATAACCAACGGGGATAAAATCGAGGAAGTGTATACATGAGTCCGAGTCCCACTTCATATGCAGGATTGATTTCGCCATCGACGATCTGCATTTCAAAGGAGCCCCGCAAATTGAGTTTCAGGAGTTCAGCCCCTTTGTCCGCATTTCGATCTGAATAGCTGAAGATGATGCCGGGGCCAAAATAATTTGTTGACCGGAACACAGTATTGAATTCAGCACTGTAGGCGAACCGTTTTTTCTGCGACAAGAAGAGGATGGCATCGAGTGAATCCGTGTTAGCGTTCGGTACAAATTTCATATTCGCATTCCGAATGATCGGCAGCTCATTCATATACCGGATCGTGTGCAGGTAATTTGATCGGGCATAGACTTCGCCGGGCTTCAGGAAGATGCCTTGCTGCAGGGCATCGAATTCAAGATTGTTTTTGCGGGAGATCAGGTAGTAGTGACCATATTGTGACGTATCAGCTTCGGCGTCTTCCAGTGTATTGTCATCGTGTATATAGACGTTCCTGATCGTAAATGGCTTTCTCGATTCAGGTGGTGTCTCAGGTTTTATCGTGAGCTCTGCGCGAACCTGGTGTTCACCGCTGACGGTATCTACTTTTAATAATAGAAAATCTGGACTGAAATAAATGTAGCCTTCTTCTTTCAGGTCACGATCGATTCTTGCGCGTTCTCCTTTCACGGCATCCAGGGTGTAGATATCCCCTTTCTTTAACAGCGATTTATCTTTATCCTGGTTGATCTTTTGTGTGAGATCATTGACCGGTTTTGGAAAACGAACGGTGTCTATGGTATAGGGAGAATGAAGGGTAATGGTATAATTGTATTTCGCTTTTCTCTTACCCACCATCACTGTATCGTGAGTCACTGCATTTTGAAAATAGCCTTGTTGAAATAATCGGTTTTGAATAGCAGTGGAAACCAGGTATGGATCCGCGTGGGAAAGTAATACCGGTGGCGCAATTTTCTTTTTCCAAAACTTTTTGACCTTCGCTGAATCGGACAGCATATTATATCGCGCCAAAGCCGGTCTCATCCACAGCGTTTTATGATTTGGAACAGGTTTCAACGCATCATTGAGGATCGATTTTATTTTCTTTTTCGGGGCATCCTCTTCCGTAATTTTTATTTCACTTCCAATGAAAAGCGGATCGGTTGATTTGATATATCGCATTCCTGTACAACCTGCAAAAGACAGCAGAATAAAAAGCAAAAGCAGATATGAAGTTGGTCTCATCATTTCTCTTTTTTCTTTTCTGCCTTTTCTGCCCCTAAATCCCCTGAAGGGGACTTCCTTTCTGCCTTTCCGCCTTTCTGCCTTTCCGCCTTTTCTGCCTTTAAATCTCCTTTATTAAATTCACGTATGAAGATCAATGAAATACCCGTGTTCCTAATTTCCTGGTAAATAATATCATACGATTCATTATTGAATAATTTCAATTGCTTGTCTCCGTTACCAGTCAAATCATAAATGATTGCGACATCACCTCTGTAATTATCACCGGTATTGGCGCCCGATTGATCGGAGTTGAGATCAAAATCTCCACCCACTTCAAAAGACAACCGGTCATTGAACACACTCTTTGAAACCCGAAAATCCATCGCCGTTTGTGTCTTTCCTCCCGGGTTTGAATAATCTGCATAGGATTGAATGCCAACATCGATGTTCACGCCTTTGATATATTGACTTGCAAACCTGTTTAGTTGACTGGCCAGCAAAGCATTTACACTATTGTAAATAGCGGTAGTGGCGACCTGGCTTTGATCAATTTCAGCAACGCTCGTTTCAGGAAGAAATCCACCAAGCACTAAAAGTCCAAAGACCTGCTTATTTAATTCTGTCTGAAACTCTGGCAATTTTAACCGATCAAGTTTATTCGCTAATACCGGGTAACTCGCCCTGTCCTCTTCCGGAAGATCAAGCGAGAAAGTTATGATGGGTTGTTCCAGTGTGCCTTTAATATTGATGCCCACTGTGTATTCCAATGTTCGTTTGTAAATATTTTTTTCGTTTTCACCGATTTCATGACCGACCAGTCCAATTGAATTTGTTGCCACCGGGTACACAGCTTTGATATCCATCTCGCCGCTGGCAGGGCTGCCACTCCAGTTGATGGAAGAGCCCGGCACCAACTGAAATGTTTTTTTCACCAGGTCATAAAAGGAAATGCGATACACTCCTTTTTTGATCGTGTAGGTTCCTGCGAGTTCCGGATTACCAGTGCGGTCCTGGCTTAGTTCCAGGTTCGCACCACCTGCAGCTTCAAAATAATCACCTGATTGTGCATCAGTGATGACTTTGATTTTCGCATCATCCTGGATTATGATTTTCGCATTGAGATTAAAATCCGGCAGACTGGCGATCAGTGAATCATAGGCAGTCTCAGAAGTGGCCACATGAAGGGTGTCAGTCAATTGGTCGGGATCAACAAATTCCACAATGCCCATCGTATTCAGCACTGCATCCTCATCCGTAGCGAGGGTATACTTAAGATTTGTTTTATCCTTAACGGTTATATCCGCCTTAACATAAGTATCCTTTTCATTGCCCGATAAGGCTATGTCACTATCGATCACCAGCAATCCTTTCAATGGACCTTTTACCGAATCGGCATTATCAATGAGGGCATAATCGTCAGCTTTAATCTTCAGATCATACTTGTATTTGGGTAAATCACTCGTGTTTATATTACCGGAAATGGTGAGTGGATGCATTTCACGATCATAGATTTTAAATTGATCCAGGGTCAAACCGTTGTTATCCAGTTTGATACTGTCATCCTTAATCTTAAAGGTCAGTTTTGGATCAGCCGTGGTGAGACTCATATCCCGGAACCTGATGCTTCCTTTTAATTCCGGATTCTTGATTGGTCCCATGACAGTTGCATGTCCTTTGATGGTACCTCTTAAATCGTCCAGGTAATCTGTATATAAAAAAGCAAACATCTCGGGGTTATCGACATCAAGGAGTAATGATGCGTCGACAGATTCGTTGTGTAAAAAATATTTTCCGTGAGCATCTACCTTGTTACTTGTGCTGAGCGAAGTCGAAGTAGTCGCGTTGGACAACAAAAACTCAAAGGGCACCTCGTCTCCATTCTTCACAGCCGTCATGGAGATGGCGATAGGAATGGAATGATAAAGTTCAAGACTATCGACATGCGCCTTAAGATTGAGTTCCTGGTTGGGAGCATATGTAAATGTCCCAGTGAGTAAGCCTTTGTTGATCACCGCTGAATCCGGGAAAAGGAAACTGTTGAGCAGGGTCAGATCCATGTTGTTGAAAGCGATATCAAAGGCATGGACATCACCATTGAGGTTCAACTGCATGTTATCATGCGACAGTTTGAATTGATCAAACGTTACATTTCCATCTTTCCATACAATGGGTTTATTTCCTGCAACGGTATATTTCTTTTGTAGAGCCATCAATTGATCAGGAAATATATATACACTGCCTTCCTGGCGAAGCACTCTCGTTTTCCATCCCAATAATGAAATGGAATCATGCGATAAAAGAAGATTGGAGACCGCCGTGTCGCCTTTGGTGGACAAATCAAAATCGAGGTTGCCGAGTTCATAGCTGTTGAAATAAAGATTATTGGCATTCACAATAGCAGCCGCACTATCTTTTGTAATGGAAATGTTAGTATATAAGGTATCCAGTGAAACCCCATAGCCTTTAAAGAGACCGGAATTGGCTTTCATTTTAAAGGATTGTTGTTGTTCCTCCCAGTCACCGGATAATTTTAGCGAGGAAAAATCATCAATAGCAAAACCTGATAATCGTAAAGGAGCAACTTTATCGACTTCAAAATTGAAAGCCATCGTTCTGTTGAGTCCACTTTGAATATTGCTGTGAGGGAAGCTTTCAATATTCGAGGACCACATTTTCATTATGCCGGGTAAATCGCGTAAATCGAAATTGGCGGCTATTGTGCCTTTGCCATCATCCATGATGTAATTGATATAACTGGAGTCCGGAGCAACGAACGCAACCAGTGAAAGAGTGTCAGCTGTATAGTCCGCATATTGGTTATGAATGGACAAGCCTTTACCTATAACTTTTCCCTTAAGGGAGAATGAATCAACAGTGATTGTGGAAATTAAATCACCCGATATGGTGAGTGAAGTATCCAACTGAAACAAATGACCCGCCTCGAAATCAGTCAAATGAGCATCCGTATTAATCACCATTGGATCAGCAAAAGAAATTTGGGAATGAATTTTTGATTTATAGCGGGGATCATCAATGGAAATGTTGGCATTCACGCTGTCATTAGTTATCCTGCTTTGGAAAGCAATATCATTCAGGGATTGATTCATGATCACGATGGAGTAGATCGAACCATTGATTTGTGCATCCTGATGGGTGCCCAATTTTCCTTTCGCATCGGCCGTCATTGTAACAGGCCCCAACCATGGCATATCCAACATTTCTCCAAGTGAAACATGTTGACCAGTTATTTTTATATCAATACCTATCGTGTTGCCCATCGGCATTGCTGTTCCTTTAGCAATCACATCACCCCATGTTGTAAATACTTTTCCATCGACGAATATTCGTTTTGGATTTCCGGTGCTGTTCATTTGCAGCCTAATGGATGGCGGAATTTTTGTATCACCTATAAAGGGCGTCATCAGTGTTTTAAAATCTGAACCAACAGTCGCATTAATGGCCAGGTTGGTCCAGGTGATCGTGGAAGGATTCAGGATATCTTCCATTTTTCCTTCTGCACTCAACTGACTATTGGGTGTTTTAATGATTAATGTTTTCAAATCACCTTTTCCGGCAATATAATTTCCATCAATGGACATCTCCGTCGTTTTCCAGTGATTGAAATACTTCCTGATCTTTTCATTTAGAAAATAGGAGAGTTCTTCAGGATTAATTTTGCCCTTAGCAATAAAAGTAACATCGGGAAGATCCGGTCGTGTGGATAGCGGATTATATAAGGCAGTGAGATCTGCTTGCAATTCATTGGTATCTGCTGAAATGTGAAATGCTGTGAGGGCTAATTGACTACGATTCATTTTAACATCAGCACCAGCCTGGAGGGTGGTAAATCCTGCTAGTTCAGTAGATATAGTTTGTAGTGATGCAGACAATGTATCAGAATGCATCACGACATCGGAGAGATTGATTTGAATGTCGCTGAGATCGATATGATTGGGATCAAATGTTGTTGTAGCCAGCATAGTATCCCTGTGAAAGGCAATGTGGCTATTGGTGATTTCAAAATCTTTGATATCAAGACCAATTCCGGCGCCGAAATCGGGAATGAATACATTTTTATCAGTAAGGGTTATCGGGGCATTGGAGGTATCCTCTATTTCGTGGGACATTATATTTAAATCCAATTGCCCAAAGCAAAATTCATCGGCGGTGATACTATTATCGCGAGTGGAATATTCTGCATTTTCGCTTGAGGCATTGCCGAGAGTTGCGGTGAGTGTTGTTCCACTAACTTTTGATATAAAATCAAGTGCGATGTTTTGTAAAATGATTCTTTTGAAATGAAATTTGAAGTCCTTTATAATGGTGTCCGGCGTGATGTTCAATTTATCTTTCGGTGCGAAAGCTTCGATGATAAAATGAATATTCAATCCATCCTGGCTTTGAACGAGTTGTCCTTTTACATCCTCCAGTCGTAATTCATTAAAAAGATAGTCACCGGAAATGAGGTCAAAGATGTTTGACTTAACGCCCATTTTTCCTACGGTAAACACGAGGTTGCTATCGGGGTCCCAAACTTGAAGACCTTCCATCTCCACGTCACCCAGCAAAGAGACTTTAATGTTTTGAAGTTCGATGCGGGCCTTCATGGCTGCTGAAAGGTTGCTGAGTAGCCTGCGTGCTATCCGGTTTTGAACTGATGGAATATGAACGATCAGGATGAATGCGATGAGTAATACCAGCAGGCCAGCTAAGACTTTCCCCAGGAATTTGAGAATTCGTAGAAAGGGATTCCTGGTGGGCATTTATAGAATTTAGCTTTTTTGGTATGGTGTGTCTGCCTGTAAAGTTAAGCTTTGCTTAGTGAAGCTTGATTTGGGCATCGAAACACAACCCATGCAAAAGTCTTCCTCCCCTTTGGTGGGGGTCGGGGGGTGGTGCCTTTCTTTAATGCAAATTTTTGGAGGAGGTTGAAGGGTGGTCCTTCCCAGTCACCCAGATCGTAATCGGAATCAACGAAGCACCGACGACAAAAATCAATACTCCTGGTAGCAGGCTGCCGGGCGCCATGCTGATCATCTTTATCAAAAAATAAATCCCGAATGGTATAAACAAAAACATGCCGGAGAACAAGCCCGGGTTATATTCTCTTTTTATGATGAACACAATGGTGTGCAGCAAACCATTCATTATGGTGACACCCAGTAATCCAAAGATCAGTGCCGGAAAATGAAGGCCTCGAAGAGCGGATAAGAAATAAGCAGTCCAAGCCAATACCACATTCACAATGAAAATTCCCCTGTCATTTAAGGGAGTGCGCATAATGGGGATATTATTGACGATGTTTTGATTGAAATATTCCTTAAATCCACCCGGGTAAACATATTCCTCGTACTGGTGGATCAATAAGAGCACAAAATGAATCCAGACCAGGGCTTCCACACTCGACCATTTATATCCGGATACTAAAAACACATAGATGGAAATTAAAATCGCAATACGCATTCCACTTTTCGCCCAGTCGCGGGCAAACAGGTTTATTTGTTTTTGCAGAAAGTTTGTGATGTTTGAATTCATTTTATTTTACTGCTTACTGCCTGCTGATTTATTTTGCCACAAAGGCGCAAAGACGCAAAGAAATTTGACTGCCGACTGCCGACTGCTTACTGCCGACTTATTACTGAATCCCCTGATCCCATCCATTCTTAAAAGCAAAATAACAACTTTGACTGTATAATCGATCCAGGTTGTCTTTATTAATCCAGGGATAATTGGATTTCATGTGATGGAACAATTGTTTTTTCAGGTTTGCTTCGCTGATCGTTTGGTTCAATGCGGCTAATGGTTCAAGAATACTGTCGACGAATTTGAAACCGGATTCCATCGCCGAGGTGCAAACTAAATTGTAATGATCGAGTTGTTCTGCTGACAGAGATGAATATTTTTTTGAAAGTCGTTGTTGAATTGGTTTTCGAAAGTCTTCCCCGAATTCCATAGCCATGTCAAGCCCCGTGTTGAGAATCGAAGCCTCATCAGAAGTTGATTTCTTAAATAATTTGGCGAAAATGGACAAAAACATTGAATGGAAAATTTTAATTTATTACTCACAACTCACAACTCACTGACGTAATATTTTCAAATACTCAATCCATGGCCCCACTTCAACCGTATACTGTTTCGCCATGACGCGTGCAATTTGCGAAATATGATTGAGATCGTGAACGACCCATGCTGCGAGCAACTGCTTTAAGGAAACTTCACCAAAGTCAGGGTGGATCCCTTTTTCGTTGTGTTTATTTTCGTCAATACGTAGTGATTTTAATACAGCAATGTTTATCCTGCGCAGCATTTTAAATTCATCGAGAAGAGCATTGACAGATTTCCCTTTACTGTTTTCAAATTGAGCAAAACGATCAAAGGGTACAAATGATTTTTCAACTTGATCGGATAAGATTAATTGCGCCCTAATGATCCAATCGGTTTTTTCTCCGTGTATGAAATGGCCGATAATATCAAATGGGCTCCAGGTATCTTCTCCTTCAGTCGCAGCTATCCATTCTGCTGATAGGCCACTCAACATGGCTCGAACCACATCTGGTGTTCGTTCTAAAATTTCAATTGACTTGTCAATAGAAAAATCCATGTTCGTTTCTCGTTATAAATCCAGGTGATATTCAGTACGAAGTACTTGCAATACCTCATGATTCTTAGTGGCATAGTCGGTGTACTCTGTTACCCTGGTAGAGTGGAGCATCAGCAGGTAATACGATGCCAGGTTTTCTGCTTCCTTCCGGTCAAATTTGTCGAGGTTGGGAATTTTACCATTCATCGGCAGTGATTCATTATTCATCAGCGCTTGATAAAATTGCATTGTTCCATTATGTGTCAATGCATTGTACCAGGTAAAGTCATAGTATTTCAAAGAGAATTGGCGAACATACAGTTCAACCATGCTGTACTCTTTATTATTCCTGTTCCTGGCATTCGCAATCGATACACTAAGTTTGCCGACCGCCGACTGGAATTCAGGACTTTTAAAATAGCGCAGCTCCCCTGAGTTTCTTAATTGATTCAATATGCCATCATTCGGTTCAAATAAAATTCGGGTAGTCTGAATTAATGCCCAGGAGAAGGATCGGTAAAAATGATCATTGAGGTTGGTCAGGCTGCTGTCTTTGACATAAGAAATAAAATAAGCGCACTCTTTTTCCTTGATTTGCCTGGTTGACATCATGTCCTGAACGATGATGGAATCCGCAAGTGTCTCTTTATAAAGATTTTTTGCCAGAACAGTGGCTCTTTCATGCTCTACTTTGTGTTCCCTGAGATTCTCTGCCGTAAACCCGCAGAATACGGCGAGAAACAACATTAAGAATTCCCAGAGATGAGTCTTCCAGTTTTTCTTTTCGCTGTGATGGGGATGAGTATGTACTTCCATATTTTCTTTTTCAAAAGGAGTGAGGCGATGGATTTGCTTAGGTAGGGTTCCTATGGATGATTAAGGATTTATCATTTGATCTCTTGTAAAAAATATCCTGGACAAGGGATGTCGAAGCAATGTCCTGATTAAAATTGGGATACCAATCACTGAGGGCAATAACCAATACACCAGGGGATCAAAATTTTTCCAAATGGGTAAAAATTTGCCATTGTCCACATAAAAGGCTGTGATCAGTAAAATATAAGACAGGCCCATTCCCATGATATGGATGATGCTCCATTTTTTCCAATGATGCCTCCGGGCTCTTCTTCCTATAAAAGCTGCACAAAAGGAAATCAATCCCAAAATGAATAAATGGTAATCTTCCTTCCACCGGGTGATCGCCATAATAGTGGCGGTGATGAACACTATCCAGATAAAAATATAATAAACGGTCCCTGCCTTGTGATGAGGGCCAGCTTGTTTTTTCGACAACATAGCAACTGCCCCTGCCACAACACAAGCAAGGCCAGCGAGCACATGGATGGCCAATAAAGTCAGAAAGAGCGGAGAATCAGAAGGGATATCAAATCCCTGGATAGTAATCGGGTTTCCTTTTAACACTGAGTTGAAATTAATTTTATCCCGGTCGGTTTTTGTTATTCAAAAGCAGTTGAAGATAGAAACATTAATGATGCTGGCTCTTTAGAAACGATCAATGTAATTTGCAGGTTAAATATAACTTCCATGAGTCTCCACATCAGTGCCACCTATGGCGATATTGCAGAAACTGTTCTGATAGCCGGAGATCCTTTACGTGCCCGTTATGTTGCAGAGAAGATGCTGACCGAAGTTAAATGTTACTCAGAAGTCCGTGGCATGCTGGGTTTCACGGGTAGGTATAAAGGCAAAAGTGTAAGTGTGCAGGGCACCGGTATTGGAATTCCATCTACAGCTATCTATATGCACGAATTGATTGAATCTTATGGTGTGAACAAAATCATTCGTATCGGTACATGTGGTGGACTTCAACCTCATCTCCAATTGGATCAATTGATCCTGGCTACCGCAGCTTATACCGATTCAAATACTCACTTGCTGTACAACAAAGACTTGAATCAACCCGTGAAATGTGATGAAGGATTATTGCGCCAGGCCATTGACTCGGCTAGTAAACTCAATATCCCGGTTTTGTCCGGCGAAATATTCAGCACCGATACTTTCTATGACGAAGACAAACATCGATGGGAGTCATGGACAAAACGCGGCCTGTTAGCTATCGAAATGGAATCCAGTATTATTTATTCCCTTGCCCTGAAATATAATGTCAAAGCGCTGTCCATTCTTTCCGTGAGTGATAACATCATTACACACGCAGAACAAACTGTACTTGACAGGGAAGAGGCGAGTATGGGGCAGATGCAGTTAGCACTGGAAATAGCTTAATGAATTAGGAATAAGGAAGTAAGAATAAGGAAGTAAGAAGTTTTTTGAATAGGGAATATCCAATGGTTCGACTCCGCTCACCAACCGTAACCAATATCCAATTATGAAAGAAAATTATTTAGTAAAATTCTTTTTACCC
>Ga0068851_10000141_pt1 | contig 38800 bp, 37 predicted proteins | sample KBSCornC12_FD_66588 | JGI IMG/M metagenome (GOLD analysis project Ga0068851, IMG submission 66588) | Corn rhizosphere microbial communities from Kellogg Biological Station, Michigan, USA - KBS Corn C1-2 | ecosystem: Host-associated > Plants > Roots > Rhizosphere > Soil ...
CGCGCCCTCTGCGACCTCGACTACGGCGAGGACTCCAACGCCGAAGTCGACGCCAACGTGGTGATGACCGGCGACGGCGGCCTGGTCGAGGTGCAGGCGACGGCCGAGCGGACGCCGCTCTCGCGCGCCTCGCTGGACGAGCTGCTGGGCCTGGCCGAGAACGGGATCGGCCGCCTGCGGGAGGTGCAGGAGCGCGCAGCGTGATCCTTTCCACCCGTAATCCCCACAAGCTGAAAGAGATGTCCGAGCTGCTGCCGGGGGTGGAGTTGGAGCTGCTGCCTGATGAGGTCGAGCTGCCGCCGGAGACGGGCGACAGCTTCGAGGCGAACGCGCTGATCAAGGCGCGCGCCGCCCACGCGGCCACCGGCGAGGTGACGATCGCCGACGACTCCGGGATCGAAGCCGCCGACCTCGGCGGCGCCCCCGGCATCTACTCGGCCCGCTACGCCGGCGAAGGCGCCAGCGACGAGGCCAACCTGGCGAAGCTGCTGCGCGAAGTCGACGCCGCCGCCGGTAGCCGCCGCGCCGCCTACGTCTGCGCGATCGCCCTGATCGACGAGGGCGGCCACGAGTACGTCTTCGAGGCCACCTGCGAGGGGACCCTGCTGCGGGAGGGCCGCGGCAGTGGCGGCTTCGGCTACGACCCCGTCTTCGTCCCCGACGAGACCGGCCACAACGACCACCGCACGTTCTCCGAGCTGAGCCCGGCGGAGAAGCACGCGGTCAGCCATCGCGGCAAGGCGACGCGGATGCTCGCCCGCCACCTCGGGCTGGAGGCAGAGGCGGCGCCGTGACCGGTAAAAGCCGGGCGGCGGCGCTCTCGATCGCCTCCAACGCGATCCTGATCGCGCTCAAGCTAGCCGCCGGGGCGATCACCGGCTCGATCGCGATCATCACCGAGGCGATCCACTCGCTGATCGACCTCGTCGCCTCGGTCATCGCCTTCGTCTCGGTCCGCAAAGCCGACGAGCCGGCCGACGAGGAGCACCCCTACGGCCACGAGAAGGTCGAAAACCTGGCGGCGGCGATCGAGGGGATCCTGATCCTGGTTGGCGCCGCGATCATCGTCTACGAGGCGACCCACCGGCTCGTCGTCGGCTCCTCGGTCGAATCGCTCGGCGTCGGCATCGCCGTGATGGGCTTCTCGACTATCGCCAACCTGCTCGTTTCCACCTACCTCTACCGCCAGGGCCGCGCCACCGACTCGCCCGCCCTCGAAGGCGACGCCGCCCACCTGCGCACCGACGCCCTCACCTCCGCCGGCGTCCTCGTCGGCCTGGCCCTGGTCGAGATCACCGGCGCCGCCGCCTTCGACTCGATCACGGCGCTGATCGTCGCCGGCGCGATCGTCTGGGCCGGGCTCAGCATCATCCGCCGCTCCTCTGGGGTGCTGATCGACGAAGTCCTGCCGGAGTCGGAGATGGACCGAATCGAGGCGGCGATCGCCGCCGCCCGCACCCCCGAGGTCGCCGGGTACCACAAGCTCCGCGCTCGCCGCGCCGGCAGCCGCCGCCACATCGACTTCCACGTCCAGTACCACTCTGGCACCACCCTCGAGCGCGCCCACGAGCTCGCCCACGAGATGCGTGACTCGATCGAGGCCGAGATCCCCCAGGCCGAGGTTCTGATCCACGCCGAGCCCGAGACCTCCTTCCGCGAGCGCGAAGAAGGCCCCTACCGCTCGGGTTAGGGCGGCGGCAGCAAGTTCACGCCGGCTGCGAGGCCGACGGCGACGAGGGTGATCGCGTAGCCGGTGTAGCCGCTGAAGGCGAAGAGGACCGCGGCGATGGCGCAGACGACCACGACCGTGATCCAGGAAGCTCGGGCAAGGGACACGGTCGGTAGTTTTTCGAAGATGCCCGACGCTGCGACAGCAACTGTTCCCAGTGAGGAGTCCGCGGAGGCGGCGCTGGCCTATCTGGCCGAGATGTCGCCCGACCTGCGGGGGGCAGCGGTGCTTGGTCCCGAGGGCGAGGTGCTGGCCGCCACTGGTGAGGAGCCCGCGCGCTGGGGCGAGGACGCCGCAGTCCTCTTCGCCGCCGCCGACGCCGCCGAGGGTGTCCCGGTCGAGCAGGTCCACATCGCCACCGAGCAGGGAGAGGTCTTCGCGATCCGCAACGAGGGATTGGCCGCGGTTTCGGTCACCGAGCGCTTCGCCCTCGCCTCGCTGCTTCTCTTCGACATGCGCTCGATGCTGCGCGAGCTGGCCGGCGCGACTCCGAACTTTGGGCCCCCAGAGGGGACCAAATCTCGGAAGGGCGAGGACTGATGCCGCCCAAGCCGCACCGCATCCTCCTCGACCGCGTCTCCGCCTATGCCGACGAAGCCGCTGCCTACATGCGCCGCCGCCGGGTCTCCCGCCGCCCCTTCGCGCGCCTCTACTACCCGGGCGGCCGCAGCGCCGACCACGCCCAGGACTCGAGCAGCGGCGCCGAGCTCTTCGTCGCCGCCGGTCGCCTGATCGAGGTCGCGTCGGAGCGCGGCGCGAGGGAGCGTCGCGACCGAGCAAAGCGGGATCGATCATCAGGGAAGGAGCGCGGATGACCCAGTTGCTCGACCAGGACATCGCCGCCCGGGTCCTCGCCCGCGCGCTTTCCAACGGCGGCCGCTTCGCCGAGGTCTTCGCCGAACGGCGCCAGGGGCAGTCGCTGGCGATCGACGAGCAGCGGATCGAGTCGGTCCAGTCGGGCGCCGAGGAGGGCGCCGGCGTCCGCGTCGTTGAGGGCAGCACCACCTACTTCGCCCACGTCGACGGCCTCGACCCCGCCGACCTCGAGCGCGCCGCCGACGAAGCAGCGGCGGCGCTGAAGGGCGACCGGCGCGAGCCGCAGCCGCTGCAGGCGCGGGAGACGACGCCGCTGCCGATCGAGCGCCGGCCCGAAGAGGTCGCCGCCGCGCAGAAGGCGGAGATGCTGCGCGAGCTCGACGAGCGGGGGCGGGCGAAGGGTGCGGAGATCGCCCAGCTCACCGCTTCCTACCTCGAGTCCCGCCGCCAGGTCACCGTCGCCAACTCCGACGGGCTGTTCAGCGGCGACGACCGCACCCGGGTGCGGATCGGTGCCCAGGTGGTCGCCCGCCGCAACGGCACCGTCGAGACCGGGGCGGAGACCCTCGGCGCCCATCGCGGCTACGAGCTGCTCGAAGACGACCCCGGCCAGATCGCCGAGCAGGCGGCCGCGAAGGCGTTGACCCTGCTCGATGCCGTCGCCGCCCCCTCGGGCTCGATGCCGGTGGTCGTCGGCGGCGGCTTTGGCGGCGTCCTCTTCCACGAGATGACCGGCCACGGGCTCGAGGCCGACCACATTCAGAAGGGAGCCAGCGTCTACATCGACAAGCTCGGCGAGCGCGTTGCCGAGCCGCTGCTGAACGCCTACGACGATGGCCGCCTGCCGGGAGAGTGGGGGAGCGACGCGATCGACGACGAGGGCCAGCCGACGCAGATGACGCAGGTGATCGAGGACGGCCGCCTCACTTCCTACCTCTACGACCACCTCACCGCCGAGCGCGCCGGCGCCGCTTCGACCGGCAACGGCCGGCGCGAGAGCTTCCGCCATCTGCCGATCCCGCGGATGACCAACACCTACATCGCCCCCGGCGACGCCACCCCCGAGGAGATGATCGCCGAGGTCGACCGCGGCTTCTACGCCGTCTCCTTCGGCGGCGGCCAGGTCGACACCGCCACCGGCGACTTTGTTTTCGGCGTCTCGGAGGGCTACCTGATCGAGGGCGGCAAGGTGACCAGCCCCTGCCGCGGCGCGACCCTGATCGGCAACTGCCTCGATGCCCTCGCCGCGATCGACGCGGTCGGCAACGACTTCTTCATGAAGACCGGGATCTGCGGCAAGGGTGGCCAGAAAGTGCCGGTCGGCACCGGGCAGGGCCACGTCCGGGTGCGGGCGATGACGGTCGGGGGGACTGAGCGGTGACCGAACTGAGCGCGGTCGCGCAGCGCGCTGTCGAGGCTGCCACCGGGGCCGGAGCCAGCGATGCCGAGGCTTATGTCTCCCGCGAGGGCGGCCGCGAGGTCCGGGTCCATGGGGGCGAGGTGGAGAGCCTGACCGCGGCGGTGCAGATCGGGGTCGGCATTCGGGCCTGGGCAGGACACCGGGTCGGCTACGCCTACGGGACCGACCTCTCCGAGGCGGGAGTGGCGGCGATCGCCGCCCGCGCGGCCGAGGCGGCCGCAGTCGCCGACGAGGACGAGTTCGCGTCCCCACCTCAGCCGGCCGAGTTCGAGGCGCTCCCCGGCCTCGGCGATCCCTCGATTGCCGAATGGGAGACCTCGCGGGTGGCGGACCTGGCGCTCGCGGTCGAGCGCACGGCCCTCGCCGCGGACCCGCGCTTGGTCGCGGTCGAGACCGCCGTCTACGCCGACGCCGACGAGCAGGTGGCGATCGCCTCCTCGACCGGCGTCGCCGGCGAGTACGAGACCTCAAGCTGTTACGCCTACCTGCAGGCGCTGGCCGAAGGGGAGGGGGCGCGCGAGAGCGGCCTCGGCTTCGGCCTCGCCCGCGGCCCGCGCGGCCTCGACCCGGAGGCGATCGGCGCCGAGGGCGCCCGCCGCGCGCTGGAGATGATCGGTGCTGGCAAGCCGGCCTCGCGCTCCTGCCCGGTCGTGCTCGATGAGACCGTCGCCGCCAGCTTCGTCGGCCTGATCGGCGGCGGCCTCGGCGCCCGCGCCGTCCAGCGTGGCCGCTCGCCGCTCGCCGGCCGCCTCGAAGAGGAGGTGGCGAGCGAGGTCTTCGTCCTGCACGACGACGGCCGCGAGTCCGAGGGCCCCGCCTCGGCGCCCTTCGATGCCGAGGGCGTACCGCGCCGCCGCACCGCCCTGGTCGAGGACGGCCGCCTGCGCTCCTACCTCTACGACACCTACACGGCCAATCGCGAGGGTGGCGCCTCGACCGGTTCGGCCTCGCGCCAGGGCTATCGCTCGCTGCCCTCGGTCTCTTCCTCGAACCTGGTCGTCGCCCCCGGCGACCTCTCCTTCGAGCAGCTGCTGGCCGCCGCGGGGGACGGCGTCTACGTCACCGACGTTGCCGGCCTGCACTCCGGGGTCAACCCGGTCACCGGCGTCTTCTCGGTCGGCGCCTCGGGGCGGGTGATCCGCGACGGAGCGCTCGCCGAGCCGGTGCGGGAGTTCACGATCGCCGGCGAGTTGGTGGCGATGCTGGGGGCCGTCAGCGCCGCCGGCGCGGAGTCTCGGTGGGTCCCTTTTGGCGGCTCCGTCAGTACTCCGCCGCTGCTGATCGCCGAGATGGCAATCAGCGGTTCGTGACATTCGGCTCTAGACCGCCAGTTCTTACGCCGTAGCCACTGTTAGATTGCGCCGATTCTTAAAACCCCCGAGGAGGACTTAAGACGTGACCAAGGCTGAGTTTCTAGACCAACTTGCCGGCGACGATCGGCTCGGTAGCAAAAAGGCTGCCAGCGATGCCGTTGACGCCGTTCTCGAGGCCATCTCCGGCGCCCTGAGCAAGGGCGAGGAGGTCGCTTTCACCGGCTTCGGCAAATTCCACGTCGCCGAGCGCGGCCCCCGGCAGGGCGTCAACCCCCGCACCGGCGAAAGGATCACCATCCCCGGCGGCAAAGTGCCCCGCTTCTCCGCCGGCTCGGCGCTGAAGAGCCAGGTCAAAGGCTAGGGACCAGCTGGCCAATTTCGCGGATCGGCTTGCGGCGCTCGTTGAAGAGCGCCGCAGTCAGATCTGCCTCGGCCTCGACCCCGACCCGGCCAAGCTGGGCGGGGACGAGGCTGGAGTTTCTGAGGCACCCGCTGCCGAGTTGGCAGCCACCGCGGTCGCCAGCCACTGCCGACGGCTGATCGAGCAGGCCGGACCGGCCTGCGTTGCGGTAAAGCCGCAGCTCGCCTGCTTCGAGCGCCTGGGCGCGCCGGGCTGGAGAGCGCTGGAAGAAGTCTGCGCCGCGGCTCGCGAGGCGGGCCTGCTGGTCGTCGCCGACGGCAAGCGCGGCGATGTGCCCGTCACCGCCGCCGCCTACGCGCAGGCGCTGGTGGGGGAGACGCAGACGCCCTGGGGCCCGGTTTCGGGCCTCGACGCCGACGCCTTCACGGCCAACCCATTGCTGGGGCGCGACGCGCTCGAGCCCCTGGTCGCTGCCGCGGTGGAGGCGGGGGCGGGGATGTTCGCCCTCGTCCGCACCAGCAACCCTGGCGCTGCCGACCTGCAGGACCTGCCGGCACCCGACATGCCCCTGCACGAGCGGCTGGCCGCGATCGTCGACGAGCTCTCCCCGCGCCTGCTCGGCGACTGCGGGCTGAGCGGGATGGGTGCCGTCGTCGGCGCCACCGAGCCAAAGCACTTCGCCCGCATGCGTGAGCTGATGCCGCGCTCGATCTTCCTCATCCCGGGGGTGGGGGCGCAGGGCGGGAAGCCCGAGCTGCTGGGGGCGGCGTTCGCCGCCGGACAGGCCGCCGGCCTCGTCGCCGCCTCACGCGGAATCGCTGCCGATCCCGACCCCGCGGCCGCGGCGGAGCGCCTGCGCACCGCGGTCTGGGAGATATCGACCGCCTGACGACCCCCGGCGGGATTACGATCAGGCGCTCCAACCGATCCACCCTCAGTCAGATGGAAAAACGCACCAGTGCCGCCGCCCGTATCGCCGCCGCCCTCGCTCTAGTCGGCGCGGTGCTCGTCGTCCTCTTCGTTGCCTCCTCGGCGATGAACAGCAGCGACTCGAATGGCAAGCACCATCAGAAGCACCAGCCCCAGAAGGAAGCCACGAAGCACCGGACCAAGGCCAAGACCTACACGGTGGAAAACGGCGACACCCTCACCTCGATCGCCCACAAGACCGGCGTCCCGGTGTCCGAAATCATGGCGCTGAACCCAGGGGTCGACCCTCAGATCCTGCAGTCTGGCGAAACGCTGAAGCTCAAGTGAGGGCCCGGCGCCACGGCGCCGCCCTGCTGCTGGCGATCCTGGGCAGCCTGCTGCTCCCTGCCCTCGCCGGCGCCGCGCCTGCCCAGAGCCAGGCGACGGCGAAGAAGGCGAACCGCCCGCCGCAACTGGGGTCTCGCTCTTGGGGCCTGATCGACGCCCGCAGCGGCGACGTCCTCACCTCGCACGCGCTGTCCAAACCGCTGCCGATTGCCAGCACGACCAAGCTGATGACCGCCTACGTGGTGCTGAAAGACGTGCCGCTGGACAAGATCGTCCGCGCCCAGCCCTACGAACCCGAATACGGCGAGTCGCTAATGGGTCTGAGGGCGGGGCAGCGAATCAGCATTCGCGACCTCCTTTACGGCCTGATCCTGCTCAGCGGCAACGACGCCGCCCACACTCTGGCGATCGACGCCGCCGGCTCGGAAAAGCGCTTCGTCGCCCAGATGAACCGCTACGCGGCCGCGCTCGGCCTCTCCCACACCCACTACGCCAACCCGGTCGGGCTCGACGCAAAGGGCAACTACTCCTCCGCCGGCGACCTGATGACGCTGACCCAGCACCTGCTGCGCGAGCCGGCCTTCGCCAAAATCGCCGACTCCCGCAGCGCCGTCCTGCGCAGCGTCCATCCGCGGCGGCGGATCGAGTCGATCAACGAGCTGCTGCAAATGGCGCCGTGGGTGACCGGAGTGAAGACCGGCCACACCTTCGGCGCCCTCTACGTGCTGGTCGGCTCCGGCCAGAAACATGGCACCAGCCTGATCTCGGTCGTGATCGGCGCCTGGACCGACGAAGAACGCTTCGACGGCAACCTCGAATTGCTCGAATGGGGCTTCCGCCAGTACCGCCACAAGCAGCCGATCCGGCGCGGCCAGGACCTGGCGAACCCGGAAATCCGCTACTCGGGCGGGGAGCTGCCGCTGCGCGCAGAACGCTCGCTGGCGGTGGGCGTGCGGCGCGGCGAGCGGGTCGAAGTGCGGGTGCAGGCGCCAGACGAGGTGGAGGGACCGCTGCAGCGCGGCAAGAGGATCGGCCGGGCGGCCGTCTTCGTCGAGGGCCGTAGGGCCGGCGGCGTCGCTCTCCTCGCCGCTCGCTCGGTCCCGAAGGCAAGCGCCTTCGACCGCGCCCGGGCGTTCCTCGCAGACAATTGGCTCCCTATCGCACTCGGGGCGTTCGTGATACTCATCCTTTCGGCAATTCTGTTGCGGCGGGTGGCCCGCAGGAAGGAAGCGAGGAGCGAATTCGGGTGATCGGCAAGTGATCCTCACGGTGACCTTGAACGCGGCGATCGACCGGACCGTCGCGGTACCGAATTTCCGCCTCGGCCGCCGCCACCGGGCGGTCGAGAGCCGCACCGTCGCCGGCGGCAAGGGCATCAACGTCGCCCGTGCGCTCAACCTGCTGGGGCGGCCGGTGATCGCCACCGGCTTCGTTGGCGGCCCGACCGGCAGCCGGGTGCTGGAACAGTTGCAGGAAGAATCGGTGCTGACCGACTTCACCCGGATCGCCTCCGAGACCCGGATCAACCTCGCCGTGATCGACCCGACCTCGGGGGAACAGACCGAGATCAACGAGCGCGGCCCCGCGGTCAGCCCCGAGGAGGTACAGAGGCTGTTCGAGCGGATCGCCTACCTGGCGGGCGGGGCGAAGCTCTGCGTTCTCGCCGGTTCGCTGCCGCCGGGGGCGGGCGACGACCTCTACGCGCGCCTAATCCAGGACCTCAACCGTCGCGGTGTCCCCGTCGTCCTCGACGCCGAGGGCGAGGCGATGATGGAGGGCGTCCGCGCCGGCGCCTCGATGGTGACCCCGAACGAGCGCGAGGCCGAGGAGCTGGTCGGCCAGGAGTTCGCCGATCGCAGCGACCTCGCCCAGGGGCTGCTGGAGCTGGTGCGGCTGGGGGCGAGCGAGGCGGCGATCACCCGTCCCGACGGCTGCGCCGCCGCCGTCGGCGAGGGCAGCTCCCGGCGGCTGCTCGAGGTCCACACCGAGCCGCTGGAGCCGGTCTCCACCGTCGGTTCCGGCGACGCCTTCCTCGCCGGCTACGTCGCCGCCCGCTACGAGGGCCGTTCGCCGGAGGAGTGCCTCGCCTATGGCGTCGCCTGCGGAGCGGAGTCGACCCAGCACTTCGGCGCCGGCACCGTCGACCGCAATCAGGTCGAGAGACTGCTGGGCGAGGTCTCCGTGCATGACTTGGAGGTCCCCGCCGAAGTGTAGGCTGACTGATTCAACGCCAGCAGCCCTTGGAGGACTAACTTGGAAATCGAAATCGGCCGCGGCAAGAAGGGTCGCCGCGCTTACGGATTCGACGACATCGCGATCGTTCCTTCCCGCCGAACGCGCGATCCTGACGACATCGATATCAGCTGGACCCTCGGTCCCTACCGCTTCGAGCTGCCCCTGGTGGCCTCGGCGATGGACGGGGTGGTGAGCCCGGATACCGCCGTTGGAGTCAACGAGCTGGGCGGCCTCGGGGTACTCAACCTCGAGGGGATCTGGTCGCGCTTCGAGAACGCCGAGGAGAGGCTGGAGGCGATCGCCGCCGCGCCCAAGCACGAAGCGACGCGGCTGATGCAGCAGATCTACACCGAGCCGGTCAAGCCCGAGCTGATCGCCAAGCGGGTCGAGGAAATCAAGGCCCGCGGGGCCGTCGTCTGCGGCTCGCTGACGCCGCAGAAAGTCCGCGAGTACTTCGAGGTCGCGGTCGAGGCCGGTCTCGACATTCTCGTCATCCAGGGCACGGTGATCTCGGCCGAACACGTCTCGACCACGGTCGAGCCGCTGAACCTGAAGGAGTTCATCGCCGAGGTGCCGGTGCCGACCGTGGTCGGCGGCTGCGCCTCCTACTCGACCGGGCTGCACTTGATGCGGACCGGTGCGGTCGGCGTCCTCGTCGGGGTCGGCCCCGGCGCCGCCTGCACCACCCGCGGCGTGCTCGGGATCGGCGTCCCGCAGGCGACGGCAATTGCCGACGTCGCGGCCGCCCGCGCCCAGCACATGCTGGAGACCGGTGAGTACGTGAACGTGATCGCCGACGGCGGCATGCGGACCGGCGGCGACGTCTCCAAGGCGATCGCCTGCGGCGCCGACTCGGTGATGATCGGCTCGCCGCTGGCGCGGGCCAAAGAGGCGCCGGGTCGCGGCTTCCACTGGGGGATGGCGACCTTCCACCCCTCGCTGCCGCGCGGCACCCGTGTCTCGACCAAGCAGGACGGGACGCTGGAGGAGATCCTCCTCGGCCCGGCCAAGGAGAACGACGGCACCTTCAACCTGATGGGGGCGCTGAAAACCTCGATGGCCACCTGCGGCTACGAGGACATTCGCTCCTTCCAGCGGGCCGAGGTAATGGTCGCCCCGGCACTCATGAGCGAGGGCAAGAAGCTGCAGAACGAGCAGTCGGTGGGCATGGGCTCCAATGGCCGCGCCGCTGTCTCGACGGGAGTAGCCGTCTCGGATGACTGAGCAGTCCGTCGCAGCCGTCCGCGAGCAGCCGCCCGCGGACGGCAGTGCGCGGGCGGTCGAGGAGGTCCTCGTCCTCGACTTCGGCGGGCAGTACTCGCAGCTGATCGCCCGGCGGATTCGCGAATGCGGGGTATTCGCGGAGATGCTGCCTGCCAGTACGCCTGTGGAGAAGATTCGGGAGCGGCAGCCGAAGGGGCTGGTGCTCTCGGGTGGCCCGGCTTCTGTGTATGAGCCGGGGGCGCCGAAATTCCCGACGCAGTTGCTGGATCTGGAGATTCCGATGCTGGGGATTTGTTACGGGATGCAGGCGATGGTGCTGGCGCTCGGCGGCCGGGTCGAGTCGGCCGAGACGGGGGAGTTCGGGCGCACCGACCTGGTTTTGCGCGATGGCGGTGGCAACCTGCTCGGCGGCCTGCCCGAGGAGCAGAGCTGCTGGATGAGCCATCGCGATGCCGTTTTCGAGGCGCCGGAGGGCTTTACGGCCCTGGCCTCGAGCCCGAGCTCGCCAGTCGCGGCCCTGGAGCTGCCTGACCGCGGCCTCTACGGGATCCAGTTCCACCCCGAGGTCGTCCACACCCCCTACGGGACCGAGATCCTCACTCGCTTCCTGCGCGATGTCGCCGGCTGCACCGAGCAGTGGTCGCCGCAGTCGGTGATCGCCGAACAGGTCGAGAAGGTCAAGGCCCAGGTCGGCGACGGGCGGGTGATCTGCGGCCTCTCCGGCGGCGTCGATTCCTCGGTCGCTGCCCTTCTTGTCCACAAGGCGGTTGGGGACAAGCTCACCTGCGTCTTCGTCGACCACGGCCTGATGCGGCTGAACGAGGCCGAGCAGGTGGTCGAGGCCTTCAGCCAGTTCGGTATCCCCCTCGTCCACGTCGATGCCGAAGCGCGCTTTCTCGAAAAGCTCGCCGGCAAGGACGACCCGGAGGAGAAGCGGAAGATCATCGGCGCCGAGTTCATTCGTGTCTTCGAGGAGGAGGCGGCCAAGCTCGACGACGTCAGCTACTTGGTCCAGGGCACGCTCTACTCCGACGTGATCGAGTCCGGCGGCTCCGACCACGCGGCGACGATCAAGTCCCACCACAACGTCGGCGGTCTCCCCGAGGACCTCGAATTCGAGCTGGTCGAGCCGCTGCGGATGCTGTTCAAGGACGAGGTGCGCGCGGTCGGCGCCGAGCTCGGTCTGCCGGAGCGGATGGTCTGGCGCCAGCCCTTCCCCGGGCCGGGCCTGGGCATCCGCATCGTCGGCGGCGAGGTGACGAAAGAGCGGCTCGACATTCTCCGGGCCGCGGACGCGATCCTGCAGGAGGAGATCCGTGCCGCCGAGCTCTACCGCCAGCTCTGGCAGTCCTTCTGCGTGCTACCGGTGGTGCGCTCGGTCGGGGTGCAGGGAGACGGTCGCACCTACGCCTATCCGATCGTGATCCGGGCGGTCACCTCCGACGACGCGATGACCGCCGATTGGGCGCGCCTCCCTTACGACCTTTTGGAGCGGGTTTCCAACCGGATCATCAACGAGATCCGCGACGTAAACCGCGTGGCCCTCGACATCTCCTCGAAGCCCCCAGCGACGATCGAGTGGGAGTAGAGGGCGATCAGGCCGCCGCTAGGCGGCCCCGAGCGACCCCGCAGTCTCGAAGGCGGCCTGGCCGACCACGGTCGAGACGGCAGCCCGTCCTCCGCTCTCGTTGAGGCGGTCCTGACTGCGCAGGTGCGCGGCCAGCATCAGTTTCGTCGCCTCTTCCATGATCGCGACGACCTCTTTCCAGCCCTCCTCGTCGAGGGACAGCGGCATCCAGCGGAAGACGGTGTCGTCGCGGCCGTCGAGCGTGCCAGCTTCGAGCGCGGCGATCGCCTTGTCGAGGAAGGTCTGGAGGGTGGCCGCAGAGACGCCGCCAAGCAGCGACGGCGGCACTTTGCGCCAGGACGGATCGCCGACGAACGCTCGCGGGGTCGCCTTGTAGAAGTGCTCGATAGCGCCGCGGCGTCTGGCCGTGTCGACCAGTTCCAGGGCGCCGAATTTGTCCAGCGCTCGCGTGTGGTACGCGACGCTGGTCAGGTTCGCGTCGATTTTCTCGGCGACTGCGTTCGGGCTGGCAACGTGATCGGTGAGGGCTTCCAGGATCTTGATCCGCAGCGGATGGGCCACGGACATGACCAGGCGCTGATCGATGGATTCTGGCTCGCCAGTCATTTCTGGTTCCTTCATTTGGGGGCTCCTTAGAGTGGGGGCGGATACGGCTGTGTTCGCCGCTCACTGATTACGTATAGACGATTCTTCTGTTTCAATCCAGAACACTTAATTTCCTCAAAAGAATCGCTGGAAGTTGACCGCAAGTTGCGGGGTCGAATTTCCCTCTACACGTCTAAGGAACGTTTCTGGAGGTGAACTCAGGTCAGGAGTAGGCGTCCCACTTCTGCAGGTAAGGAAGCGGGTCGAAGGGGGAGCCCCCCTCGTACCAGCCGGGAGCGCCCCACATCTCGAAGTGGAGGTGGCAGCCCTGGGCGTCGCCGGTTTCGCCGACGATGCCGATCGGCTGGCCGGTGCGGACGGTTTCGCCGGTGTGGAGGGGGGAGGGTTCGGCGAGGTGGGCGTACATGAAGTCGTTCGGAGTGCCGCGGCCGTCGATGACGATGTAGTTGCCGGCGTTGCCCTCGTAGCCGGCGTACTGGACGATGCCGCCGCGGGCGGCGACGAGCGGGGTGCCACAGGCGGCCATTACGTCCTGGCCCTGGTGGGTGTGGCCGGAGCGGGCAGCGCCGAAGCGGCCGGCGCCCATCCCGTATTCATGGGCGCCGAGGATCGGGAAGGCGTAGCCGTAGAAGTCGAAGCCGAGGCTGAGGGCGGTCGATGCGGTCGCCTTACGCGCCGCCGCCGGCGCGGCGGCGGTCGCCGACTGGGGGCTGATCCGGAAGCTGTAGGTCCCGTTGCGCGCTGGTCGACCTTCGTTCGTCGTCCCGTCCCAGCGCACTTTGCTGGCCACGTTCGGGGCGACGTTTTCGCGGTAGAAGGTCTTGACGACTTCGCCGGCCGAGTTGAGGACGTCGATCTGCAGGTCGTTTTCCGGCTGAGTGCTGCCGATCGTGTAGGTGAGCTTGGGGTAGCGGTAGCCGAAGTAGAACGACTTGCGCGGGCTCGTTTCGGCGGCGACCAAGGTGAGGGTGCCGGCGCTCGGGTCGCTGGTGGGGCTGCCGCTGGGGCTGCCCTTGGCGGTGGGGGCCGCGCCCGGGGTGCCGGCGCCGCCGGTCGTCGCTGCAGCGCTGCCGCCGAAGCACGCCAGCATGGCCAAAACGACCGTTACGCCTAATTTCCCGGCCAGTCCAGGCCGGACGAACCCAATACCGCTCAACCGCTAGCCCTCTCTTTCCGTTGCCTGCGGAGTTAGCTGACGGGCTCGCGCTGAAAGAGTCGCGCTACGGACGCTTTTCGTCCGATTCGCCCCTGGGACCTGCAAAGGTCCCTTCGGTTCCTCCGCTCCCGCTCGGTGGCCCGAACGGGATTCGGCTATTGCTCGGGCGGCAGTATAGACCGCGAGATGGCTATCATCCCCCGGCCGCGTCGGTGAATCCGCGCGGTTTTTGCGCGATGAAGACCTTTGTAGCCACTCCAGCCAACCGCCAGCGCAACTGGTACGTCGTCGATGCCGAGGGGAAGACCCTCGGTCGTCTCGCGACGCAGATTGCCGACACGCTGCGCGGCAAGCGCAAGCCGGAGTACACGCCCCACATCGACACCGGCGACTTTGTCGTCGTCATCAACGCGGAGAAGATCCACGTCACCGGCGACAAGCTGGCGCAGAAGACCTACTACCGCCACAGCGGCTACCCCGGCGGGATCAAGTCCCGCACCCTTGGTGAGATGCTCGAGCGCAAGCCCGAGGAAGTAATCCGCAAGGCCGTGAAGGGGATGCTGCCGCGCAACCGGCTCGCCCGCCAGCAGCTGACCAAGCTGAAGGTGTACGCCGGGCCCGACCACCCGCACGCGGCGCAGCAGCCGAAAAAGATGGAGACCGACTGAACTTGATGGACGACGAGCAGAAACAGGACGAGACGCCGGAGCAGGACGAGGCTCAGGAGACTCAGGACCAGGCGCCTGAGGCAGCGGAGGAGCAGCCGTCCGAGGAGGTTGCTGAGGAGCCTGTAGCCGAGGAGGTCACTTCGCCTGAGGCTGACCAGGAGGTCGAGGAGACCCCTGCTGCTCCGGAGCCCGCGGCTGAGGAGGCTCCCAAGGCTGAGGAGAAGAAAAAAGACGTTATTCCTGGTGCTGACCTAGAGCCAATCTTGGTTGAGCCGGAGAAACCGGAGCTGAGCGCCGAGGAGCGCGCCCGCCTCGAAGCGGAGGAAGAAGAGAAAGCCCGGCGCGAAGCCGAGCTCACCGCCACCGAGGACACCGATACCGCGGCCGCCAGCCGCGCGCCGGCGAAGATCGACAAAGGCGCCCGCTTCCTCGCCACCGGCAAGCGCAAGAGCTCTATCGCCCGCGTCACCCTCGTCCCCGGCAACGGCAAGATCGAGATCAACAAGCGCAGCCTCGAGGAGTTCTTCCCGCGGCCCCTGCACCAGACGATGGTCAAGCAGCCGCTGGCGGTTTCCGGTTACGAAGGCAACGTCGACGTCCGCGTCCGTGTTCACGGCGGCGGCATCGGCGGCCAGGCCGGGGCGATTCGCCACGGCGTCGCCCGCGCCCTGACCGAGATCGACTCCGAGCTGCGCCCCGACCTCAAGCGTCGCGGCTTCCTTACCCGCGACGCCCGGGTCAAGGAGCGGCGCAAGGCCGGTCTGAAGAAGGCGCGTAAGCGGCCGCAGTTCAGCAAGCGCTGATTTGGACGGGGTGAAGACCGCGCGCAAGCTCTTCGGAACCGATGGGGTCCGAGGGGAGGCCGGCACCTTCCTCACCGCCGAGCTGGCCACGGCCCTGGGCCGGGCCACCACCGCGTCGCTGGAGGCCGAGCGGCCGCAGGTCCTGATCGTCCGCGACACCCGCGAGTCGGGGCCGATGCTGGAGGCCGCCCTCGCGGCCGGGATCGCCGCGGCTGGCGGCGACGCGCTACTCGCCGGTGTGCTCCCGACCCCCGCCGCCGCGATCCTCGTCAAACGGCTCGGGCTCGACCTCGCCGCCGTCGTTTCCGCCTCCCACAACCCCTTCGGCGACAACGGGATCAAGTTCTTCGACGGCCGCGGCGTCAAGCTGGCCGACGAGGTCGAGGCGGAAATCGAGGCGAAGATCGACGCGGTGCCGACGGCCGAGAAGCCCGGCCACGTGCGCGAGCTGAACGGCGGCCTCGAGGACTACCTGCGCGAGCTGCAGGCCGCCTTCCCACTTGACCTCAGCGGCCGCCGCGTCGTTCTCGATTGCGCCAACGGCGCAACCTTCCGCGCCGCCCCGGCGATCTTCGAGCGCCTCGGCGCCGAGGTGGAGACGGTCGGGGCCGACCCCGACGGCCGCAACATCAACGCCGGCTGCGGCTCCACCCACGTCGAGGCGCTGGCCGAGCGGGTCGCCGCCTCCGAGGCCGAGATCGGCTTCGCCTTCGACGGCGACGGCGACCGCGTCCTCGCCGTCGACGGCTCCGGCCGCGTCCACGATGGCGATGAGCTGATCGCGCTGACGGCGCGGGGGATGAAGGCGCGCGGCGAGCTGAACGGCGGTGGCGTCGTCGTCACCGTGATGAGCAACTACGGCTTCCACCAAGCGATGGAGGAGGCCGGGATCGAGGTCGCCGTCACCCAGGTCGGCGACCGCTACGTGATCGACGAGATGCTGCGGCGCGAGTGGAAGCTCGGCGGCGAGCAGTCCGGCCACATCATCGCCAGCGAGTTCGTCTCCACCGGCGATGGCATCGCCGCGGCGCTGATGACGATGCGCGAGCTCGGCGGCGCCCCTCTCGAGCAGGCGGTGCCGATGAGCAAACTGCCGCAGGTCCTCATCAACGTCGAGGTCGCCGACCGTGAGGCAATTCAGGACGCCGCCACCGTCTGGGAGGCGGTCGAGCGCGAGAACGCCAGTCTGGAGGGCCGCGGCCGCGTCCTTCTGCGCCCCTCGGGGACCGAGCCGCTGGTGCGGGTGATGGTCGAGGCACCCACCGACGAGGAGGCCAACGGCATCTGTGAGCGCCTGGCCGACCTCGTGCGCCAAGAGCTCGCTTAGTAACGCGCGGCCTCCGGCCAGCTTGAGAGCCGATGCCGATCCAGCCCGGCCCCTGGTTGGTCACTTGAGCACACCATCCTGTGCTCAAGCGACCAACAATGCGGCGTGGAGTTCCTCATCTAGGTTCTCCTCATGATCGTCTGGGCTGCCAACCGCCCCGAGCAGCAGGCGCTTGACGTGCCGGATGGCGTGACCGTCGAATCCATCCCGCCCGAGCCGCTACGCCACCCCCGCCTTTCCGAGGTGGAGGTCCTGGTTCCGCCCTACCGGAGCCGGACTGTGCTCGACGCGCTTTCCGAGATGCCGGCCTTGCGCCTGATCCAAACCCTCGAGTCCGGCGTGGATTGGCTGCTGCCTTTCGTTCCGCCCGGAGTTGTCGTCTGCAATTCCCGAGGCGCCCACGATGCGGCGGTGGCCGAGTGGGTGGTGGGGTCCATTCTCATCATGCAGCGACGCTTCCTCGATCACAGGGAGGCCCAGCAGAGGTCCGAATGGCGCGACGTCGTCAGCAGCCGTGGCTGGCTGCCGCCATTTGCAGGCGACCTGGAGGGGGCGTCGGTCCTCATCGTCGGTTACGGCTCGATCGGCAAAGCGGTCGAGGAGCGCCTGCAGCCTTTCGGGGTGGATGTTCAGAGGGTCGCTCGACACGCGCGAGCCGGCGTGTTCGAGCCGACCGCGCTGCCGCGCCTTGTTGGCAGGGCGGACATCGTGGTCTTGCTGCTGCCGTTGGACTCTGAAACGGCCGGCCTCTTCGATTCGGAACTGATCGGTGCGATGAAGCCGGGTGCCCTCCTGGTCAATGCCGGCCGAGGCCAGGTCGTTGACCGCAAGGCACTCCTGGCTGGGTTGGAGGATGGCCGGCTGCGTGTCGCACTTGATGTCACCGATCCCGAGCCCCTTCCCCCCGACGATCCCCTGTGGTCGGCGCCGAACCTCTTGTTGACGCCGCATATCGCCGGCGACACTCCTCGCCGGTTCCGTCGGTCCTGGCGCTTCGCCAGCGAGCAGGTAGCAAGGCTGCTCGATGGCTCTCGGCTGGAGAACGTGGTCGTCGACGGCACCGACTCGTAAGCTTCGAGAGCCGCCCGAAGATCGGTGCTCCGACGGCCTCCAGCTACCCTTACTCGCCTTCGTGTGCGGCATCGTCGGATATGTGGGCGCGCGGCCCTGCGAGGAGCTTTTGCTCTCGGGGCTCGAAAAGCTCGAATACCGAGGCTATGACTCGGCCGGACTCTCCGTGCTCGCGGACGGGCAGGTGGAGAGTGTCCACGCGGTCGGCAACCTCGCCAATCTGCGCGCCGCGGTCGAGGCGCGGGCCGAAAACGGCGCCGGGCCGCTGCCGCCGTCGGCCACCGGTATTGCCCACACCCGTTGGGCGACCCACGGCCGCGTCACCGAGGCCAACGCCCATCCCCACGACGACAGCTCCGGCCAGGTCCACATCGTCCTCAACGGGATCGTCGAGAACCACACCGAGCTGCGCCGGAACCTGCAAGAGGCCGGCGAGGTGTTCACCTCCGAGACCGACGCCGAGGTGGTCGCCCACCTGATCGCCAGCCACTACGACGGCGACCTGGCGGCGGCGGTGCGGGCGGCCTACGCCGACTTGCGCGGCCACTACGCCTTCGTCGCCATGCACGCCGACGAGCCGCAGCGGCTGGTCGGGGCCCGCAAGGAGTGCCCGCTGGTCGCCGGGGTCGGCGAGGGCGAGACCTTCCTCGCCTCGGCGATTCCCGCCTTCCTTGCCGACACCCGCACGGCGATGCCGATCGAAAACGGCGAGATCGTCGAGGTCGAAGCCGGTTCAATCCGCGTCACCGACACCGACGGCAAACCGATCGAGCGCGAGACCGAAGAGGTGACCTGGGACGCCGACGCGGCCGAGAAGGCGGGCTACGAGACCTTCATGCTGAAGGAGATCCACGAACAGGCTGACGCCGTCGCCGAGACGATCACCGACCGGCTCCCCGGAGCGGATGGGGTCGACCTCTCCGACATCGGGCTCTCCGACGAGCTCCTGCGCGGCATCCGGCGGATCGTGATCGTCGCTTGTGGCACCAGCTACCACGCTGGCCTCGTCGGCCGCTACGCGATCGAGGAGTGGGCGCGGGTGCCGGTTGAGATGGATATCGCCTCCGAGTACCGCTACCGCAACCCGGTGGTCGGTCCCGACGACCTGGTGATCGGGATGACGCAGTCGGGAGAGACCGCCGACACCCTGGCGGCGATGCGGCTGGCGCGCGAGGCCGGCGCCACGGTGCTAGCGATCACCAACATCATGGGCAGCCAGGCGACCCGCGACGCCGATGCCGTTCTCTATATCCGGGCCGGAATGGAGATCAGCGTCGCCGCGACCAAGACCTTCGTCGCTCAGGTGGCGGCGATGTACCTGCTGGGGCTGCGGCTGGCCGAGCTGCGGGGGACGCTTAGCGCTGGGCGCCTGACCGAGCTGGTGGCCGAGATGAAGGCGCTGCCCTCGAAGATGGAGGAGACGCTGGCGGGGAGTGAAGAGGCCGTGCGGGCGATCGCCACCAAGCACAGCAAGGAGAACTTCTTCCTCTATCTCGGCCGGCACATCGGCCTGCCGATCTGCCTCGAGGGGGCGTTGAAGCTGAAGGAGATCAGCTACATCCCGACCGACGCCTACGCGGCGGGGGAGATGAAGCACGGCCCGATCGCGCTGCTCGACGAGTCGACGCCGGTCGTCTGCATCACCACCGAGAGCCCGATCCTGGAGAAGGTCCTCTCCAACGTCGAGGAGGTGCGGGCGCGCGGCGCCGCCACGATTGCGGTCGCGACCGCGGGTGACGGGCGGGTGGCCGAGGTCGCCGACGAAATCGTCGAGGTGGCGGCGACGGATTGGATCCTGCAGCCGATCGTCGCGATCCTGCCACTGCAGCTGCTCGCCTACGACATCGCCCGCGACCGCGGTCTCAACGTCGATCAGCCCCGCAACTTGGCGAAGACGGTCACCGTCGAGTGACAATTCGGCCAGTCGGCGGTCGGTCGGCTGAACCTGTCCAAAAGGCCCGCTAGGATGCCCGCCCTCGTGAAGCTTCGTCTCGTCCTCCCAGTTCTGCTCGCGGCCGTAGTCGCCCTGCTCGTCGCCGGTTGCGGCGGCGGCGGTAGCGACAGCAGCAGTGGCGCCGATCCCGCTTCGGTGATGCCGACGGGTGCGCCGGTCTACCTCGACTTCACCGTCCGCCCCGAAGGCGAGACGAAGACGAACATCGAAGCGCTGGCGACGAGCATCGCCGGCGTCGACGACCTCGGCGAACTGATCATCGACGAACTCGAACAGTCGGCCTCCGAAGACGGCGAAGAATTCGACTACGAAAAGGAAGTCGAACCCTGGCTGGGCGAAAAAGGCGGACTGTTCCTGCGGGAATACGTCGAAGGGGACTTCGAAGGCGTCGGCGCCGCGATCCAGGTCAGCGACGAAGGCGAAGCACAGGATTTCCTCGAAAAGCAGGTGGGGTCCGATTCTGAACCGGCGAAGAAGGGCTCCTATGAAGGTGCGGATTTCTGGGTCGAAGCCGAAGACGGCACCACCCTCGGCGTTTTCGACGGGCTGATCGTCCTCGCCGAAGACGAAGCGACTTTCAAGTCGATGGTTGATGCCTCCGAAGGCGACAACCTCAGTGAAAACGAGGACTTCACCAGCGCCGTCGCCAACGTTCCCGACGAAAGCGCCGCTGACGTCTTCGTCGATATCGGCGGCCTGATCGAAGAAGCGGGCAACGAAATCGATTCCGAAACGCAGCTCTTCCTCGACACCGTCGGGATCGAACCGAAAGAAGCAACCGCGGTGGCGAGCCTCATTCCCGGTTCCGACAACGTCGAGATCGACGTCAGCACCAACCTCAGCGGCGACAACCCGCCCTCCGGCGACGCCTCCGAGCTGCTCGGCTCGCTGCCCGCCACCTCAGTCGGCGCCTTCGCCTCCGCTGAATTCGGCAAGCGCTTCAACGAAAGCATCGACAAGATCGACGCGAACGGCCTCCCCGGACAGGTGCCGCCGCACCAGCTGAAGGCGGGGCTGAAGGAAGCCGGCATCGACCTCGAATCGATTGCGGGCTCGATCGGCGACGTCGGCGTCTTCGTCGAAGGCAACAGCGAACGGAACCTGACCGGCGCGGTGGTGCTGGATGCCGAAGACGCCACCCAGGCGAAGAACACCGTCTCCAACATCGGCCTCTTCCTGCGGGGGACCGGGACCCCTGGCATCACCGCCATCAACGGCAAGGCGAGCGGGTTCTCGATCCGCAGCCCCGAACTGGGCCGCCAGCCGCTCGTCGTGATCGCCAAGGGGGAGCGCATTGCGATCGGCTACGGGCTCGAGTCCGCGATGGCGTCGCTGCAAGAAGCCGGCGAAACGCTCTCCGATTCACCCGCCTACAAGGAAGCCGTCAGCGCCCTCGGAAGCACCCCGATCACCGCCTACGTCGACGGTCCGGCGGCGCTGAAGCTCGCTTCCGCGCTGGTCCCGTCCGACGAAGAAGGCTTCAAGGAAGCCAAGCCGTACCTGACCAAGGTCGACTACCTCGCGTTGGGCTCCGAAGCATCTGGCGATCTTGCGGTCGCCAAGTTGATCGTCGGCGTCGGTAAGTAGCGCGTTCGTCCGCTGTCGGTTGGGAGGGACGGGTGCCCCTCTCCCTTCCTGGGTCCCTCGCCTTTAACTGGCCTTCTCTCGCTGAGTGGGCTGTGCGAGGAACAGGACGCCGGGCGGGAGAGGGGCACCCGTCCCTCCGGCCGGGGCGGCCTCGGTTGACGCCAGTAGTTCCGTGGTTCCTTTTGCACGCTATGGGTGCATAAGGAACCGCAAGTTTGAGGCGGCTAGGGTGAGCCGATGGAGTCGTGGCTGAAGCCCTTGTACGACGCCGAGGGGATGCGGGGGGTTGATCGGTGGGCGATTGAGGACAAGGGGACGCCTTCGCTGGAGTTGATGGAGGCGGCTGGCAGGGCTGTGGCTGAGGCGGTGGCGGGGTTGGCGCCTGAGGGGGCGGTGCGGGTGGTTTGTGGGAAGGGGAACAACGGGGGCGATGGGTTTGTGGCAGCGCGGCTGTTGCGGGAGATGGGGTTCGAGGTCGAGGTGTTGTTGCTCTGGCCTGGGGAGGAGCTGCGGGGGGATGCGAAGGTCAACTTCGAGCGCTGTGGGGGCGACTTGGTCGAGGGCGATTTGGCTGGGCGGCTGGGCGGCTCGGGCGCGGTGGTGGATGCGATCTTCGGGACCGGCTTCGAAGGGGCGCCGCGGGAGCCGGCGGCGGGGGCGATCGATGCGATTGATCGGTGTGGGGCGCCGGTGGTCGCCTGCGACATTGCCTCCGGCGTCGACGCCTCTACCGGCGAGGTGGCGGGGGAGGCGGTCGAGGCTGACGTCACGGTGAGCTTCCATGCAGCCAAGCTCGGGCAGCGGATCGCGCCGGGTAAGTGGCACACCGGCGAGCTGCGGGTGGCGCCGATCGGGATTCCCGCCGGTGCGCCTGGGGAGGCCGCCGGGGGTGAGATGGACCCGGCGGTGCTGGAGCTGCTGCCCCGGAGGGGTCCGCAATCGACCAAGTTCAGCTCCGGTCAGGTGGCGGTTGCCGGCGGCTCGCGTGGGCTCACCGGGGCGGTGCGGATGGCCTCGCTTGCTGCGATCCGGGGCGGTGCGGGCTACGCGACTGTCGCGGTGCCTGCCGATCTCAACCTGGTCTTCGAGATCGCCCAGCCGGAGGTGATGTCGGTCGCCTGCCCTGGCGGCGACGGCTGCCTGGTCCCGGCCTCGGCGAAGGCGGTGTTGCGGGTCTTCGAGCGGGCTGCCGCCGGCGTGCTTGGACCCGGCCTCGGCCGTGACCCCGGCTCCTTCGAGCTGGCGCGGGAGGTGGTCGGGAAGATCGAGGCGCCGCTGGTGATTGATGCCGACGGGCTGAATGCCTTTGCTGGACAGTTGGAGATCCTGGCCGCGCGCCAAGCCCCGACCGTATTGACCCCGCACGCCGGCGAGCTCGGCCGCCTGCTCGAGCGGGAGTCGTCTGAGATCGACACCCACCGGCTCGCCAGCGCCAAAGAGGCCGCTCGGGCAGCGGGGGCGATCCTGGTGCTGAAGGGCGACGACACGATCGTCACCGACGGTAACCGCGTCGCCGTCAACGCGATCTCGGCCCCGGCGCTTGCCACCGCCGGCAGCGGCGACGTCCTCTCGGGGGTCACCGCGGCACTGCTCGCGCGCGGGATCGAGCCCTTCGCCGCCGTCTGCGCCGCGGTCGTCGCCCACGCCCGCGCCGGTCGCGAGGCGGCGCGGCGGGTGGGGGTGGCGGAGTCGGTGATCGCCGGCGACGTGATCGAGGCGATTCCCGCGGCGCTGCGGCTCGACAGCCGCGTCGAATAACCTCGCGCCTGTGAAGACCGCAGGCGAGATCATGGACCGCGACGTCCCGGCTGTCGAGCCGGATGACGACGCCCGCACCGCGATCGACCTGCTCGCGAAAACGGACCTTGGCGCGATCCCGGTGGTCGACGGCGACCGCAAGGTCGTCGGGATCGTCAGCGAGTCGGACCTGGTCCTCAGCGAGGAGGAATCGGACCTTCACCTACCGCACTACCTCAACATCATGGGCGGGATCGTCTTCGTCGGCTCGATGAAGGGCTTCGAGGAGCGCCTGGAGAAAGCCTTTGCCACCGAGGTCTCGGAGCTGATGACCGCCGACCCGATCGTCGCCCACGACTACGAGGCGGCCGACCGGGTGGCGAAGAAAATCGCCGACCGCCATCACAACCACCTGCCGGTGGTCGACGCCGACGGGCACCTGCTCGGCATGGTCACCAGGGCCGACGCCCTCGCCGCGATCGTCGCCGACGGCGAGTAGCCATGGAGCGGGCGAGCGCCCGGATCGACTACGACGCCGTCCGCGCCAACTGCGCGCGGCTGAAGGTGGAGCTGGGCGAGGCGGAGCTCTGCGCGGTGGTCAAGGCCGATGGCTACGGCCACGGCGCCGACGCGTGTGTTGCGGCGGCGCTCGACGGCGGCGCGACCAGGCTCGCGGTCGCAACCGCGAGCGAGGCCGAACAGGTGGGGCGCCGCTTCCAGCACGTGCCGCTGCTGACGATGGGAGCGCTGACGGAGGAGGAGGTCGATGCCGCGATCTCCGCCGGCTCGGAACTGGCGCTGTGGCGGGAGGACTTCCGGCGGCTCCTTGCCGATCGATCGCGTGCGCACGGGCGGCCAGGGCGGGTCCACGTCAAGTACGACAGCGGCATGGGGAGGCTCGGCAACAGCGACCCGGATGAGGTGATGGCCCTGGTTCGCGCCTGCGCCGAGGACCCCGACTTGGAGCTGGCCGGGATCTGGACCCACTTCGCGACCGCCGACGAACTCGACTCGGACTACTTCGAGGAGCAGCTGGGCCGCTTCGAGCGGCTCGCCGCCGCGGTCAAGGAGCAGCATCCGGGCGTCCTCGTCCACGCCGCTAACAGCGCCGCCGTCCTGCGCGACCGCCGCGCCCACTTCGGCATGGCCCGCTGTGGGGTCGCGATCTACGGCCTCGACCCGTTCCAGCGCGACCCGGCGGAGCAGGACCTGCGGCCGGCGCTGACGCTGAGCTCGCACGTCGCCGACGTCAAGCGGTTCCCCGCCGGCGCCAGCGCCGGCTACGGCCGCAAGTGGAAGGCCCCCGTCGACACCTGGGTGGGCGTGATACCGGTCGGCTACGGCGACGGCGTCCGCCGCGCTCTCACCAACAACGCCGACGTCCTCGTCCACGGCCGTCGCCACCCGCTGGTGGGGACGGTCTCGATGGACAACATCACGATCGACCTTGGGCCGGAGACCGAGGTGGAGCCGGGAGACGAGGCGGTGCTGATCGGCCGCCAGGGCGACGAGCAGATCCTCGCCGAGGAGGTGGCCCACCGGCTCGACACGATCAACTACGAGGTCACCTGCGCGATCTCGCCGCGGGTACCGCGACGGCCGGCATGAGCGCGAGCGAGCGACTCGCCTCCGCCCCCGTCGTCGAGGCGACCCGCCGCGCCCTGCAGGGGGGAGACCCCGCCTGGATCGTCGGCGGCGCGGTGCGGGACGCCGTCCTCGACCGCGAGGTGACCGATCTCGATCTCGCCGTGGCTGGAGACCCGGGCGCGACGGCGCGGGCGATCGCCAAGGAGATCGGTGAGCACGCCTTCGAGCTCTCGGCCGAGTTCGGCACCTGGCGCGTCGTCGCGCCCCACCATGGCTGGCAGATCGACGTCACCGCCCTGCGCGGCGAGGGCATCGAGCTCGACCTCGCCAGGCGCGACTTCACGATCGGCGCGGTCGCGGTCCCCCTCGCCGGAGGCGAGCCGATCGACCCCTACGCCGGTCTGGTCGACCTCGCCGACAAGCGCCTGCGTGCGGTTGGCGAGGCGAGCTTCACCGACGACCCGTTGCGGCTGCTGCGAGCCGCCCGGCTGGCGGCGGAGCTGGAGCTGGAGATCGAGCCGCGGACGGTGGCGCTGGCCCGCGCCGCCGCCTCCCGCGCCGCCGACCCCGCCGGCGAGCGCCAGCTCGCGGAGCTGCGGCAGCTGATGGGCGGGCCCGACCCGCTGCTGGGCCTGCGCCTGCTCGGCGAGCTGGACCTGACCGCGGTCCTGCTGCCAGAGGTCGAGGCGCTGCGCGGGGTCGAGCAGGGCCCCAACCACCACCTCGACGTCTACGACCACACGATCGCGGTGCTCGAACACACGATCGAAGTCGAGGACGACCTCGATCGCTTCGCCGGCGATCGCGCCGTCGAGGTGGGGGTGCTGCTCGAAGAGCCGCTCGCCGACGAGATGACCCGCCGCACCGCGCTGCGCTTCGGCGCCCTCTTCCATGACATCGCCAAGCCCGCGACCCGCGCCGAGCGCGACGGCTTCGTCGGCTTCCGCGGTCACGACCAGCTCGGGGCGGAGGTGATCGGCGGCATCTGCCAACGACTTCGCGCCAGCCGCAAGCTCACCCAGCACCTGCAGGGGCTGGCGCTGCACCACCTGCGGCTAGGCTTCCTGATCCCAGAGATGCCGCTCCCGCTGCGCCGGGTCCATGCCTACCTGCGGGCGACCGAACCGGTCACCGTCGACGTCACCCTGCTGACCGTGGCCGACCGCCTCTCTGCCCGCGGCAAGGGGCCAATCGCCAGCCCGGAGATGGTCTCCGCGCATCTCCAGCTCGCCCGCGAGATGATCGCCGCCGGCCTCGACTGGCGCCGCGAAGGCCCGCCGACGCCTCTGCTGCGGGGCGACGAGGTGGCCGCCGAGCTGGGGATCGACCCGGGCCCGGAGCTGGGCTCGGCGCTGGCCGAGCTGGAGGCGGCGCAGTATGCAGGCGAAGTAACCGACCGGGCAGGTGCCATCGAGCACCTGCGGCGTTAGATACGCTCCCATCGCATGGCCAAAGAGGAAAAGATCGAAATGGAGGGGGAGATCACCGAGGCTCTCCCCAACACGATGTTCCGGGTCAAACTGGACAACGAACACGAGGTCCTCGGCCACATCTCCGGCAAGATGCGCCGCCACTACATCCGCATCCTTCCCGGCGACCGAGTCAAGATCGAGCTTTCGCCCTACGACTTGGATCGCGGGCGCATCACCTACCGCTACAAATAGCCCGCCGGCCGCGGGTCGGCTAACTCGGCGACCAGCGCCGACCAGGCGAAGTCTTTGGCGCCTAGGCCATTGCCATTGCGCGGGTTGTAGTACTCGCGCAGGCCTTCGCGGGCGACAGCGCCGATGACGCCGTCGGCGAGCCGCTGTGCCTCACGCTCGTAGCCGAGACGCCGCAGGCCAAGCCAGACCATCCAGGCCGAGTTGACCCAGGTCGGGCCGCGCCAGTAACGGCGGATCGGTCCGCGCCCTCCGTCCGGTTCGAAGCCGCGCTCGTCGGCCGCGACCGAGGGCGGCGCCACTGGCGTCCAGAACTCGTCCGCGTTCAGCAGGTGCTCCTCGACCAGTCGCCGGCCGATCTCCTCCGGCAGGTCCGGCAGCGCCAGCGGCGCCAGCGAGGACCAGGTCTTGACCGCGATCCGCCCGCCCGGCTGCGTCTCGTCAAAGAAGAGCCCCCGCCGCTCGTCCCAGAGTCGCTCGACCAGCGCCGGCGTCGCCGACGGCCGCCCTAGCGCCTGCAGCGAGAGCGACCAGAACGTGTTGACGAGCACCTCGCAGAGGACCGGCTCGCCGGCATCGCGGAGGCGGCGCGCGTCCCACCCCAACCTGCGGTTGCGGTGGACCAGCAGCGGGAAGCCGAGGCGCCCGTTCGAGCGCCAGCCCCAGACCGGTTCGAACTTGGGCGAGGCGTCGAGCCCCGACTCGTCAGGCTGGACGATCCAGAGCAGGCCGTCGCCGTCGAGGTCGCGTTCGGCCTGCAGCCACTCGACCTGCTTGGCGATCCGCGGCTCCTCATTAGGGTCGCCGACGGCGATCCGCCAGGCCCAGGCAAGCAGCGGTGGCTGGATTGACCCGGTCTGGAACGAGGAGCGCGAGGCGACGTTGTAGAAGAGCAGCCGCAGCGGGGTGACCGGCCGCCGCCAGAAGATCGTGTGGCCGACGAAGCCATCGGGGCGCTGGGCGGCGAGCAGGCTTTCGAGCTCGGCCCGCGCTCGCCGCGGCTCGAAGCGCCGCCAGGCGATCGCCGCGAAGCAGGAGTCCCAGTACCACTGCCAGGGATAGCGGCCCGGGCTCGGCTCGGTGTATTCGAAACGTAGGTCCCCGCGCTCCCCGGTCACCCAGTTCTGCCGCAGCACCCGCTCGGTCTCGGCCAGGACCGCCTCGCGCTCGGGTCCCTCAGACATTCGTGCGGCGCATCTCGCGCAGCGCCAGCGACCCCAGTACCAGCAGCAGGCCGGCCAGCGCCAGCAGCCCCGGCCAGGTGTCGGCCCAGGTGACTTCGCCGACGAAGCCCTGCCGCGCCGCTTCGATCACCTGGGTCACCGGGTTGATTTCGGCGACCTTTTCGAGCCAGGGCTGCAGCAGCGCCAGCGGCGCGTAAGCGGGCGTCAGGAGGACCAGCGCCATCGTCCCCGCCTGCATCAGCGGCGCTGCCGACTGGCTCTTGTAGTGGAGGGCCAGCATCGAACCCCAGCAGGCGGCGACCGCGGCCATCGCCGCGACCATCAGGTAGCAGACGAGGAGCCCGTCGATCCCCGGCCACTGGACGCCGATGAAGAAGCCGATCGCCAGCACGAAGGTGGCGGGGACGAAGGCACGGAGGCTGGCGGCGAGGACGTTGCCGGTCAGCAGGACCCAGCGAGGGGCGGGGGAGACCAGGAGCCGGTCGACCCAGCCCTGCTCGTAGTCGCGGGCGAGGTTGACCCCGGCGGCGGCGCCGGTGAAGCCCGCCCCCTGCAGCATGCTGACCGGGACGATGAAGCTCTCGTACGAGGTGGTTTCGAAGCCGCTGAGGTGGATCAGCCCGCCGAAGACGCCGTTGAGGCCGAGGAAGAAGATCGTCGGCGCCAGCACCCCCGGGATCGCCGCTCCCGGCACCCGCACCAGCTCGTTCTTCGCCCGCACCATCATCGCGGCGATCGTCGCCAGGTTGGCGCGCCATGCCGGCGGCGCCGGCGTCGTGGCGGCGATCGCCTCCATCAGCCCACCCGCAGCCGGTGTTGCAGGGCGCGGGCGCTGAGGACCAGCCCGAGCAGGATGATCCCGGCGATTGCCGCCACCGCCTCTAGCGTCTGCTTGGCATCGATGCCGGCGATGATCGGCTCCCGCACCCCTTCGACGATGAAGCTGAAGGGGTTGTATTGGGCGATCGTCTTCGCTGGCTCGACCATCAGCTCCTGGGGGAAGAAGGCGGAGGAGAGGAAGAGGACGACGAGGACCAGTGGGAAGAGGCCCTGGACGACGCTGGCGCTGCCGGTCCGCAGCGCGATCGCGGCGCCGATGCCGCCGACCGCGATCGCCGAGGCGGTGATCAGCGCCATCGCCAGCAGCGCCCCCGGCACGCCGCCTTCGATGTGGGCGCCGAAGATCAGCCCGATCGCGAGGAACCAGACCGAGGCAAAGAGCCCGAGCGCCGCCGTTCCCGCCAGCCGTCCGAGGACGATCGCGAAGCGGGGGATCGGGGCGGCGAAGAGGCGGTCGGTGAAGCCCATCTCGATGTCGACCGCGAAGGCGATGCCGCCGCTGTTGCCGGCGAGCATCATCGCCTGCATCATCGAGCCGGCGAGCATGAACTGGAGGAAGCTCTGGACGGGCGGGAAGCCGGGCAGTTCGATCCCGGCGCCGGCGCCCCCGGTCTGGATTGCCAGCAGCAGGGTGGGGAAGACGATGATCGGGCTGATCAGCTGCGGCCGGCGGAAGGTCTGGCGGATCGAGCGCGCCCCGAGCGCCCGCACCACCCGCGCGCTGGTCGCGAGGTTGCTCACGCCGGCGCCGCCTCCGACTCAGGCTCGTCGGCCCCCTCGCCCCCCTGGGGGCTCTCCTCGCGTTCGAGGTGGTGGCCGGTCTTGTCAACGAAGACGTCATCGAGGGTCGGCCGCACCAGCTCCAGTGACTCGACGACGATGCCCGCCTCGTCGAGCGCCCGCACCACCCGTGGGATGTCGGCGGCGCCGTGCTCGACCTCGAGCAGAACCCGCTTGCCGTCCTTCGGCGGCAGCAGCTTGCCGAGCTCTTGGCAGACCCGCTCCGCCTCGGGCACCGCGCCCTCTCCGACCAGCAGCTCGACGTGCGGGTGGCCGACCTCGCCCTTCAGCGCCTCCGGCGTTCCCTCGGCGACGATCCGGCCGCTGTCGATGATCCCGACGTTGTCGGCGAGTTGGTCGGCCTCCTCCAGGTACTGGGTGGTGAGGAAGACGGTGGTGCCGTCTTCGTTCAGCGCCTGCACCTCTTCCCAGATCGTTTTGCGGCTGACTGGGTCGAGGCCAGTGGTCGGCTCGTCGAGGAAGAGCACCCGCGGTTCGTGCACGAGCGCGGCGGCGAGGTCGAGGCGCCGCTTCATCCCGCCCGAGTAGCCGCCGACGCGGCGGTCGGCGGCGGCGGCGAGGTCGACCCGCTCCAGCAAGTCGTCGGCGCGTTTGCGCCCCGCCGCGGGCGGCAGCCCCTGCAGCGTTGCCTGCAGGCGGATCAGCTCGCGGCCGGTCATCAGCGGGTCGAGCGCCGCTTCCTGCAGCGCCACCCCGATCGAGGCGCGCACCTGGCGTGCCTCGCGGACGACGTCGCAGCCGGCGACCTCGGCGCGGCCGCCGGTCGGGAGCAGCAGCGTCGTCAGCATCCGCACCGTCGTCGTCTTGCCCGCCCCGTTGGGACCGAGGAAGCCGTAGATCTCACCCTCGTCGACCTGGAGGTCGATGCCCTGCACCGCCAGCACCTCGCCGAAGGCGCGCTCGAGCCGCTCGACGACGATCGCCGGCACCGCGACTAAGCCTCCGAGGGCTCGCCCTGGGCGAGCGGCGGCACAGCCTCGACCCAGCGGCGGCCGTTGGCCCGCTCCAGCGCTTCGGCCGCGTCGAGCAGGAGCTCGTCCCGACCCCAGGCCGCCTGCAACTGGAGGGCGACCGGCAGTCCTTCCGAGGAGCCGACCGGGACGCTGACGGCGGGGATGCCGGTGAGGTTGGCGAGGGCGCCGCCGCGGACGTTGGCGGCGTCGGCGGTGAGGGTGCCGGAGGGCAGCTCGACCATCGGCACCGCCAGCGGCGGTGCGACCGCCGGCACCGTCGGCCAGGCGATCACGTCGACGTCCGCGAAGACCTTGGCCAGGGTGCGGCGGGCGATCGTCCGCAACTGGTGCGACTTCACCGTTGCCACCGCCGGCAGCAGCAGTCGGTACTTGAGCAGGCCGCGGCCTAGCGGGCTCAGCTCGGGGTCGAGGTTGTTCAGGCGCTCGGGGGTGATGCCGCCGAGGCTCTCGCTGTTGGCGATCAGGACCGTCGCCAGCGTCGCCGCCGGCAGTTCCGGCAGCTCGATCTCGCGCACCTCGCCGCTGGTCTCCTGTCGCAGCTGCTCGATCGCCGCCTCGCAGGCCTCGCGGACGGCGGGCGCGACGTCTTCGGAGACCTCGTCGCGAATGACCCCGATCCGCAGGCCGCTCACCTCGCCCGCGCGCAATTCCTCGCCGAAGAGGGCCGAGCCGAGCAGGCGGGCGTCGGCGGCGTCAGCGCAGAGCGGGCCGGAGACGATCGTGGTCGAGACGTCGGCCATGTGGTGCCCCGCCATCGCCGAGCGGCCGAAGGTCGGCTTCAGCCCGGTCAGCCCGCAATAGGCGGCTGGGTAGCGGATCGAGCCGACCCCGTCAGCGCCGACCGCGCCGGCGACGAGGCGGGCGGCGACGGAGGCAGCGGGCCCGCTGGAGGAGCCGCCCGGGCAGCGCTCAGGGTTCCACGGGTTTCCGGCCGGTCCGTAGACGGAGACGTTGCCGGTGCTGCTGGCGCCGAGCTCGTGCATGTTGCCGACGCCGACGACCACCGCCCCGGCGTCGCGCAGAGCGCGGTAGGGGCCGGACTCGCCCGGCTCGGGGCTCGCCAGCATGTCGGCGGCGCCGAAGCGCTGCGCCCGCCACGGCAGCGGCCACTCGTCCTTGATCACAACTGGGACGCCGTGGAGCGGTCCGGGCGGAGCCGCGGCCAGCATCTCCCGTGAACGCTCGGGGAAGGTCTCGACGACGGCGTTGATCGTCGGGTTGCGCGCCTCGATCCGCGCCAGCGTCGCCTCCAGCAGCTCGCCGGCATCGACATCTCCGGCGGCGATCGCCGCCACCTGGTCGCGCAAGCTGAGGTCGAGCGGCTCGCTCATCGGCTCGGTGGTGCCTGCGAGAGGTCGGGATCGTGCTCGGAGGCGGCGGCGCTGGTGTCAAGTTCGAGCAGCTCGAGGATCGGCGGCCAGAAGGTCTCGTGGGCGGCCTGCATCACCGCCAGCTCGATCTCGTCGGCCTCGACTCCGTAGGCAGCGAGCGCGGCGGGAATGAAGTCGTTTGCGCTGTTTGAAGCCTCCATCGCCGCGGGCAACCCTACCGGGGCGCTTGGCCGGGATCGTGCAAGCGCCCCCACAACGGCGCATCCGGCCGGGGCGAACGGCAAGATTGGCGCCGCAACTGGGCTCAGTGGCCCGTGTTGCCTCAACGATGCGAATCGCAGAGACCAAGACCTCGTCCCGCCGCGCCTGGGCCATGCTGGCTGCCGCCGCCTGCCTGCTTGCCGCCCTGGTCGCGATTGCGGCCCCGCGCGAGGCGGACTCGGCCCCGCTGCAGGTCGTCGTCCTCGGCCAGACCGCGGAAACCCCGCCGGCCTCCTGCCCGGGGAAGATCGTCAACAACGTCGAGATTACGCCCTGCCGCGTCGAGGGCCACGTGACCGGCTTCCAGGCAGTCGCCGACGGCGTCGCTCGTCCTTACGAGGCGCCGTTCGAAGGGAAGATCGTCGCCTGGTCGATCACCCTCGCCAAGCCCTCGACCAAGGAAACGAAAGAAACCACCGACGAGGTGAGCTTCTTTAACGACTTCCTCGGCACCCCCTCGGAGGCCCGGATCGGCGTCCTGCGCCCGGTCGAAAACACCAAGCCGCCGAAATACACCTTGGTCCGCCAGAGCCCGATCGAGGTCCTCAATCCCTACTTCGGCAGCACTCCGGTCTTCGCCCTCGACCATCCCCTCACCGTCCTCCAGGGCCAGGTCGTCGCCCTCACCGTCCCCACCTGGGCGCCGATGTTCGCCTTCAACGTCTCCGCCGAAAACACCTGGCGCGGCAGTCGCCTGCCCGAACACTGTTCCTCCAAGGAAGACATCCAGAACGGGCACCCCCAGCAGGGCGTCGGCAAGATCAAGACCTACGGCTGTTACTACTCCAACGCCCGCCTGCTCTACACGGCGACGTTGGTGAAGAAGCCTTAGCCCGGTAAACGAACCCTGACGTTTCCGGCGAGGCGGGTTAGCCTGCCTGCCATGAACGGCGCCGGGAAGACCGAGCTGCGGCTCGGACTCGTCCTCTACGGCGGTGTGTCCCTCGCGGTCTACATCTACGGAGTCGTTTGCGAGGTGCAGCGGTTGTTAGGCGCCTCTGCCGAGCTGGAGGTGGCCCGAGCCAACGGGAAAGAGGACAGCAAGGACCTAAGTGCCTACGCCAAGGCACTGCGGGACGCGAACCTCTCGGGCGCCGCCGTCGACGTGATCGCGGGAACCTCAGCCGGAGGGATAAACGGGATCCTGCTGGCGAAGGCGCTCGCTGCCGGCGCCGACGTGCGCACGGTCAAAGACCTCTGGATCGAGGGGGGAGACATCGGGGCCCTGATGAACAAGCTCGCCGCCGACGAGCCCCCCTCGCTGCTAAGTACCGAAGAGTTCGAGCGGCGCCTGCGCGAAGGTTTCGACCGTCTCGACGCCCAAGGTTCCGGCGGCGACCCCGATGCGGCACTCGACCTCTTCGTCTCGACGACGCACCTGCGCGGGGACCGGCGCGAGTTCATGGACGCGCTGGGCCGGGGGATCGAATCCCTGGTCCACCGCTTCGTCATCCACCTCAAGCAGCGGCCTGCCTATCGCAACGACTTCCTCGACCCCAAGTCCGGTGAGGGCCCCGACGAAGACGGACCGGTGAACCAACGCTTGGTCAAACTGTCCCGAGCCACGAGCGCCTTCCCGGTCGCCTTCGAGCCGGTCTTGCTCGAAGGGGAAAAGCTCCTCGGTCCCCACGCCGAGCGGCAGGGCTGGTTCGCCGACGGCGGCATCCTCAACAACAAGCCCTTCACCGACGCGCTGCGGACGATCTTCACCCGCTCGTCGCCCGAACGTCCGGTGCGGCGATGGCTGCTCAGCGTCGACCCCGACCCCAAGTCGTTGGCCGGCAAACCTCCGCCGGGGCCGGAGCCCGCCTTCGACCAGGTCCTCGGCGCGGCCGTGGCCTCGATCCCCAGGTACCAGAGCATCGCCTCCGACCTCGAAGACCTGGAAGCGCACAACGCCGCGGTGAAGCGGATCACGCGCACGATCCTCGATCTTGAGGCAGGGCTCGTCCGTAGGGGCGGCGGTACGCAGGGCCTCATCCCCGGATTCGACACCACCTACCGGGAGTTGCGCCGCCGGGCGCTGTCCAGGCGCCTCGCCGAGCAGCTGATCGACGCCGTCCGGCCCGCCAACCGCAAAGACTTCGATCCCGAAGCGACCGAAGCGGCGCTTGCCGAGGGCGCTTACCAGGCGGTGGTTGAGCGAGAGAGCTCGAGCCAAGCTGGCGCCGCCGAGTTCTCCGAAGAGGACGCCCTCTCCCGCGATCCCGCCTTCCAACTGCGGCGGGTCTACTACCTGATCAAGCTCCTGGGGATGTCGCGTGGTCCTGCTGACGAGGATCGCGAGAGGTTCACCGCCGTGCGCGGGAGGTTGTGGGATGAGTTCGAGGCGATCTCCAACTCCATCTGGGAGAACCTCGCTCCCAACGGTCTGCCGCTGGGCGAGGACGACGGGTCCACCCTCGATTCCCACGGCGACGCCTTCGAGGCGGCGCGTGAGCGGGTGGGGGAGGGATGGGGTGAAATGGGCTCCCTTGGTGCGCACGTCGATGGCGGGCTCAGAGCGAACCTGGAGGGCGTGACGATCCTGCTCCCAGCGGGGGGCGGGGGAGATGGCGAGACCGGAGAGTCCGTTGCCGTCCCCCTGCTCGACGTCTACGACGGCTTCTATGCCCGCGACTTCTTCTTACTCTCAATCGAAGCCGGCGGCGGGGTGCGGTTCCGGGAGGTCATTAACCACGCCCAGATCAGTCCCGAGAGTGCGACCGCGACCAAAGTCGAACCCGGGCTGAAGTTGGCGGGCGACACCGCCGGCCACTTCGGCGGCTTCCTGAAAAAAGAGTGGCGGATCAATGACGCCCGTTGGGGACGCCTTGACGCGGCCGAGGTGATGATGCGGGTGATCCTCGCCGAGACACCGCCCGGGCGCCAGGAAGAAGGGATCGAGGCCGTGTGCCGGGAGGTGCTCGGCGAGGATTGCCAGGATGCGCTCGATTCACCGGACTGGCGGAAGTACCTGGCAGACCACGCCATCGGCGGAGCGACGATGGACGATCTCGATTCCCACCGGCGGACCGGCTTGACCTACCGGGCGGCTGTAGTCGCAGGGGGAATGCTCGGACGCGCCAGCTCGGGCGCAACGGAGGGGACCTTCCGTGCCCATGCTCTGCGAGCGCTGGATAAGGGCGCCCGACTCACCTTCAAGGCTCTCTCCTTGCCGGGGCGGCTACTCCACTGGCGCAAATACGCCAAGGAGACGGAAAAGCCGTAACGAAGTCGGCGCACAATTCTTAGTTCTGCGCACCACGCGTGCGCCCACGAGCTTCAGCATCGGCGCGATGTTTCTGCTCGGCGTGATGGGGGGCATCCTCAGCGTGATCGCTTGGCCGCGGAGGAGGGAGCAGTTCATCAGTGTCGGCACCGTTGTCGGATTCTGCCTCGGTATCGGCATCTATGCCCTATCCCTCCTCGCTCAGCTACTATTGGGACGATGAAAGCTTTTGTCCGAAAAATCGAAGAGGACAACCGATGTTTAGTCGTGATGCTCGGGGTACTGGGGATCGCGTTTCTGCTTGCAGGGGAAGCGACCCACGGCCTCGCCTACTTGCCCGTTTACGTTGTCCTGCTGGTCGATCTCGTCAAAAGAGGAGTGCGACGGATCAGGAAGAGAACTAAAGCGCTTCTTGGCGCAGACCGCAGTAAGAGCAGTCGCTGACGTCCAAGCCGATCAGCTGGTCGCAGCGGCGGCAGGCGCGGAGGTTCTCCGGGCTGCGCGGGAGGGATGAGGCGGAGGGGGCGAGGGGCAGGACCATCGCCACCGGCGCCATCTCCTCGCCGGTCTCGCGGTCGACGTAGACCGAGCCCGGCTCGGCGTGGGCGAGGGCCTCGCGGCCCGAGGCCGCGGCGCGCATCCGGTAGAGCTGCTTCTCGTTCATCGCCGGGAAGACTAATAGCTTGGGCGGCTCCGATGCGTGTCCTCATCTTCCACGGCTACATGCTGCGCGGCACCGGCAGCAACATCTACAACGTCAATCTGGCCCGCGCTCTGGCCAAGCTCGGCCACGAGGTGCACCTGCTCTGCCAGGACCGCGAGGTCCGTCTGGAGGGCGTGCAGATCCATAACCCCGACATCGGCGGCCTGCTCCCCGTCTATGTGAAGGACCCCTATGAGGGGTTCGAGGTCAAGACCTTCCCGGAGCTGACTGAGGCCGAGCTCGATCACTACATAGAGGCCAACGTCGCGGCGGTGCGGGAGGTGGCCGAGGCGGCCGGGGGCATCGACCTCGCCCTCGCCAACCACTTGGTGATGGGACCGGCGATCCTCGCCCGGGCCGATGTAGCGCCCTTCGCGGTAAAGATCCACGGCTCGGCCCTCGAGTACACGGTCAAGCCGCACCCCCGGTTCTTGCCTTACGCGCGCGAAGGGGTGGAAGCCGCGAACGGGTTCCTGGTCGGCTCCGGCCACACCGCCGAGTCGCTCTGGGCAGCGCTCTCCGACCTCCCGGATCTGCCCGGGAAGACGCGCCTCGGCCCGCCCGGGGTGGACGTCGAGGAGTTCAGGCCGGGTGGCGAGCGCGAGCCGCTGGTCGCCTTCGTCGGCAAGTTCCTCGTCTCCAAGGGGGTGGACCTGCTGCTGGCGGCATGGCCGCTGGTCCGGGCGGCCCACCCAGAGGTGCGGCTCGAGGTCGCCGGCTTTGGCGCCTACGAGGATGGCTTGCGCCGGCTGCTGGCGGCGCTGGAACGGGCGGACCTGGACGAGGCCCGCGAGATCGCCCGCCGCGGCTGGGCACTCGAAGCCGGGGAGGACAAGCCGCTGCCGATCCTCAGCGCCTTCCTCGCCGGCCCCCCTCAGGGCTACGCGGAGATGGCCCGCGCCGCCGCCGGCTCGGTCGAGTTCATCGGCCGGCTCGAGCACCACGAGGTCGCCGAGCTCTTCCCGCGGGCGGAGGCAATGGTCATGCCCAGCACCTTCCCGGAGGCGTTCGGGATGGTCGCCGCCGAGGCCGCCGCCTGCGGCACCTTGCCCGTCTCCGCCGGCCACTCGGGGATGCTTGAGGTCTCGCGGCAGCTGCGCGTGGCGTTGCCGGAGCAGGTCGGTCGGCTCACCTCCTTCCCGGTCGAGGAAGGCGCGGTCGAGGCGATCGCCGAGCGTCTCAACGCCTGGCTGCAGCTTCCAGAAAACGACCGAGTGACGGCGCGGCAGGCCCTGGTCGAGACCGTCGGCCGGCTCTGGAGCTGGGAGGGCGTGGCCCGCGGGGTCCTCGCCGCCGCGATCGGCGAACTCGCCGGTCTACCGCGCCCTGGAAGCTAGTGCGGAATGCCACCCGGGGGCCGCAAAGCCTCCCGCCGCCGCTTCAATAGAATGCCCGCCGCCCCAATGTACGGCCGCCTGCCCATAGTGAAGATGCTGCTGGCGACGATCGCGATGACGGTCGTCATCTCAGCGGTGATGGTCTCGATCAACTGGGACGGCCAAGAGGCCTCTACCGCCGCGCCGAAGATCGACGATCTCCTCAACGTGATGATCGTCCTCTCCTCCTTCGTCTTCTCGCTGGTGATGGTGATGCTCTTCTACGCCCTCTACAAATTCAGAGCCAAGCCGGGCGACGAGTCCGACGGCGAGCCGATCCACGGCAACACCCGCCTCGAGATCGCTTGGACCGTGATCCCGACGATCATCGTCCTCTTCGGCGCCGGCTACAGCTGGAAGGTGCTGGACGAAATCGAAAAGCCGCAGGACGGAGCCCTCACGGTCGACGTCTTCTCCCAGCAATACGCCTGGAGCTTCGCCTACCCGGGCAAAGGCTACGTTTGGAAAGAAGGCGAATTCCACGTCCCTGTGAACCGCCAGATCGTCTTCAAAATGCACGCCCAGGACGTGATCCACTCCTTCTGGGTGCCCGAGTGGCGGATCAAGAAAGACAACGTCCCCGGCATCACCACGACCGCCTACGTCACCCCGGACAAGGTCGGGACCTACCAGCTTGTCTGCACCGAGCTCTGCGGCTTCGGGCACGCGACGATGCGGGCGAAAGTCGTCGTCGAGTCGCCTTCCAAGTTCGAAAAATGGGTCGAAGGCCTCGAACAGAAGACGCCGCCGGAACTGCTGGAATCGGTCACGCAGGACACCGAGACGAACCCCGTGGGCCTCGGAGCCGGCGGGGCATAATGGGGGATAGCTGATGGTTGCCGCGATCAAAAAGCCGGGTTGGACCCGAGGAATTCTGGGAGCGATCCTCTTTGGGGCGTTCGGCTTCGGCCTCGTGGTGGCGCTGCGGGCAATCTCCGACCTGCCGATCTACCAGACCGAACAGACCGGCTACCCGCACATCGTCGTGCCCGCGATTACGGCTCCACTCGGCTTCCTGGCGGGCTTCGGCTGCTTCGACTACTGGCTGCGCTGGGCCGCCGGCCTGCCGACGATCCCCGACGACCACTCCCAGCACGGGGCGAAGAGCTGGAAGGACTACTTCCGCTTCAACACCGATCACAAGGTGATCGGCATCCAGTACGTCTGCACCACCTTCTTTTTCTTCTTCGTGGGCGGCCTGATGGCGATGCTGATCCGGGCCGAGCTTGCCCAGCCGGGCACCCAGATCGTCGACGCCGCCACCTACAACAGCCTCTTCTCCACCCACGCGGTGCTGATGATCTTCGTCTTCGTGATCCCGGTCTTCGCCGGGCTCGCGAACTACGTGCTGCCGCTGATGATCGGCGCGCCGGACATGGCCTTCCCACGCTTGAACGCGCTCAGCTTCTGGATGCTGCCGCTGGCCGGGATCCTCTTCATCGGCAGCTTCCTCTGCCCTGGCGGCGCCTTCGACGCCGGCTGGACCGGCTACGCGCCGCTCTCGACGGGGGCCCCGCTGGGGCAGTCCTTCTTCAACCTCGGCGTCCAGTTCGCCGGGGCGTCGTCGATCGCCACCGCGCTGAACTTCCTGGTCACGATCATCACCATGCGGGCGCCGGGCATGACCTTCTGGCGGATGCCGCTGCTGGTCTGGGCGAACCTCTCGACCTCGCTGCTGGTCGTCGCCGCCACCCCGTTCATCGCCGGCGTTCAGTTCATGGTCCTCTTCGATCGCGCCCTGCACACCAACTTCTTCGACTTCGCTGCCGGTGGCGACGTGATCAGCTACCAGCACATCTTCTGGTTCTACTCCCACCCGGCGGTCTACATCATGATGTTGCCCGGGTTCGGGATCATTTCCGAGGTCATATCGACCCATGCCCGCAAGCCGATCTTCGGCTACCGGCTGATGGCCCTGGCGCTGATCGGGATCGTCGTCCTCAGCTACTCGGTCTGGGCCCACCACATGTTCGTCGCCGGGATGTTCTCCTGGCTGCGGGTGCCGATGATGATCACCAC
>Ga0068851_10000142_pt1 | contig 38660 bp, 35 predicted proteins | sample KBSCornC12_FD_66588 | JGI IMG/M metagenome (GOLD analysis project Ga0068851, IMG submission 66588) | Corn rhizosphere microbial communities from Kellogg Biological Station, Michigan, USA - KBS Corn C1-2 | ecosystem: Host-associated > Plants > Roots > Rhizosphere > Soil ...
CACCCCGTTGACGAACGGCGCCGGCCAGGAACCCACCACCGCAGGCACGTGATTCGTCGCCGACCAGTCGCGGTAGTCCCACCAGATCCGCTCGCCGCCCTGTGCGTTGACGTCGGCTGCCCCGACGGGCGACTCGATCCCGTCCATATAGAAGAACCAGTCGTAGGGGTCGCCGTCGCGTTCGCCCTCCGCGACCCCGTCAATCGAGTGGACGAAGCCGCCGCCGTAGCGGGTCTCGATCTCGGCGTTGCCTTCCAGCAGCCGCATCACGGTGTCGGATTCCTTCGCGTCCAGCGAGCGCCGCAGCACCGGCACCGTCCCGTATTCCCGGGTCACCGTCAGCTCGACCGAGCCGACGTCGGAGCCGGGGCCGAGCCCGCAGCCGGCGGCCGCGAGCGCCGCTAGGAGCAGCGCAATCGCGACCGCCGTGCCGCGGAGCCCGGTCATTCGGTCCCGCGCACCGTCACTTCGGGCACTTACTCCCGAGGCAGACCGGCAGACGCGCCGAGGGGATCTCCCCCGCCGCCTGCGCGATCAGCCGCGACGGCTTGCTCAGCGTCACCGTGGTGCGACCGTCGGCGCCGGTCGGCTCGCTGGCCCCGGTCACCTTCACACCTTTCGACGGCTTGCTCTTCCCTTTTTCGTCGTAGGAGAAGACGCGCACGGTGAACGGCATCCCGGCCTTCGCCTTATTCGGCCCTTCCAGCACCAGCTCGTCCGGGTAGGGGAACGAGGGCGCCAGGTCCCAGAGCACTTCGTCGCCGGGGTGGATGATCGCCGCGTCGCCGCCGACCGAGAGCGATGCGTGGTTGATCTTCAGGTACCAGGAGGACTTGCCCTTGGCGACGCTCGAGCCGATCCCGCACAGGGCGAGGCCGAAGTCGAAGCTGTCGCTGATCAGCAGCGGGCTCAGTGCCGGCACCGACTTCGAAGCGCGGGCGAGCAGGCCCATCGCGGTGTTGCCCTTAATCGTGACCGGGTCACCGCTGCCGCCGCTGCCCTTGCCGAAGCATTCGGCCTTGGGGCTGGTCTTGACCGTGGTGGTCGCGGTCGCGATCGGCTGTTCGGCGAGCACCTTGCCGCCGGCGCCGACCACGCGCAGCTCGGCCTTGAAGCCCTTGGCCGAAGCGCCCGTGGCGAAGGCCAGGGTTATAGAGATAGCCAGCGCGCACACGGCCGCCAGCCGGAACAGGGAACTTCTTGGCATTTACGCCACCCTTTCCTCGAGGGTTGTCTTGGCTTGGCCGGGGACAGGTCTCCTGGCTTCCGGGATCAGGGAGGACGCGCCTTCCCGGAAGCTCAGTGTCGCCTCCAGTGGCTGACGCGCGATGGCGCCTGCGAACTCCTCCACCCGGTCACAGTGGCGGGACCACGCCGGACTTGCACCGGACTTCCCTTGACCACCGACCGATATGTACGCGGCGAGTCTATCCCGCCATAGCGTCAACGTATACCGCCCGATGAGCCGCGCGCACCGCACCCCGGGCCGCCACACCCACTGGCGCATCGCCCGCCACCGCCACCGGCTGCTGCGCGCCGGCGGCCTGGCGGCGCTGCTGGCGGTGGTCGGGCCGGGCGTCCTCGCCGGCCTCTCCGACGACGACCCGGCCGGGATCACCACCTACTCGATCCTCGGCGCCCGCTACGGCTACGAGCTGCTCTGGGTGCTGCTGCTCTCGACCGCGGCGCTGATCGTCTTCCACGAGGTCGGGGTGCGGCTCGGCGTCGTCACCGGCAAGGGGCTGCTGACCCTGGTCCGCGAGCGCTACGGTCCGCGCGCCGCGGCGGTGGTGATGGCGGCGCTGCTGATCGCCAACACCGGCACCCTCTGCGCCGAGTTCGCCGGGGTCGCGGCGGGGATGGACCTGCTGACCGGCATGAGCCGCTACGTCAGCGTGCCGGTGGCGGCAATCGCGGTCTCGGCCCTGGTCTTGCGGGAGAACTTCCACCGGGTCGAGCACCTGCTGCTCCTCCTCAGCTCGGTCTTCGTCGCCTACGTCATCGCGGGGATCGCCGCCCACCCCGACTGGGGCGCGGCCGGGCGCGGGCTCGTCGTCCCCAGCATCCCGCTCAACCGTGACGCGCTACTGGTGGCGGTGGCGACGGTGGGGACGACGCTCGCGCCCTGGGGCCTCGCCTTCATCCAGTCCTATGCAGTCGACAAGCGGCTCGGGGTGAAGGACCTGAAATACGAGCGGGTCGACGTCATCACCGGTGCGGTGCTGACCGGGGTGATCGGATTCTTCGTCGTCATCGCCTGCGCGGCGACGCTGCACGTGCAGGGGGTCGACATCAACGACGCGAGTGACGCGGCGCGAGCGCTGGAGCCGTTCGTCGGCAACGCCGCGGCGACCCTTTTCGGCCTCGGCTTCCTCGGCGCGGCGCTGCTGGCGGCGGCGATCGTCCCCCTCTCCACCGCCTACTCGTTCTCCGAGACCCTCGGCCGCCGCGCCGACCTCAACGACAGCTTCGCCGAGGCGCGCACCTTCTACCTCAGCTTCGCCGTCGTCATCACGGTCGCCGCCTGCCTGGTCCTGATCCCCGGCGCACCGCTGGTCGAAATCCTCTTCCTCACCCAGGCGCTGAACGCGGTCCTGCTGCTGGTCCTGCTGCCGTTCATCCGCTCCCTTGCCAAGGACCGCGAGCTGATGGGCGAGAACGCCCTCGGCCGCTTCGACCGGGCGACGACGGCGATCGCGCTGGCGGTGGTAGCGGTGAGCGTGGTGGCGCTAGGAGTACTGGCAGTCGCCTAGTACGCGTCGTAGCTGACGCTGCGCCAGGGGTTGTTCTGGGTGCCGGGCACGGTGATGACCGACCGCGTCGCCCGCTGCGTTCCCTCGGGGCCGGGCCACTCCGCCTCGACGTCGGTGCTGCCTTGCTTCAGCCGCTCGGCGTAGCTGCCGGAGACCACGGCGGCGGCGAGCGCTTGCACCCCGGGCTTGATCTCCTCGGGGTCCTCCGAGAAGAACTCGACGACCATGCTGTGGCGACCCGGGTAGCAGACGACCAGCTGGTCGGAGTCGAAGTAGATCTCGAGCGGAGCGGCTTCCAGCTTCATCGGCTCCAGGTTGAGAGTCGGGCCGACCGCGCCCTCGTCGGCCCTTACCTCCGCCCAGCCGGCAGCGATGGCATCGCGTGCCTCCGCTTCAAGAAGCTCTTGAATTTCGCGGACTAGCTCGGACATCCTCTACCGGTTATACACGCGGCAGCAGTTGCATGCCCCTAGTTATACGTCCAGCAGCAAGTTCGAGCCCACTTTGCTCCTTCGAGATCAGACGCCGAGCGCCAAGTCGAGCACCAGCATGACCGCCACCCCGGCGGCAAGGCCGACACTGGGGCCGAACCACCGGCGCCGGTCGGCATAGGCCTGCGGCAGCATCTCGGCGGCGATCAGGCTCAGCATCGCGCCGGCGGCGAAAGCGAAGGAAAACGGCAGCAGCGCGCTCACCTGTTCGACCGCCAGGTAGGCGGCGACGGCGCCGACCGGCTGCGGCGCGCTCGTCCCCACCGCGGCCCAGAACTGCCGCGCCCGCCCGAAGCCGGCCACCTCCATCGGAATCGCCACGCTCGTCCCCTCGGGGACGTTCTGGATCGCGATCGCGACGATCACGAACAGCCCCAGCCCCGCCCGGTCCGAGGCATACGCGGTCCCCACCGCCAGGCCCTCGGGCAGGCTGTGGACGAAGAGCACCGCGAACACAAGCGCCGACGTCCGCGCCCCAGGCCCCCGGCGTCCCATAAACGCCGCCTCGGGCCGCAACCGCCGCCGCGCCACCCCCAACAGCACCCCGCCCAGCAACAACCCCCCGAGCACCTCCCACACCGACCCTTCTTCAGCCGCCGGGATCAGCAGCCCGAAGATCGAAGCCACCCCCATCACCCCGGCGGCGACCCCGAGTAGCAACGGCGTCAGCGCCGCGGCACGGTCCCCGAGGAACCAAACCGGGATCGCACCGAGGCCGGTCGCAAGCGCGGTGCCGCAGGCGGCGAGGAAAAGGATCAAGAGATCGGGCATGCGACCCGGACGCTAACGACCCACTTAGACCTCTCTTTTACAGACCGCGTTCCAGGGCCTGCAGGTCACCTCGTCCACTTTCCGGGCGAGGGGCATGGAGCTTCTCTATTCCACTCACACTCATCGTTTCCGCCGAGGATTTAGATCACAGGTGATTGTTCGATGGACAGTACGTCTACCTGATACGCCGGAGAAAAAACAACCCCACCGGGTTAACGGTTTGTTCCAGCCGAAGTAATTCGCACCTAAAAGTAGGGTCGCAAATTCTCACGAAACCGTGCAGGATGCCGCCGACTGGCACGCCGGCTATCGCGGAGTTCCAGCCTGGATAAACCGAAGAAAGGAATCCGTCTTGGAACGCAGGGAGAGCGCGCCTCGGCTGCGCCGTGGCACTTACCTCATCGCCGCAGTGGTATTGGCCACGGTTCTGACGCTGAGCATCCAGCTCGGCGCGGCGCGGGGTGAGACCGAACCTGCCGGCGAAGCGGAAGCCTCAACCACGCGGACCGAACTCCCCGACAAACGGACGGCAACCTCGGACACCTACCGACTCGAGAGCGGCGAGCTACAGACCGAAGTCTTCACCGCCCCGGTCAACTACGAAACCGAAGACGGCGAATTCAAGCCGATCGACGAAGAACTCGAAGAAACACCGGACGGCAGCATCACCAACGGCACCAACAGCTTCGAACTGCAGCTGCCCGAACAGATGGGCGAAGGCGCGGTCCAACTCTCCGAAGAAGGCGACTGGCTCTCCTACCGCCTGCTCGGCCAAGAGACCGAAGCCGCAGAAGTGGAAGGCGCCACCGCGAGCTATGAGGCCGGTAACGGCTCCTCGTTCGAACTCCACAGCCTCGCCGACGGGCTGAAGGAGGAGATCACCCTCGACAACACCTTGGCACCGTCCCTCTACCGCTTCGCACTCGACTTCTCCGCCGGCCTCGAACCCTCGCTCGAAAAAGACGGCTCGATCAAGGTCACCGACGCAAATCACGACCTCTTCGCGACCCTGCCCGCCCCGACGATCTCCGACTCCAGTGGTGCTCCGCCGACCGATGCGGTCCACTATTCGCTGCAGGAAGGCTCCGAAGCGGGTCGCTGGACCCTCACTGTGGAAGCCGACGAAGCCTGGCTCTCAGATCCCGAACGGGCCTGGCCGGTGACGATCGACCCCTCCGCCATCCTCGCCACCACGGAGGATTGCTGGCTCGGCGGGCTCCCGCAGCCGCTTGGTTGGCATGGCTGCGGAAATACGGGCCAAACGGAACTGCTCGCCGGCTTTAACCAGAGCGAAAACCAGCCGTCTCGGACCTTCCTGCGCTTCAAACTCGGCAGCAACATCAGCCCGGTCATTCCCGCGAACGCCTACGTCGGCAAAGCGACGCTGAAGCTCTATGCGCCCAAAGCCGCCGAAAACACCGTCCCTGGCCTTGAAACCCGGCGGGTGACCCAGGACTGGACGACGGCACTGAACTGGGAACAGTTCAAGACCAACAACTTCCTCGGCCCCTACAAATGGACGACCCCCGGCGGCGACTTCACCTCCGAAGGCAAGGCCGAAGTCCTCACCGCCAACCGTGGCAGCGGGGCGGGCTGGTGGAACTTCGAATCCTCGAGCCTGCGCGAACTGGTCCAGAGCTGGGTCGAACACAACTCCATCTTCGGGCTCGGGAGCACGAACCAGGGCCTGGTCGTCAAGCAGATCGACGAGACGCAGAGCGCGGAATGCAAAAGCAAAGGGGTCTGCCCGAGTCGCTTGGTCACCTTCAACTCCAGCGCGGCGGCCTCCAACAAGCCCGAGCTCGACGTCACCTACTTCACCAAAGCCCCCTCGACCAACAAGCTGCTCTCGCCCAAGGAAGGCACCACGACCGCGCGGCGGCTGATGCTGAAAGCGGGATGGGCGCTGGAAGGCGGGGTCGAATACGTGCGCTTCCAGTACCGGGCCGGCAAGAAAGGCCCCTTCAACGAAATCCCCTCCTCGCTGCTGCGAAACGGCAAAGGCGAAGCGGTCGAAAAATTCACGGTGACCGAATCAAACTGCTGCGTAACCGAACCGCTCTACTTCGACGCCGCCCACGTCAACAGTGAACTGCAGAGCAAAGGCGGCCAGATCCAGGTCCGCGCCCTCTTCGAAGGCGGATCTGGCGCCGGCTACAGCGAACCGGTCGAAGCCAAGGTCGACCGCCGCCTCGGCGGCCCCAAAGACGCAACCACTCAGGTCGGCCCCGGCACCCTGGATCTCATCACCGGCAACCTGACGCTGTCGGCCACCGACGTCGCGATCGGCGGCTTCAACCCACTCGAATTCACCCGCACCTACAACACCCGCGTCCCTGGCATCACCGGAGAAACGACCGTCCTCGGCCAGGGCTGGAAGCCGGGCGCCCCGGTCGAAGAAGCGGGCGGCTCGGAATGGGCCTCGGTCAAGCTGACGAAAGAATCCGAAGTGATCGAAGGCGAAGAATATGCCTTCGAATACGCCAGCCTGAAGAGCATCGAAGGCTATGAAATCCCCTTCGAAAAGGACAGCGAAGGCAACTACGTCACTCCTCCGGAACTGACCGGCGTCTCGCTGGTCGTCTCCGAAGGCAAGTTCGTCCTCACCGACCCCGATGGGAACAAGACGACCTTCTCGAACGAAAAAAGCGGCAACGAAAACGAATACCTGCCGGTCTCGGTCACCCAGCCCGGCAGCGGGCCGCACTCCACGGTGATGACCTGGAACTTTGAAGAAGGACAGCGGCGGCTGGAAAAGGTGGTCGCCCCGACCAGCTCGCGCAGCCCGTCTGAATGCACCGAAAGCCCGACGACGACCGAAGGCTGCCGGACCCTGGTCTTCACCTACGTGCCGGCAAGCAACTGGGGGGCGCCCTCGGGCTACGGCAAGCGCCTGGAAAAGATCACCTTCTATGCCCCCGGCGAGGGAGGTCCGTGGGACGTCGCCAAATACGCCTACGAATCGCAGGGCCGGCTGGTCTCCGAGACGGACCCGCGCACGGGCCTGGGGACCACCTACACCTACGAAGGCGAAAAGCTGCGCAAAGTCACGCCGCCCGGCCAAGAACCGTGGACCTTCGAATACACCCCCAACCTCGACGGCGAAACCGGGCAGGTCTCGCGCCTGAAGTCGATGAAGCGCTCGAACCTGCAAAGCGGAGAAACGAAAACCTCGATCCGCTACGAAGTCCCGCTCAGCGGCAGCGGCGCGCAATACCAAATGAGCAGTAGCGAGGTCGCCAAATGGGGCCAGGAAGACATACCGACCGACGCCACCGCTGTCTTCCCGCCGACCGAAGTCCCAGCCGAACCCGCGAGCTCCTACGAAAAGGCGACCATCACCTACATAGACGCCGAAGGCTTCGGCGTCAACACCGCGACGCCTTCGGGGGCGGGAACCTCGAGTCCTTCGATCTCGACCGCGGAAACCGACCAGTTCGGCAACGTCACCCGCGAACTGAGCGCGCAAAACCGCCTCCGAGCGCTGGCGGCCGGCTCAGAATCGGCGGCGAAATCCAGGCTGCTCGACACCTGGCGGAACTACTCCCCCGACGGCACCGCGATGGAAGAAGAATGGGGCCCGCTGCATTCGGTGCAGCTCGAATCGGGCGAAAAAGCCGAAGCCCGCCTGCACACGGTCGTCCGATATGACGAAGGGTGGCCCGGGACCGGAACCAAGCCCCATCTACCGACCAAGGAACTCACTGAAGCCTATGTCCCGGGCGGGGGAGACAGCATCGATCAGCGCGAAAGCAAGACCAGCTATGACTGGACGCTGCGAAAGCCGGTCGAAACGATCACCGACGCCGGCACGGGACACCTCAACATCAAGAGCAAGACCTCCTACAGCGCCTTCACCGGCCTGCCGATCGAAGCGCGCCAGCCGAAAGCCTCCGAAGAAAGCGGCAACGTTCCCGGGGCGACGAAGACGATCTACTACGGGGAACTTGGCGATCTGGACTGTTACGGCGGTTTCACCAAGTGGGGAGGGCTTCCCTGCAAGGTCAAGCCCGCCGCCCAACCTTCGGAAGGCCCGGCGATGCCGATCACCTGGATCAAGTCCTACTCGCCGCTCGGCCAACCAACTGAAATCGTCGAAGAAACGCCGGGTGCGGGCGAAGCGGGCATCCGCAAAACGATCCTCACCTACGACGCCGCCGGTCGGCAGCTGACCAAGAAGATTGAAGGCGGCGGGGTGCCGGTTCCCAAGGTGGAAACCGAATACAGCCCGACCCTCGGCGCTGCGGTCGCTCAGCGCTTCAAATGCGAAGCCGAATGCGAAGCGCCGCAGTTCAAGACCTCGATCGGCTACGGCAGCTCGAGTCACGGCCCGCTCGCCAACCCGGCCGACGTCGCCGTTGACGCGAGCGGCAACATCTGGGCCGTCGACAAGGGCAATAACCGCATCGTCGAGTACAACGAAGCCGGTGAATTCATCCGCGAAGCGGGTGGCCTGGGCTCGGCGGGCGGCAAACTGAGCTCGCCCTCGGGGATCGCGATCGACTCGGCCGGCAACCTCGACGTCACCGACACCGCCAACAACCGGGTCGCCCAGTTCAGCTCCACCGGCGCCTTCATCGAGGTGATCGGCTCAAACGTCAACAAAACCAAGGTGGAATCAGGGGGGACCACCCTTGAAAAGAACCGCTGCACCGCCGCCTCGGGCAACACCTGCCAGGCGGGCAGCGCGGGCAGCGGCGAAGGGCAGATCGCCGAACCGATCGGGATCACCACCACCGGGGGGACGAACTTCTTCGTCGTCGAGCGCGCCAACAACCGCGTCGAGAAGCTCAGCCCCCAGGCCGAAGTGCTGGCCAAATTCGGCGAAACGGGATCCGGCAACGGCCAGCTGAAAGAACCGACCGCGATCGGCTTCCACGGCTTCCTGCTCTGGGTGGCCGATAGCGGCAACAACCGGATGGAGGCCTTCACCACCTCCTATGCCTACTCGCGCCAGTTCGGCAAAGAAGGCTCCGGCAACGGCGAACTGAAACGCCCCGCCGCGGTCGACGTGGACGAAAGCGGCAATGTCTGGGTCGGCGACGTGGGCAACAACCGGGTGCAGAAGTTCTCCGAAGCCGGCGGCTACCTCCAGAAGTTCGGGACCGGCGGTAGCGTCGAAGGCCAGTTCGCCTTCAGCGCGCCGATGGGGCTCGCGCTCGACTCCAAAGGCAACGTCCTCGTCGCCGACCCCGGCAACAACCGGATCGAGAAGTGGTCGACCAGTGGCTTCGACACCCAGGAAACGAAAGTGACCTACGACAAACTCGGCAGGGTCGAAACCTACGAAGACGCCGACGGTGGCAAAGCGGAAACCAAATACGACAGCTTCGGCCGCCCGAGCACGATGAGCGACAACAAAGGCTCCCAGACGGTGCACTACGACTCGGTGACGGGCCTGGTGACCGAATTGACCGACTCGGCCGCCGGCACCTTCACCGCCAGCTACGACGCCGACGGCAACCTCGTCAAACGCGGCCTGCCAAACGGCCTCACCGCCGAAACCACCTATGACCCCAGCGGGGCGCCGGTGGGCCTCACCTACACGAAGTCCTCCAACTGCGGGGCCAGCTGCACCTGGCTGCAGTTCTCTCTCGAACGCTCGACCTACGGCCAGATCCTCTCCGAATCAGGGACCCTGGGGACCGACAAGTTCAGCTACGACCGCGCCGGTCGTCTGACCGAAGCCCAGGAAACGCCGAGCGGAGGCAGCTGCACCACCCGCAGCTACGGCTACGACAAGGACTCCAACCGCCTTGCGATGACCACCGTTGCCTCAACGATGGGAAGCGGCTGCGGCACGGGCTCATCGACCGAACAGAAATACAGCTACGACAAAGCCGACCACCTAGTCGACTCCGGCATCGTCTACGACAACTTCGGCCGGATCACGAAACTCCCCGGCGCCGACGCCGGCGGCAAAGAACTGACGACCGGCTACTTCGCCACCAACATGGTCGCGACCCAGTCGCAGAACGGAATCACGAACACCTTCGCGCTCGATGCCTCCCTGCGCCAGCGCCAGCGCCTCCAGGCCTACGGTCTGGAAGGCACCGAAGTCTTCCACTACGACGGGGCTTCCGACTCGCCCGCCTGGACCGAACGCGGCTCGACCTGGACCCGCAACATCGCCGGCATCGGCGGCGAACTCGCGGCCATCCAGGAAAGCGGCAAAGAAATCACCCTGCAGCTGACGAACCTCCACGGAGACGTGGCTGCGACGGCGGCGATCAAACCCGAAGTCACGAGTCTGAAAGGGACCTTCAGCTACGACGAGTTCGGGAACCCGACCTCGGGTAGCGCAGGGCGGTTTGGATGGCTCGGCGGTAAGCAGCGGCGGACGGAACTGCCGTCAGGCGTGATCCAAATGGGTGTCAGGAGCTATGCGCCTCAGATCGGCCGATTTCTCTCGGTCGATCCTGTGGCGGGTGGTTCGGCAAATGCGTATGACTATGTAAGCCAGGATCCAATCAACTCGCTCGATATCGGTGGCGAAAAGGAACAGCATCACGCCTGTCATAGTGCTGAAGTCGGCCTGAATCCCTCCCGAGTCCGTAACACTCACGGTACCTACAACTTCAAGGTCCAGGGATTTGCTCGGTGTACCCGTGCAGCACGCAACGTTTCAGTTAAGATCGTCGTAGTAGGTGGAATCGTCAGGACGCCTTCGGGAACTCCTAATATTACGGTCCCCGGGGAGACTGGTCAGCTTTACCATTGCGGAAACGGCGGCCCAAGATTCTCTTGCAAGGGCAGCGTCGAAACGTCCGTGACTGCTCGACCCGCATGCCAGGAAGCGTGGCCGGTGTCGTTAGACGTGCATGTCATAATACACTGGACGACGAGCCGTGGTAATCGTAAGTCGCTCAGTGCCGATTGGACCGTTGCCTCATTTGTATCGACGGACTGTGAGGAGTAAATAGTATGCACCTTACGCTTGGTTTAAAGACGCTATTGGTAGGTGTTTTCGCGGGTTTCTTTATTGTGGTGCTCTCCGCTGCTTCCGGTGGAAGTCCCCACCGTCAAAGCAAGGGAACACAGGGCCAAGTGAAGTACACCTTTGAGCAGGTTGCGCCGAGTGACCTAGAGGGACTGCGGAAATGGGCCAGGTTGATGTGCAGTGATTCCACGGTAGAGACACTGGCAGCTGAACTCGGGACCCAACCTCAACTTTCGAGCATCATCGACTATCTGACCAAGGGCTTTCCATCGGACTCTCGCCGGCTAGTTGAAGAGGTATGCAGGGAAGAGCTGGATGGTTCGCCGTAGCCGCAGCTCACCGCATCTGCAGTTGCGAATGAGATCGCAAGAGATCTTCCGAAACCCATGCGCGAGATAGTCATCCAAGCTTGCATTCAGTCTTTAGAGCCTCCGGAAGCCGAAGGCTAGGTTCTCGAGGCTCCTGTTGTGAATCAGCAGCACCGCATTGGAAAAGCGGTCCAGGACCACGATCGAATAGATGCCGAAATACCAGCGGTGTTACGAGGGTAAGTGGCAGGAGAGCTTCGAAGACGAGGACCGCGCCTTGACCTTCGGGCGCGAAATGGCCGAGGAGACCGGGCGCCTGGTCCATGTCGTGCGAAGGGGCCTCGTCTTTCAGAAGCTTCTGGGGGTATTTCCCGCGAGCCGGGTCGAGGAAGGGGAGTGGCTTTGGAGGATCCGCTACAGCGGAGCGGGTTCTGGCGGCGGACATTTGCCGTGAGGTGATCGACCAAACACCAACTAGGAGGTGCGCCTTGACGGACCGAGAAAGCGATCAAAGGCCTCATCGGGTTTCCGCTGTGAGACCTGTGGAACCGGGTGACTTGGCTGCCGTCAAGGAGTGGATCATGCTGGGTTGCCGTGGCAGAACTATCGAGCAGCTATCCAAAACGTTTCACGTAGAGCCAACGATGGAGGCCGTTGTGGCGCGGATGACGCGCGGTATACCGAGCCAGTCACGCAATGCGGCTATGAAGATCTGCGAACGAGAACTGAAGCGTTCTGCGAGAGCTCAAGCCAAGTCATCATCGGACAAGTTCCTAGGCGGCTGGCGCTAAAGCGGCGATCGTGAATCGACGGCACCAACAAGGGGCACTTCCGTTATATGCCCTAACCCCGCCATTTAGCGGGGAGCGACTAATAGAAGGTATAGGGTGGGATCTATACACGGTCATTCATCGTCCTTATGACGCACCAGGAACGTTGACCGTTGGCACTATCCGTCGAGCTACGTGGTCCACAGGACGAGATCACCCTCCAATTGCTATTCCTGAGGAGGCCGTACGTGAGAGTGTAGCGACGGCACTGGTGGTCGACCTCCCAAGCACGGGCGCCGACGTGTTTGAGAAGGCGGCTAAAGTGGCACAGGACGATGAAGCGTGGAAGGCACGAGATGTCCAAGTAGACCGGGAAACAGTCATCGGTCACGAGACGGTCTATGAGGGCATGTGGGTTATTTACTGTGCAATGCCCGATGTCATTTTATATGTGCTCGCACCAGCTGCCATGCGGCTCAGCACGATTGAGCTAGGGAAGTTCGCAGTAAGTGAAATCCCGCGACGGGAAGATTGGCCGGAGTAAGTTCTAAGTAGCAGACGCGTGTTTAAGGCACTGTGGGACAAACCGAATTTCACTAAATGAGCCACAATCCATCAGAAGCTTCACGACAGTCTGCGAACAAGAGGTAGGTAGGACCTGGCATGAGTGCTTGTCGATTTAATCCCGAGGAATCTGACGCATGAGCTCCAGCGATCTCGAGGTCTGTGATGGTGCCGACGCAGGGGCTTGGATCAGGCCTCGGCTTGGTGGGGAGTTCGGCGCAGTGACCCTTCAGGTGCCAAAGGGTTACGAGGCTTACGCTCGGATCTTCCATCTGGCCTCTGGCCCGGACGGGAATCCGGTCAGGTGGGCTGAAGTCGCGGAAGCTGTCGGGACTGTGGCGCACCGTGAGATGCAGTGGCACGCGATTCTGGGCCTGGCGGGGCCGGAGGAACTTCAGGGTTCCTACAAGGCCGACACTGAGAGTGGACCAAACTGGGCGGGGCAGGATCCACCGATCGGGGGGATGGACATCGACACGCTCGATGGGCTGTGCAAGATCCTGACCTCTCAGACCACCGACCCCGCCCATTGCTACTTCGGACTCTGCACGATCCAAAGCTGGCTGGATTCATTTTCAGCTCAGGAATTGAAGCCGCTTCTCAAACTGCCCATGGAACGCGATCACGTTGTGCTGGCCGGCCCTCTCTCCGCCGTGGATCAGATCGTTCGTGCTTATCCAGCAAGAAGTCCAAGCTCAATAACTTTCGTCGCCCGTTATGGAGATAAGCCGCTCCCGGAGGCTGAGGAGCTTCAATGGGAAAGGCGTGAGGCGCCAAACCTGATCTGGCCCGCCGATCGCTCGTGGTTCGTCGTGAGCGAGGTCGACTTTGACTCAACGCTGGTAGGAGGAAGCATTGAGTTGATTGGCTCCATCGTCAAATCACCTGGCCTCGAGGCTTGGCAGGTAGAGCCGGCGGATTCCCTTGCCGCTGACGCCGACCAGATAAACCGACCATTAGCGTTATGAACTCGAGGGGGAGTTGTGTCTGACCTACAGCAAGCGTCTTTCGGCCAGCGCGTGCTCGGTGCTGCCACCCGCAAGGTTCAGCAAGTGGCGGCGAGTGCTGCCCGCGATCCAAACGCGGCTATCGCTAACGGCTGGCTGATCTTCTATTTCGGTCTACTGGTTGCCATGCTCGTGTTCGTGGTGGGAGCTGTTGCTGAATGGCATGACGGTGCGGGCCAGGGCAGCATCTTTGTCGACATCGTATGGCGTGTGTCATGGGTCGGGTTTCAGATGTTGAAAACCGTGCTCATCGTACTTTTGGTGATTTGGGGTTACCGTCGGTTCACCAAGCTTCGCGGTCACGCCAAAGCTACGCGACAATGACGTCGATGAAGTTGCGTCAAAAAGTTGCGCTGGTGCTTGCCGCCGTTGTTCTTGTTATGAGCGGCGTGGCCCTGGCGGAAGGAGATTTTGGGTCGGCGGCGCTAGGCGTCTTCATTTCGGTCAGCTCAGTGGTTATGAACTTTTGGGTGGGGCCATCCAAGCCACTGTGGAGGGGCAGGAAAGAAGCGAAATGAGCTGCGAGGAAAGGCTTTGTAGCCCCGAAGCTGGCAGTGCGCCGAGCGCGATGCGCTTAGGACCTCTCGCCTTCGGCCGCAATTCGCCTCGACGCTTCTAGGGATCGGGCCACGTCCTGTGGACGAGCCGCCGGGTTGAAGGCGAGGTGCGCGATGTTGGTCAGCATGACGAGCACCATTGCCATTACCACCGCGGCATCTCCGTCGGTCGCGGCGAGGACCCCAAGGACCACGGCGGTAGGGATGAGGACCATCGCCAGTAAGCGATACAGCGTCGATTCAGCGCGCCCTTTGCGCTGATAGCTCTCAGCCAATTCAATGGCAGCGGCCGCCATCCTCGGGTCACGTGGAGCCTCCCCCGTTGCGACCAACCGGGCGACGCGCCACCGCTCGCCAAAGGACAGCGCTCGGAACTTCCGCATTTGGGTCACCTGAATCAGTGCCACCGCAGATCTGAGCTTCTCATAACCCGGGCGCAATCCGCTCTGAAACCGGCAGATCTCTCCTACCTGTAGCAGTAGGACCTTCGAGCCTTTGTCTGACATAGAATCGCAACAGTCTTTCGGCGAGCCCGCTCGGTGCTGCCCGTCGGAAAGTTTCAGCAGCTCAATGATGCAAACGCTAATCCGCCATAGCTACGAGAAGGCCCGGCTATCCTCGATCATCGCCTCGGCGGATCGACGACTTGTGCGGTTCCGGGTGTACAGATCTGACTCTCGTCCTGTCGTCAAGCTGCAATCTCTTCTTGCTGCGGTGGCCATCGTGGGTTGTGTGGATTGCTTATACGGTCGCAAAAGTCGCCCTGATTGCGGTCCTCCTGGCAACCGTCTATCAGTGGCTTCTTTCCCGTCGAGGTCGTCGGTCGGACCATGACGCATAGATCAATGGACCTAGAGATGAAAGTACTGCTGGCGATGGCGCCTGTTTGCTTGGTCGCGCTGGTGTACGCGCTGACCCAGGGTGCTTGGGACAATGCCGCACTTTTGGCATTTAGTGCGTTCACGATTTTTCGGTGGTACCGAGTGGACAAGCGCATCCGGTCATCAAGGCAGCCTGGAGATGACAACGAGGCTTAGCCGCCTCGGTTCAAACGGCTCCGGCTTGGCAAGCCAAATCTGGGTTCCCTCCTCCCGTATCCTGTCCGGCCCCTTCTCGGATTGTCGCTTAGTCGGCGTACAGACATCCGTCCAATGATTGAAATCTGCGGTTAGGGTGCGGCCGCTTCAAATGCCTCACCCGGTGTGGGGTCTCGTTCGATTCGACTAAGTCCGAAGGGAGAAATTGATGAGCAGGGGAATTCGCCGGCAGGCGCCGGCGCTGGTTGTTGGTGTTGTGGCTTTGTTGACAGCGCTGGGCGGCACTGTGTATGCGGCGGGGAAGATCAACGGGCACTCGATCAAGGTGAAATCGTTGCCGGGGAACCGGCTGGCGATCGGGTCGGTGCCGGGGAATCGGCTGAAGCCCGGGACGATCCCGTCGACGCAGCTGGCGCCGGGCTCGATCCAGGGCGACCGGCTGGCGCCCGGCTCTGTGACCGGGGTGCAGGTGGACGTCTCCACGCTCGGGCAGGTGCCCTCGGCCGCCTTCGCCGACAAAGCCGAGTCGGCGAAAGACGCGGAAACGGCGCTGAAGGCCGCCGCTGCCGAAAACGCCGAAAGGGTGAACGGCTACGAAGCCGGCTGCAAGCCGAACACGGTGCTGTTCGCGGGCGCTTGCTGGCAGACGTCGACTAACAGCACGGCGATGACGCTTCCCAATGCAGCCTCTTCTTGCACCAACGAGGGAGGGGAACTCCCTAATGCTTTTGCGTTGGCGGCATTTGGACAACAGCCCGGGATCACCATCGCCACCGGGGATGAGTGGTCAGACACCATCGCCACCTTCACCGGTACGAACTCCTACAGCGTGGCAACGGTTACTTCAGCAGGAGAAATCGGCTCTGCCCTCTCTACTGCCACCAAAAAATTCCGCTGCGTCATCCCGCTCCTCAGCTAACGCACGCCTGAGCGACGGGCGGGGCGGCAACTCGGCTGCCCCGCCCGTCGCCCTCTCTATCCTCAGGCGCCCGATGCGCCGCCACCCCATCGCACTCTTGTTCCTGCTGGCGCTGCTCGCGCTTCCGCCAGCCGCTACCGCTGTGCCGCGTACCCACGCTCCCGCCGGCGCCTCCCAAGCCGCGCGCGTCCTCCGCTACTGGACGCCCGCACGGATGGCCTCGGCCCGGCCGCTCGACCTCGTCGCCGGCCGCGACGGCGACACCAGGCTCCGCCCCGGCCGCCCCTCCCCCACTGCCGCGGCCAGCTTCCTCACTGTCCCCACCCCTGAAGAACCGCCCTACTCGGTCGAGGGCCGCATCTTCGTCAAACAGGGGAACCTGCGCGGCTACTGCTCGGGGACGGCGATCAACAGCCCCACTCGGCAGCTGGTGCTGACCGCCGGCCACTGCGTCAACAACGGCCACGAGGGCGGGCACACGGTGTGGTCCCAGTACCTCGAGTTCGTCCCCGCCTTCACCGCCGGCAAGGCGCCCTTCGGGGCCTTCGTCGCCAAGCGCGAAGCCGTCTACGCGCCGAAACCCTGGACCAAGAACGGCAACCCCGACTTCGACCTCGGCGCCTTCCTCACCCACCCGAACAAGCGCGGGCAGAACGTCGCCGACGCGGTCGGGGGCGGGGCGACGATCGCCCTCGGCCTCACGCGCCACCAGAGCTTCCGCACCTTCGGCTATCCCGGCAACATCAAACGGCTGCAGGGCTGCAACTCCCCCTACACCGGCGACGATCGGCTCAGCTTCCCCCTCCCCGGCCCACCGACCCAGGGCATCCGCTGCCACTGGGCCCCCGGCGCCAGCGGCGGCGGCTGGCTGATCGGCGACGGCACCCAGATCAACGGCCTCAACTCCTACCTGTACCTCGGCAACACCTCCCACACCTACGGCCCGTACTTCTCCCAGGAAACGGTCGGGAAGCTGGTCGAAGGGCTGTAGGGGGAGAGTTCGCCCCGCCCACGCCTTATAGAGGCGTGAGGGCTTGGATTCGAGACAACGGTTTTCCTTTGCTGGTCCTCGTGGATCTCGCCGGATCGGCATATCTGGCGGCTAGCGTGCGGATTCCCACGGTGGTGCCCGACTTCGCGCTACAAGCAAGCCCTGTCTACCGCCTGGAGGTCGGCGCGGCCTGCTTCATAGTCGTTTACTTGGCCGCAATGGCGTTTTTTCTTGCCCTCGACGGAAGGGGCTTCGCCGAGTTCGGGATGCGTGGACTGAGAGCCGAACAAATCGTCCGAGCAGCTGATGATGAGGAGCAAGTGACTCTCGACGAGCAGGCCAAAGTCACCCAGGGTTTGGAAGCGACCCTGGAAGATGTCGAAGCCGCTCTGGAGAGAACCGTCGACGAAATAAGCGATCAGAAGCAGCGTCTCGACAAGCTAGAAGCGCAGACGATAAGTTAACCCTATGGAAGAGCTCAAACAACCTAGGAAAGGAATCTCGCCGGAGCTGCTGGAGTTCATTTCGCCGGAGCAGCGACGGAAGAGAGAAGAGAGACGCCGCAGGACGCGCGAGCACCGCGAAAAAGCGGAATGGCACCTGGCGCGGGCCAAACGGCTCCGCGACAGCCTCAAGCGCTAGCCCGTCTCGGCCTCGAGCAAGCGGCGGTAGAAGCGGTAGTCGCGGCGTTCGGGGCGCAGGTTGCAGGCGAGCGCGAGGTGGTGACGAGCGCGGCGCTTCTGGCCGGTCTTGCTGAGGGCGCGGCCGAGGCAGAAGTGGGCGTAGTCGTTGACCGGGTGGGTCTCGACGACGGCCTCGAACTCGACCGCGGCGGGGGCGAAGCGGCCGGCGCGGAAGTAGGCGCGGCCGAGCGCCTCGCGGATCGAGCTCTTCTCCGGGGCGCGGCGGGCGGCCTCGGCCAGCGGCCCGGTCGCGTGCTCGAAATCACCGTCCTCGAGCAGCTCGAGACCGCGGCGGTAGAGCGTGTAGGTGGGCTCGGAATTCACTTCGGCGGGCATCGATCAAGTGTTGCAGGCGGGAAAAGCGGGAAATGCCGTGTCGCTTTATGCGGCCATATGGACGCATAAAGCGACACGCTTAACCGTCCGGCCAGAGGGAGAGGCGAAAGACCAGCCGAGGGCCCTCGGCATCGTCGGCGTCGCGGCCGAGGACACGGCGGAAGCCGAGCGATTCGTAGAGGCGATGGGCGATGTGCTGGTGCGGGCGGCTCCAGAGGACGACCGCGTCGGCACCGGCGGCGCGGGCGGCGGCCAGGCAGCCCGCGGCGAGGCTACGGCCGATCCCGCGGCCGCGGGACAGCGCGGCGACGGCGAGGCGCGAGAGCTCCGCCTCCCCTTCCTGCGGGACCTCCCGCCCCGCCCCGGGCGGGTAGAAGACGACCGCGCCCACCACCGTCCCGCCCTCCACGGCGACGAGCGGATGCCCGATCCCGGCCGCCTCCCTGACGTCGGCCAACACGTATGGAGCGGCCCGTTCGCCAGGCCCCGGGCCGCAGTAGGCCTCGGTCCAGAGCTCGGCGATCTGCTCCCCATCGTCCTCCCGAGCCTGCCTGACCGACACTTTCACCCTGCTAATGTAGGTAATCGAGTTCGGCAGCTGCATTTACTGCGCCGGCTCGACTTCTGCTTATGAGTACGCCTACTGCGAAGAAATGGAACTGCGATCAGTGCGGGGTGACGGTCAGCCGCGCCGGCGGCGAGAAGGTCGAGCTGCCCGACAGCTGGAAAGCCTCCAAGGACGGCACCTTCTGCCTGCTCTGCCGCCGTGAGCGCGCTGCCCAGGCCGCCCTCGCCGAGGCCCCGGACAACTGCGGCCTCGAGGACCGCGCCAAGCTCCGCCGCGCCGCCCTCGTCGAGTTCGAGGTCCGCCGCCGCCCCAACCACGGCAACGGCGAGATCGCCAAAGCCTGCCGCTCCTCCGTCGCCGCCGTCGTCGCGGCGCGCAAACGCCTGAAGATCCCGGCGCCGCAGTAGCGGCGCGCGGAGCGTCCGCCGCAGACAGGTAGTCTCATCGCGGATGAGGTTCGTGAGGGGTCGGAGATCGCTGGGTGCTGCCGTCGTCGTTGCGGTGGTTGCGCTGTGCCTGGCTGCCGTTCCAGCGGGGGCCGGGCAGCAAGGAGAAGTGGCGAATCGCAAAGTGCTCCGCGCCACCTTCCCCTCCTTTCCGGACTACATGGACCCGGCACTCTCGTACACCTTCGAAGGCTGGGAGGCGATGTACGACAGCTACATCCCGCTGCTCACCTATAGGCACGTCAGCGGTAGGGAAGGGAGCGAAGTGATCCCGGGGCTTGCCAAGAGCCTGCCGGAGATCACCGACGGCGGCAAGACCTACACGCTCTTCCTGCGCCGGGGTCTGAAGTACTCGAACGGCATGTCGGTTCGGGCCTCCGACTTCGAGTTCGCCGTCGAGCGCATGTTCAGGCTCTTCTCCCCTGGAACCTCCTTCTACACCAGCATCGTCGGTGCCAAGCGGTTCGCGAGAACCGGAGAGGGTGGCATCAGCGGCATTACCGCCGACGACAGGACCGGCAAGATCGTCATCCACCTGATCAAGCCGCGGGGGACCTTCACCCAGGAGCTGGCGCTGATGTTCGTGGCGCCGGTGCCGCCGGACACTCCGATGAGGGCGACCTTCCGCCACCCCCCGCCGGCAACCGGGTCTTATGTGATCAGCAAGGTGACGCCAGGCATCAGTTGGTCCTACGTGCGCAACCACGAGTGGAGGCGGCACAACCGCAAACTGCTGCCACAGCTGCCGAGCGGACACGTGGGCAGGATCGAGGTCGAGGTCGTCCATAACGACGAAAAGCAGGTCAACGAGGTCGAGCGGGGCGAATTCGACTGGATGCAGAACCCGCCGCCTGCGACGCGCTACGGCGAACTCCTGACCAGGTACGACAACACCCGATTCCGGGTCGAGCCGACGCTCAGCACCTACTACTTCTGGATGAACACGAAGAAGCCGCCCTTCAATGACCTGAGGGTGCGCCAAGCGGTCAACTACGCGGTCGACGCTGCTGTCCTGCAGCTGATCTACGCAGGGCAGCTGACGCCGACCCACCAGATCCTGCCCCCGGAGATGCCCGGCTACCAGGAATTCGACCTCTACCCCCACGATATGGCGAAGGCCAGGCAGCTGATCGCGGAAGCCCATCCGAAAGACCGCGAGATCACGGTTTGGACGGACAGCGAATCGCCGAATGCCGAAGCCGGCGCCTACTACGAGAGCGTGCTCAGGCAGATCGGCTTCAAGACCCGCCTCAAGGTCATCGACGCCGACCTCTACTTCACGGTGATCGGCAACACCTCGACGCCGAACCTCGACACTGGCTGGGGCGACTGGTTCGCCGATTACGCCCACCCCAACGACTGGTTCCAGCCACTCCTGTCGGGTGCGAGTCTCCTCCCCACCTACAACGGCAACTTCGCGCAGATCGACGTCCCCTCGCTGAACTCGAAGATCGCCGAATTGAGGAGAACCCCGCTCGGACCGGCGCAGGAAGCCGAATACGCAGCTCTCGATCGCAGCTACATGGAACAGGCGCCGTGGGTGCCATACGGAACCCGCACCCTCTCGACCTTCGTCTCCAAAAGGGTCGACCTGGGCAAGGTCGTCTGGAACCCCCTCTTCGGCGCTGACCTCGCAAGCTTCCAGCTCAAGTAGCCGTCCCGGCTACACCCGCGTCGCCTCCGCCAGGTAGCGCAGCAGCCCCTCCATCCCGTGCTCCCCGTGCGCGCGACGCTGGCGGTCGGCGCCGTTGCCATCGCTGAGGATGCGCTCTATCTCTTCGAGGGCTCCGGAGCCGCCGAGTTGCTCGGCGTAGGGGCGGGCCTCGGCGAGGGTGCCGCGAGCGACCTCGGGGGCGGGGGCAGCCGTGCTCTCGTCGACCATCAGGCGGGCCTCGAGGCCGTAGCGCTCGGCTTGAAAGTAGGACTCCTCGATCGCCTCGCGGGTTAGGCCGGGGGCGCCGGGGCGGTCGATCTCCTTCGCCGCCAGGGCCTGGATCAGGGCGGCGATGGCGGCGTTCTGCTCGGGCCGCGGCTGCACGTCCATCCCCCGCACCTCGACGGTGCCGAGGTTGGGATGCGGGCGCACGTCCCACCAGATGTAGGTGTAGTCCTCGACGCCGGCGGCGACGATCAGCTGGTCGGCGACGCGGCGGAAGTCCTCGTAGTCGCGGAAGGCGCGGGGCAGCTCGAAGCGCGGGTAGCTGCGGACGGCGGCGGCGCGGGCGCTGGCGAGGCCGGTGTCGGCGCCGTCGCGGAAGGGCGAGTTGGCGGTCAGCGCCGCCAGCAGCGGCAGGTGGTGGCGCATCGCGTTAGCGACGGCGACGGCGGTTTCGGGATCGGGCATGCCGACGTGGACGTGCAGCGCGCAGGGCGGCGTTGAGAGGATGCCGGCGAGGTCCTTCTTCACCGTCTCGTAGCGGGCTTTCTCGACCATCTCGGGCTCGCCGGACTCGGCCGGGTAAGTGCCCGAGCCCAGCAGCCGCGCGCCGGTGCCGTCGACGGCCCGGCGCACCGCGGCGAGCTCGCTCGCCGCTTGCTCGGCGTCGAGGCAGACGCCGGTCTTCAGCTCGATTTGGGTGGCGAAGATCTCGGTCGAGACGCTGCCGCGGTGCTCGGGCTCGATCCTCTCCAGCACGCCCTCCCCGTCGGCGACGAGACCGCAGTCGGCGTCGACGAGCAGGAGCTCTTCCTCGACCCCAATCGTCAGTGGCGTCGAAGAGCCGAACCTGTGCTCGGCGGGCGCGGTTTCGCCCTCCGCCCGGCGCCCACCATCCGTTTTGGACGAGATCTCCATTGTGTCGGCGAGCTACCCCGCGCCCAAGCTTCCTTAACCCCACTCCTATCCTGGCCGGATGAGGGGAACTCAAAAACTGCGTGTGCTGAGGGAACCCGCCTACCGGCGTCTGTGGTTCGGGCGCACCACCTCGCTCATCGGCGACGGGATCGCGCCGGTGGCGCTCGCCTTCGCGATCCTCGAGCTGACCGGCTCGGCGACCGACCTCGGCATCGTCTTCGCCGCGCGCAGCATCGTCCTCATCGCCCTCGTCCTGATCGGCGGCGTCGTCGCCGACCGGATCTCACCGCGGCTGGCGATGCTCGGCGCCGACCTCACCCGCACCGTCTCGACTGGGCTGATCGCGGCGCTGCTGCTCTCGGGGGTGGCAGAGGTCTGGGAGTTGGCCCTGCTCTACGCGATCGACGGCGCCGCCACCGCCTTCTTCAACCCTGCCTCCGACTCGATCGTCACCCGGCTGGTCCCCAGCCGCCGTCTGCAGGAGGCAAACGCGCTGCTCAACTTCTCGCGCTGGGCAGGCAAAGTTGCCGGGCCGGCGCTGGCGGGGGTGCTGCTGGTGCTGGGGTCACCCGGCTCGGCGCTAGCGGCCGATGCGGCCACCTTCGCCGTCAGCGCCGCCTGCCTCTGGAGCCTGAGCGCCCAGAACCGGCGAGTTGAGTCCGAGGAGCAGAACTTCCTTAGCGACCTGCGGCACGGTTGGCGCGAATTCTCGAGCCGGGACTGGGTGGTCGCGATCGTCGTCTCAGCGGCGATCACCAACGCGATCTTCACCCCGATCTTCCAGGTGCTTGGTCCCGCCGTCGCCCAGGACTCCCTCGGCGGCTCCAGCGCCTGGGCCTTGATCGCCGCGCTCTTCGGCGCCGGCGGGCTGATCGGCGGCGCCGTCGCGCTCTCGATCCGCCCGCGCCGGCCGCTGCTCGTCAGCGAGGGCTCCGCCGCCCTCCTCTTCGCCCTCCCCTTTGCCTTGCTCGCGATCCCGGCCCACACGGTCGTCATCGCCGCCGGCGCGCTGATTTCCGGCGCCACGGCCAGCCTCGCGGAGATCCTCTACCTAACCACCGTCGCGCAAAAGGTCCCGCAAGCCTCGCTCTCGCGAGTGATGGCCTACGACTGGTTCGGCTCCCTCGCCTTGGAGCCACTCGGCCTGGCGCTGGTGGGACCGCTGGCCGTCGCGATCGGGCTCTCGACCACCCTCTGGCTCGGCGCCGCCACGATCACCGTCTGCATCCTCGCCACCCTCCTCGTCCCCGGCGTGCGCCGCCTCGAAGTCGACCTGACTGAGCCAACCCCCACTCCCCCACCGCGCCCGATCGAGGCGGGGGACTGAGACGAGTGGTCAATTCGACATAGTCACCTGTGTCGAATTGACCACTCGCTTCATCCACACCCCACGACACGCAGCAGGAGGCCCACCAGCAAGAGAGTCAGCAGGATCTGGCTGCGCCGGCGAGCAAAGTGGATCGAGGCGGTTTCGGCTTCGACCTTCCGCGTCTCGGCTTCGACCTTTTGGGTCGCAGCCGTTCTGAGGGAGTCCTCTTGGTCCGGCAAGTAGCGCCTCAGTATGCGCTGCCTAGGAGAGAGCGTTGAGCCATCACCTGGTAACCAGCCGGGGGTAACGCCCACTCAGTGGCTCAGAAGGTGCCGAATTCGGTGGCGAATTCGCCTTGATCGCTGAACTTCTGGATGCGGCTGTTGTCGCAGTCGGCGACCCAGACGTTGCCTTCCTCGTCGACGCTCAGAGCGTTCGCAGGACGGCTTCGGCGGCGTTGTAGCCGTTGATGCCGTGGGCGCCGGCGCCGGGGGGGGTCGCGGCGGAGCAGATGAAGAGGCCGGGGGCGCCGGTGGAGTAGGGCTTTGGGGTGATGCGGGGGCGGAAGAGGGTTTGGAGGGGGGTGTTGGCGCCGGTGATGATGTCGCCGCCGAGGAAGTTGGCGTTGGCGGCTTCGATGTCGTGCGGGGCGCGGGTGGCGCGGGCGACGATGCGGTCGCGCAGGCCGGGGGCGAAGCGTTCGACTTGGTCGAGGATCGCCTCGGTGGCGTCACCGTCGTAGCCGCTGGGGACGTGGGCGTAGGTCCAGACCGGGTGCAGGTCGCCTTGCGAGCGCCCCGGGTCGGCGAGGTACTGCTGCCCGACGAGGACGAAGGGGCGCTCGGGCATGCGGCCGCGCTTGATCTCCCGTTCGCAGAGGGCGATCTCCTCGAAGGAACCCGATACGTGGACGGTCCCTGCGCGGCGGGCGGGCTCGTAGGCCCAGGGCACTCCCCCCTCGACTGCCAGGTCGAGCTTGAACGCCCCGGGCCCATGCTTGAAGCGGCGGTAGGCGCGGGCGACCCGCGACGGCAGCTTGTCGCCCGCCACCTCCAAGACCCCGCGCGGCGCCAGGTCGAGGACGACGGCGTCGGCGGCCGGCAGCTCGTCGAGCGAGCGGACCCGCCGCCCGGTCTCGATCCGGCCGCCGTGCTCGCGGACCACCGAGGCCAGCGCTTCGGCGATCGCCACCGACCCCCCCTTCGCCACCGGCCAGCCGTTGGCGTGGCCGCAGCTGATCAGCGCCATCCCGACCGCCGAGCTCAGCGGCAGGTTCAGCGGCGCGTAGGCGTGAGCGGCAACCCCGCCGAAGAGCGCCGCCGCCTCGGCCGTCCCCAGCCGCCGCGCCAGCAGCGACGCCGGCGCCGCCGCCCGCAGGCCGAAGCGCACCAGCTTCAGCGGGTGGCGCGGGATACGGACGATCGGCTGGTAGATGTCTTCGGTCAGCGCTTCGTAGGCCTCGGCGGAGGGGCCGAAGACCTGCCGCCAGCGCGACCCCGCCTCCCCCAGTCCCGCCACCGTCGCGTCGAGCGAGCGCAGCATCGAAGCGCCGCCGCCTCCGTCGAGCGGATGCGCCAGATCGACCTCCGGCCAGCGGAACTCGAGCCCGTGGCGCTCAAGGTGCAGCGAAGCTGTCGCCGGCCCGCTCACCGTCATCGGGTGCGTCGCCGAGCACTCGTCGTGCAGCAGGCCCGGCAACGTCAGTTCCGAGCTGCGGGTGCCGCCGCCGATGCGGGTCTCGGCCTCGATCACCGTCACCTCCACCCCGCGGCTGGCGAGGACGGCGGCACAGGCGAGCCCGTTGGGGCCAGAGCCGACGACTATCGCGTTGCTCATACCTCCACTTTGCCCGGCCTCGTCGCCATCTGGACCGGGAATTCGTCACCCAGCCACGGCTGGCGCTTCGCCATCTCGGCGACGTCGACGTAGCCCTCCTCGACCAAGCCCTCGGCCGCGTCCCAGATCCGGTAGCGCTGGCGCTGCACCTGCGCCGGCTGGCTCTCCAGCGTCACCACCCGCAGCTCCCCCGGCCCGTACCCGCAGCGCTCCTGCACCGCCGCCAGCAGGCGCTGGTCGTGGAAGTGGCCATCGCCGAAGTTGTAGCCGAGGACGACGCCGGCGACGAGCTCGCCCTCGCGCACGTCGTACTCATCGACATCGTCGACCGCCCGCGCCGTCAGCGCGTTCAGCGCCCGCCCGTGCGAGTGCATCGAGCGGAAGGCGAGCCCTTTGTAGAGGAGGACGTCGATCATCTCCGGCTCGTAGAACTTCTTCAGCTGCTCGCCGACGATCGGCGCCGCCTTGACGACGCTGTGGTCGAGCTTCGCCTCCGCCCCGCCTTCGCGCCGGAACAGCCACTGGCTCGTCGCCCAGTTGCCGGCGTAGTAGCGCATCGAGGGCAGGAAGCTGATCAGGTCCGGCCGCAGGTTCCCGAGCACCGGCAGGCCGACGCAGGTCAAGGCGAGGATGACCAGCAGCAGCGGGTCGTCGATCGTCGACCAGGGCACGCTCCCGTAGTGGCCGAAGAGGACGAGCAGCCCGAAGATCATGAAGACGTTCCACTCCAGCGGCACCGCCAGCGGGAACGTGGAGAAGATGTGGGCGTGGAAGATCACCATCCCGGCGACGGCGAGGGTCTGGACGATGCCGCCGCTGGAGAGGATCAGGACCAGCGGCAGGGTGAACTCCATCACCGTGCCGAGATGGGCGGCGGTGGCCCCCATCCGCGAGGGCCGCAGGTCGTCGGGGTGATGCCGATAGAGGCGGCGCTTCATCGCCCGCGAGCGGTTCCAGGGCGTGTTGCTGATCATCACCGTCACCACGAAGGGGAAGTGGCGGTTCAGCTTCGAGCTGGCGGCGCCCCACCAGATGCAGAAGAAGACCAGTTGCGCGGCGATCACCAGGTTGGTCAGTGGGAAAAGGAAGATCAGCGCGAGGTTGCCGTAGATCTCCGCCCGCGCCGCCAGGAACGGGACCTTGTCGCGGAGGCCGAGGGCGGCGAGGATCGCCAGCATCGCCCCGACTGCGACCGGGTCGAGGCGCGAGACGGTGCCGCTCACCCACGGTGCGGTCGCGTCCACCCCCGGCGCGATCAGCAGGTAGGACAGCGCCGCCAGCAGCGCTCCATATAAGGAGACGTCGAGCCAGGTCCGCGTCGTCCCCCGCGTCGCCGGCACCCGCTCGGGCCAGGGGGGCAGCCGCGTCGTCCCCGGCCGCAGCCAGTAGAGGAAGCCGCCAACCATCGGCGAGAAGCGCAGGGTCAGCGGCAGCGAGCCGGCCCCGAGCCCCAGCACCTCCCAGAGCATCGTCCAGATGACGGCCTTCTCGAAGACGATCGGGTCGGTCCAATGCGCCCAGCCGCTCGTCGCCTCGATCAGCAGGAAACCGAGGCCGGCGTAGGCGAGGACCTTGAAGACGTAGAGGAAGTAGACCGCGACCGGCGTCCCGAACCCGTTCAGCGCCCAGTCCTGCGCCAGCGGCTTGATCCGCTGCAGGTGCGGCAGGCGGCTCCACTCCTCGACCTCGAACGGCGGCGGCGCTGGATCCAAGAGGCCCATTTATTTGTCCAGAAGTCTCAACTGATGCTCAACCTCGGCCGGCACGATTACGATGACTCTACGTCTTGTCCGCGACTCCACCAAGCTCAACTCCCCCTCCCGGCGCGAAGTCCCTGTGGGGAAGCCACAAGGGTGACGCCCCCGTGGCAGCACCCGTGTCGCAAAAGCGGCCAGATAGTCCACAAAAGCGACACTCCTTCGGCGGCGAGCAGCTCGAGCCCCTCTCGCTCCGCCTCCTCCAGGCGGCCGGCGTCCTCTCGCTGCTGCTGATCCTCGTCGTCGTCAACTCGCTGCTGAACAGCGGTGGCGAAAGCCCATTTGACCCGAACCCCGTCGCGGCGGCGGCGGAACGGACGGCGAAAGTCCCGGGCATGCGGATTGAGATGACGATGCGGATCGAGAGCGAATCGACCGCACCGGTAACCATTACCGGCAACGGCGTCTACAACGGGGAAGACAACCTCACCGAAGTGACCTACAACGGAATCGTCGTAGAGGGGCAGCAGATGGAAGCCGACGCGATCCTGGGCGAGAACGGTTGGTATTTCCGCTATCCCCAGCTCGTCGGCAAAATGCCGGAAGGGAAGGAATGGATCAAGCTCGAAGGGCTTCCGGGGCAGAAGGACATAAGCGCACCGGGGGTCGCGAGCCCCGACGAATCACTGCAGATGCTGCGCGGTGCGGGCACCGTTCGACGCCTCGGTCAGGCGAAGATCGGGCACGTGCAGACCACGCGTTATCGGGTGACGCAGACTGCGGGTGAGATCGCGGACACGCTGCGCTCGCAGGGGAAAGACGAACTCGCCGAAGTCATCGAACAGAGCTCATCGCAGACCATCGGCCGCGTGCACTCCGAAGTCTTCATCGATCAGCACGGCGTCGTGCGCCGCATGCACGTGGAGTCAACCGACGCTGCGAACGGGAAGATGGTGACCACGGAGATGCGGATGGACTTCTCCGACTTCGGCATCAAGCCGAACATCGTGATCCCGGACGACTCCCGGGTCTACGACGTTACGTCGCAGCTCGAAGAGCAGCTCGGCCAGGCCAGCTAGGCCGCGCGCCTGCAACCCTGGCGGGATGGCCTACCGGCGCATCCTCGCCACTCCCCACGTCCTTCCCCTCGCCGCCTCCTCGGTGGTGGCGCGGCTGCCGGTTGGGATGACGGCGCTGGCCTTCGTCATCTTCGTCCACAACCACACCGGCTCCTTCGGCGCCGCCGGCCTGGTCGCGGGTGCCGGCACGATCGGGCTCGCCGCGACCGCGCCGGTGCTGGGGCGGCTGGTCGACCGGCGCGGCCCGCGGCCGGTCCTGGTGCCGGCGGCCACCCTCGCCGCAGCGGCGCTGGTCGCCGCCGTCCTGCTCGGCGAAGCGGGAGCCGGGACGGCGCCGCTCGTCGTCCTCGCCGCCGTGGCCGGAGCGGCGATGCCGCCGGTCGGCGGGCTGCTGCGGCACCTCTGGCCCGACGTCGTCGATGAGGAGCTGCTGGTCAACGCCTACGTCGTCGACTCGGTCCTGATCGAGGCGGTCTTCATCACCGGCCCGCTGCTGACCGGGCTGCTGGTCGCGGTCTTCGACCCCGGGGCAGCGCTGCTTGCCGCCGCCGCCCTGGGGCTGGTCGGGACCATCTGGTTCGTCGCGATCCCGGTGGTCGGCGCAGTCGAGCCGACGCCGGCGCACCACCACACCCGCGCCGGCGCTCTCGCCTCGCCGGTGATCCGCCTGCTGGTGCTGACCGGCTTCCCGGTCGGCTCGACCTTCGGCGCCCTCGACGTCGCCCTGCCCGCCTTCGGGGTCAGCCACGGCAGCGCCGCGCTCGGCGGGCCCTTTGCCGCCTCGCTGGCGCTGGGCTCGGCCTTGGGCGCGTTCGTCTACGGCTCGGCGCCGCAGCGCTTCGGCACCCCGGCTCAGGTCAGCGTGCGGCTGGCGATCTTCCAGCCGCTGATCTGCCTGCCGCTGTTGCTCGCCCCCTCGGTCGGCGTGATGCTTGCCCTCGGCGTCCTCTGCGGCACCTTCATCGCGCCGACGATCACCGCCCGCACCCAGCTCGCCCGGGTGGCGATGCCGCCTGGTACCGGCACCGAGGTCTTCACCTGGCTCTCGCTCTCGCTCATGATCGGCGCCAGCGCCGGCTCTGCCCTGGCGGGGCCGATCGTCGAGGCGGGCGGCTGGCGTGCCGGCGTGGCGCTCGCCGCCGTCCTCCCCGCCCTCGGCATCCCGCTGCTGCTCGCCCGCCGCCGCCTGCTGCCGACGCCGGCTAGCGTCAGCGCTTCGGCCTGAGCTGCCAGCGGTAGTCGAAGCGGGCTCGGGAACCCATCAGGTCGAGGTTGACGAAGCCGGGCTCCGGTAGCGAGGCGGCGAAACGGTAGCGCCGCTCCGCTCCCGGCGGCAGCAGGCCGAGCTGCAGCGACGGCATTGCCGCCAACGGCCCCGAGTAGACGATCGGGGCCGGCGCTGCGCCCGCGGTGACGTTGCGGATCGTCAGCCTCAGCGCATCTCCGAGCGAGGCGCCACCAGCCCCCGGCGTCACGACTAGGTGCTGCCGCGAGAGCGTCAGGTAACCGGCATCACCGCCGTTGCCGATCGTCACCTTGCCGGCCACGCGGCCGCCGGGCGCCAGTGACGGAGCCCTGAGGATCGCCGCTCCCGCGCGCGAGTTTTCGATCCGCATCGCGCCGCTGGCCTGGATCTTCACGCCACCGCCACGGGCAGGTTCTTGTCTGTGCACCGAGCCGGCCAGCGCGGTTGCCACCAGCGACAGCGCCAGCACGAAGCCGGCCGCCGCAATGGTCGCCTGGCTCGGCCCGCCCCGCATCAGAACTCCCGGTCGGCGGTCCCCGACTCGGTCACCGCCGTGGTCGAGACCGCATTGCCGGCGGCGTCGGTCGCCGTCGCCGAAGGCGTCCAGCTCATCGTCCCGGTGGCGCCGGCGGTGGTCGCGGCGGCGGACTGGGTGCCGAGGGTGATCGTCACCGTGCTGCCGCTCATCACCATCGAGGAGGCGGTGCCGGTGGCGCCGAAGGTGAGGTTGGCGCTGGTGTAGTCGGCGCGGCCGAGGTTGACGCTGCCGAGCGGCAGCTGGGTCGCGTTGGTCGAGTTGAAGATCGTCACCGTGTCGTTGCCGCTGCCACTGCCGTTGTTGAGGCGGACGACGACGTTGGTCGCGGCGCCGCTCCAACCGGCGAGGATCGAGTTCGGATCGATTTCGGTGCTGAAGGTGAAGGTCAGTTTGTCCCCGGCGTCGGCGCGGCTGGCGGTCGCGCCACCGTTGACCGCCTGCACGTCGGTACCGCTCGGGACGGTGTTGTTGACGGTGACGCTGAAGCCCGACTGGGTGGCGGAGTTGCCGGCGACGTCGGTCAGCGTCAGCGAGTAGGTGTAGCTCCCGGCCGCCAGCGAGCTGCCCGCGGTGAGCGCGGCGCTGCGGCGGTTGTAGGTGACGCCGCCGGCGGTGAAGCTGCCGGCCGCGAGGGCGACGGCGGTCGAGCCGGAGGTGATCGAGTTGACGTTGGCGGTTACCGTGGAGACGCCGCTGGCGGGGTTGCCGGTGTCGCTGACGTTGGCGTAGACGTAGTAGGTCCCGGCTTTCTTGATCTGGCCGACGGTGCCGCCGGCGGTCTTGCCGATCACCGCGGCGCTCGCGGTCGGGGCGCGAAAGTCAGTGGCGGCAGTGATCGAGTTGCCGGCGTCCGGCGCCGTGGCGGTGAAGTTCCCCCAGACGCCCGGGCGCGCCATCGCCGCCGCCCCGAGCAGGAAGGCGACCAGCGCCGTCGCCACCATCGCCGGTCGCAAGCTCATGAGGGACCGACCTCCACGTGGCGCTCGGGGCGCCAGATCCGCACCATCGCCGCCCAGAGCAGGAGCAGCGCCGGGATCGCGACAAGGGCGAGGCGCGCCGGGCCGCTGTCTATATAAGAGAGCGCGTAGCCAATCTTGGGAATCCGGTAGGCGACCTTGCCGACGCTGCCGCTCGCGGGCACCCGCCAGTGCTCGGTCGAGGTGTTGGCGTCGCCGCGGGTGACGAAGGCGACGTCGTCGCCGACCGCCCGCACCGACTGCACGCGGTGGGAGAAGAGTTTGCCGGTCCCTTCCGGATCGACGAAGGTGACGACGTCGCCGACGCGCGCGCTCAGCGGCGCGATCGGCTTGGTGACGACGACGTCGCCGGTTTCGATTGCCGGCGTCATCGAGCCGGAGCGGACCGTGAAGGAGCGGAAGCCGGCGAGCTGCGGCGCCACCGCCGCCAGCAGGGTCCCGAACAGCAGCCCGAGCCCGACCCAGAGCACGAGCATCCGCAGGCGTCTGGCAGCCGCGCTCACGGCAGCGTTTCCTCCACCGGTTCGAGCGCGACGGCGACCTGCCGCCCCTCGTAGCCGGTCTCGACTTCGGCCGGGATCCAGGCGAGGACCCGGACCGGCGCCGACCCGCCCGGCTGCAAGCGGATCGCTTCCGCCGTGCCTTGGCGCAGCGCCTGCAGGGTCCCGTCCGCCAGCACCCTGCCGCCGCTCGTGAGGCGGACCTGAGCGGTGCCGTCGAGCGCGGTTGAGCTGGGCTTCGCCCGCAGCCGCACCGCCAACGTCTCGCCGGTCTGGTTGGTGATCGTCATCGCGCCGCTGGCGTGGTTGCCGGGCCGCATCGACCCGCTCGCGAGTAGCGGCCGCGGCGCCGCCGGCTCGACCATCACCGCGCCGTCGAGCTCCGCCGTGAACCGCAGCGAGGCGGGCAGGACCCCGCCGTGACCGCCGGCGGGGCGGGCCGCCACGATCAGCGCCGCGACCAGGCCGAGCCCGATCGCGGCGCCGATGGCGCGAGTGAACCTGTCAGCAACAGAGGCGTTCATGACCGTTCGACTGGTTGGTCACTAGTCCCCGTTACTGGTTGCGGGCCTCCCAGGTGAACGTGTGGGCGCCCGTGGTCAGGCCCTGGGCGGCGTCCGGGGCGCTCGACTGCAGCGACGCGGTCACCTGGTAGACGACCGATTCGTTGGTCGCCCATTTCGTCCCCGAGCCGGGGTAGTCGACAACGCCGTTGGCGTAGCTGTTTTTGGTGCTGCCGAAGTTCTGCAGCGTGCCGGTGTAGATCGCCCCGCCCGGGTCGGCGGTGAAGCCGGTGCAGCTGGGGAAGGTCGAGGTGGTCTGGGTGCCGGGCGTGATCGTCAGGTCGACGTACTGGCCCAACGAGCCGATCGTGCTGCCCGTGTAGATGCGGACGTCGGCGTCGAGGCTGCCGGTGTAGGTGACCTTGATGCATTTGCTCACCGATTCGCCGGGTTTTGCGCCGGCGATGCTGTACATCGCGGCGCCGGCGTCGTTGTCGGCGATCGCGACGGTGCCGGCGGTGATCGTGTTGCCGGCGTTGGTGGTGGTGCTGCTGAAGGCGCCGAACACGCCCATCGCGGCGAGGCTGCCGAGGGCGCCTACGCAGAGCGCGGTCAGCAGGACTTTGGTGCTGGTCCTCATGGGGTTACCTCCGGTGACTTGTTGTTGACCGATTCACTCGTTAGTGGCTGTGCCACGAACGCTGCTTCGGAGGCCCGTGTCGGAGGTACGTCCGGGTTTTGCCTGAAAAGCGTATGAATCCGTCAGGCCGTGCCTGGCCTGGACGGATGTGCGATGCGGTAGCGGTAGCCGAAGCCACGCACGGTCTCGATCGGGTCCACCCCGGCCTCGTTCAGCTTGCGCCGCAGGTAGCTGACGTAGAGGCGCACCTGCTTCGGGTCGGCGTCGGTGTTCCCCCACGCCTCCTCCAGCAGCTGCAGCTGGCTCATCACCTGGTTGCGGTTGCGCATCAGCGCCACCAGCAGCCGGAACTCGGTCGGGGTCAGCTCCAGCTCCCTGCCGCCCACTGTGACCCGCCGCCGCGCACCGTCAACTGTGACCACGCCGTCGTCGAACACTTCCCCCTCGCCGCCGTCGCGCCGGCGCCGGCGCAGCAGCGCGTGGATCCGCGCCACCAGCTCCTCGCGGCCGAAGGGCTTGGTCACGTAGTCGTCGGCGCCGCCCTCCAGCCCCTGCACCTTCTTCATCTGCTCGCCCTCGGCGGTCAGCAGCACCACCGGCACGTCGCTGAGGTCGCGGATGCGGTCGAGCACCTGCCAACCGTCGAGCTCGGGCAGGCCGAGATCGAGCACGACCAGGTCCGGCCGCTCCTCGAAGAAGGCGCGCACGCCGGCCCGCCCATCGGCGGCCTCCCGCGCCTGCATCCCCGCCCGCTCGACCAGGGCGACGACGAGGCCGCGGATGTCGGGGTCGTCCTCGATGACGAGGATCGTCGCGTCGGGCACACCGAAACCAATAGCCGATCGGAAGGTCGGAACGACTCCAGGTCGAATCCCTCGCTGCGGGCGCCGATAAGGAGAGAGGATGACGACGCAGAACCAGGCGCAGGCCGCCACCACCGATTCCGACCTGCAGCAGCTCTGGCAGCTGAGCTTCCAGAAGACGACGCGCGGGATCGCGATCGACGACGCCGAGGGCCTGCTGGTCGCCGTCAACCCGGCCTTCGCGCGCATGCACGGCGGCACCCCCGACGACTTCATCGGCCGTCCCTTCCGCTCCTGCTTCGCTCCCAGCGACGACGCCGAGCTGCCGCGTTTGAGCGAGCGGCTCGAACTCGAGGAGTTCATCTCCTTCCAAGCGGTGTACCGGCGTCTCGACGGCTCGACCTTCCCGGCGGCGACCGAGGCGATGCTGATCCGCGGCGAGGACGGCCAGCGGCTTTACCGGATCGCCTGGCTCTCCGACCTCACCGCCAGCAGCCGCGAAGAGCGCCGCCGCCGCGAGGCCGAGCGCAGCTTCGAGACCGCCTTCGCCCACGCCGCCGCCGGGATGGCGCTGGCCGCGGTCGACGGCCGCTGGCTGCGGGCCAACTCGGCCTTCTGCGAGCTGACCGGGTACGAGCCCGAGGAGCTCTACGCGCTCACCTTCTCCGACATCACCCATCCCGACGACCTCGAGACAACGCTGGAGGCCGACGCCGGCCTGCTGGGTGGCGAAGTTAGTAGCTACGAGCTGGAGAAGCGCTACGTCCGCAAGAACGGCGAGACGGTCTGGGTCAGCCTCGCGGTCGGACTGCTGCGCGACGAGGACGACGAGCCGCTCCACTACGTCGTCACCGCCCAGGACATCTCACTGCGCAAACGGATGGAAGAGGACCTGGCGCGGACCGCTCCCGGCGCCCCGATCGATCGCGACCTGATGTGCATGGTCGACGGCGAGGGCCGGATCGTGCGCCTGGAGGGAGGCTGGCGCGACGTCCTCGGCTGGGAGCGCGCCGAGCTCCGCGGTCGCGAGCTGGTCGAGTACGTCCACCCCGACGACCGCGAGAGCACGGCCCGCGAGCTGGCGGGCCTGGCCCGGATCGACAGCGGCTGGAGCAGCTTCCGCAACCGCTTCCGCAACCGCAATGGCAGCTGGTCCTGGCTGGCCTGGTCGGCGATCGCCCAGCCCGACGGCCGCGTCGCCTGCACGGTGCGCGAGGCCAACGAGCGGGTGGCGATCGAACAGGTCCTGGACCTGCGCGGCGAGATGATCGCCAACATGGGCGAGGGAGTCTGCCTGGTCACCACCGATAACCAGCGGATCGTCTTCACCAACCCCAGCCTCGAGCGGATGTTCGGCTACGGGCCGGGCGAGCTGATCGGGCGGCGCGCGGTCGACGTGATGAGGCCCGCAGACCTCAGCGCCGAGGAGGAGGCGGAGCGCGAGGACGCGACGCGGCGCTTGCAGGAGCAGGGCTACTGCATCTACGAAGGGCGGCGGGTGCGGCGCGACGGGACGACGATCTGGTGCCGGACGACGACGACCACCTTCGAGCACCCGCGCTACGGCTCGGTCTGGGTGGCGGTGCAGCAGGACGTGACCGAGGAGCGGCGCGCCCGCGAAGCGACGGCGGAGCTGGAGCGGGCGAAGTCGGAGTTCCTCAGCTCGGTCTCGCACGAGCTGCGCACGCCGCTGACCTCGATCCTCGGCTACGCGGCGCTGCTACGCGAGGACACCGAGGGCCTCGTCGACGCCGACGACCACATCGAGGTGATCGAGCGCAACGCCAGCCGGCAGCTGCGGCTGGTCGAAGACCTGCTCAGCATCGCCCGCATCCAGGCCGGCGAGTTTGAAGTCCACCGCCTGCCCATCGACCTGGCCGAGGTGGTGCGGCTGGGGGTCGAGGCGATGCGCCCGGCGGCCGAGGAGGCGGGGCTGCGGCTCGAGCTCGTCTGCGCGGAGCCGGTGCGCGTGCTCGGCGACACCGACCGCCTCGACCAGGTCCTCGCCAACCTCCTCGCCAACGCGATCAAGTTCACCCCCCGCGAGGGCCGCGTTGAGGTGCGCCTCGGCTCCACCCCCGAGGAGGCGACCCTGACGGTCACAGACACCGGCCCCGGCATCCAGCCCCAGGACCGGGCGCGCCTCTTCGAGCGCCTCTTCCGCAGCGACGACGTCAAACGCCTGCAGGTCTCCGGCGCCGGCCTCGGCCTGGCAATTGCCCGCTCGATCGTCGAGGCCCACGACGGCACGATCGAAGTCACGACCGAGTCCGGAGAGGGCGCGACCTTCGAGCTGACCCTGCCGCTGATGCGGGCAGGCTAGCTAGCTGCTACTGCTGCGGTCAGCGACAGGCGCGACGATCGTTGCGTTGTGTCGCACCGCTTGACCTATCCACGATCCCAGGCGTTCAAGAGAAGCTACTGCCTCGCCGATACCGCTGTGACGTGGGAGCGGCGCGATGAACCACCAGTCCCCGCCCCCCGGGGGCCGGCTCGTGAACAGCCTGCTCTGGCTGATCGGCCTGCTGAGTGTGCTCTTGGTCGGGGTCGTCGTCAATGCCGTCTTGCATGGCGCCGACTACCTCAATCCGGTTGCAGTGGCGGCCAAACGGACGTCGGCGATGTCCGGCGCTCACGTCGCCCTAGCCGTCAAATACAGCGTCGAAGGAGAATCGGAAACGATTGACGGCCATGGCGCCGGCGCATACAACACGCGCACCGGTCGCAGCAGAGCTTTTCTGACCCTGCCGGTCAGCGGCGAAGCGATGACCACTCACTCGGTCGGCGACGAAGGCAACGTTTACCTGCGCGGACCGACCCTCGATGCCGCGCTACCGCCCGGTAAGGAGTGGACGAAAATCGAAACGCTGCTCGGTCATTTTACGGTGACCGCCTTCAGCACCAACGGCAGCGCCCAGACCACGCTCACGGCGCTGGAAGCGGTTGACGACGTCGAGCGACTCGGCCGGGAAGCGGTCCGCGACGAACCGACCACCCACTACAAGGGCACGATCGAGTTCTCCCGCGAGGCGCAGATCCTGCACGCAGTCGGTAACGACGCGCTCGCCGTGAAGTTCGAGGGGATCGCCAAGAAGATCCCCGACGAGATCCCGGTCGAAGCCTGGATTGATGAACGCGGGCTGACGCGAAAGATCCGGATCGTCGAGCCGCTTCCCGAAGCAGCGGGTGGTGCGATGCTGACGATGGACATGACGATGGAACTGTTCGACTTTGGGGCCGGACCGAAGATCGAGCTTCCAGCGCCCAGGACCGTTCTGGATTACACCCCGGTCGCTCGCGCCGAACTCCAAATGCTCAATGGGGAAGCCAATGCTGACCTGATCAAGGCGACGTCGCCAGCCCTCTCGGAGCCGGAATTTCACCGCCGCGGTCTCGTGACCTGCGCCAAAATCAGAGATGAAGTCAAATCGGTGTCCGATGCTGCCGCGAAAGCCCTAGGCCGAATCAAACCGGGGGTCGATCGGAACCGAGTCTCGCCGGTGGAAAGCCTGGCGACGGCGCGGCTATGGTCGGCCCACCTCACCGAACCGATCGCCCGCTTGGAAAAGCGGATCCTGCGGCCGCTTGCCTCGCTCCGCCCACCGAGCGACCTCGCGGCGCCCTACCGCGAACTCCTGCAGCGCTTTGCGATCGACGCCGAAGCCCGCGAAGCGCAAGCCCGAGCCCTCCAGGCGGGCGCGTTCAGCATCTTCACTCAGGTGGAAGAAGAATTCTTCACCGATGACGGCCCTGAGCAGGAGGCCTTGCTGCGCCGAGTGGGATTGGGAAACTGCCTCAAAGGTGAATCTGCCCCCGGCACCGCATAGAGCATGCGAACGGATACCGCTCAGGGATTCGAACCCCAGTTTCCGGGCTGAAATCTCCCTTGTCCTCGCCTGCTCCCGGCCTATCCTTAAAGGCGATGGAGCACGTAACCGCCGATCACCTGACCACAGCGCAACTCACCGCGAGCGAGCGCCGAACGGTCGAGCGCTTCTCGTCGCGTCTGGGCAACGAGCTGGGCAGCGACCTGCGCGCCCTTTGGCTGTACGGCTCCCGCGCCCGCGGGATCGCACACTCAGAGTCTGACGTTGACCTACTCGTTATCGCCGACGGCGGCCGTGATCGTTATGGGCGAATCGCTGGCGACCTCAGCGAAGAAGCCGCAATCGCCGAGGGCGAGAGCCCTTTCAACTACTCGGTCCACGTCCACGACCCCGAGTGGCTGCAGAGCCGCCGCGCAATTAAGTCCTTCTTCATCCAGGAGGTCGACCGCGACAAGATCGTCCTCGCTGGGAGCGCGCTCGATTGAGCCCTCGGTCGGAGGAGTTCATGCAACAGGCGCGCGATCGCCTGGCCGACGCCGAGGCGATTCTCGGCACCGCGCATCCCGCGGTAATCGTCAGCGCCGCCTACTACGGGATGCTCTATGCAGCCCGAGCCGCTCTATCTGAGCGAGACGAGTTCGCCAAGACGCACAGCGGCACTTGGACGCTGTTCAGCCAGGTATTTGTGGCGCCCGGCGAGTTCGACCAGAGCCTCAGCGCCCTTGCCCGTCGCGCCAAGGATGCTCGCGAGGAAGGCGACTACGAGGCCGCGCCGGCCAGCCCGGAGGAAGCCGCCGAATTCGTCAAAGGCACCGCCGAATTCATCGCCGCGATCGAACGGCTGCTGGCGAGATGAGCATCGCACCGCAGTCAGGCATGGAATTGAGCGAGCAGCACGCCGCTGCAGTAGGGGCTTACGCCGGCCTGGAGCCGGAGCCACCCGTCATACCCGAGCCGCCGACGGCTGAGGAGCTGGACAAAGAGCGCAAGCGGTCGTGGCTCAAGAAGCTCGGTGCACCCTTGATCCCACTCGCCGTCCTTGCCGGCAAGGCCAAGGTCCTTCTCTTGGCCCTGGCCAAGGTCAAGGCGGTGACGACGCTGGGGACGATGTTCATCTCGGTCGCCGCCTACGCCCTTGCCTTCGGCTGGCCTTTTGCCGTCGGCTTCGTCCTACTGCTTTTCGTCCATGAGATGGGGCATGTCATCCAGCTGCGTCGCGAGGGAGTCGAGGCCTCGGCCCCGGTTTTCATCCCCTTCGTCGGCGCGGTAATCGCAGCCAAGTCCATGGGTGAGAACGCCGCAGCAGAGGCCCGTGTCGGGTTGGCCGGCCCGATTCTCGGCACCATCGGGACTCTGATCCCGCTCGCTATCTGGCTGGCCACCGGCAGCGACCTCTGGCGCGCCCTGGCCTATATCGGCTTCTTCATCAACCTGATCAACCTGCTGCCGGTACTCCCACTCGACGGCGGACGGGCGATGGCTGTCCTCGGCCCCATGATCTGGATTGCCGGGATCCTTATAGCCGTCGCCGCCACCGTCATTTTCCTTGGCCCGTTCATGCTTCTGTTCGTTCTCTTGCTCGGCGGTCCCGAGCTCTACCACCGCTTCAAGAACCGGCACTCCGAGGAAAGCCGCGATTTTCACTCGATACCGACGCGGACCAAGCTCGCCGTTGCCGCCGTCTACCTGAGCCTCACCGCCCTGCTCGTTATCGGCGCCGCCGAGACCTACGTCCCTCACACCCTCTAGACGAGGCCGGCGCGGCCGATC
>Ga0068851_10000148_pt1 | contig 37601 bp, 36 predicted proteins | sample KBSCornC12_FD_66588 | JGI IMG/M metagenome (GOLD analysis project Ga0068851, IMG submission 66588) | Corn rhizosphere microbial communities from Kellogg Biological Station, Michigan, USA - KBS Corn C1-2 | ecosystem: Host-associated > Plants > Roots > Rhizosphere > Soil ...
ATCTTCCATCACCCGCACCATCGTCGGACGGTCTATGTTCTTTCCGGCTTTAAACTCGGAGAAGGATTCAATTAGATTCATGATCTTTTTTTATTTAAAATCATAATAGTTAATTTCTTTATTGTGAGTAGTGAGTAGTGAGTTGTGAGTTTACTGATTACTGATTACTGCTTACTGCTTACTGCTTACTGCCGACTTAATTCTTTGGCTTTCCAAAGCTCACCGTCACATACGCCTCCTCAATCTCTGCAAATGGCACTTCCCTCAGCTCCGGCTTTCCTTTCTTCTCCTTTGATGCTATCTCCAGGGTTATTGTATCATGGCTGGTGGTTTTCAGTTCACCTTCCAGTTTTTCTCCGTTCTCCAGTTCCACCCGAAGGGTCCTGCCTACGTGTTTGAGGTATTGCCTTGGAAACTTCAGCGGGCGGGTCACTCCCGGGGAAGAGACTTCCAACGTATAGACGCCTCCTAAAGTTGGTTCTTCGTCAAGGACCGATTCCAGGATCCGGCTGATCTGGGTGCATGCGTCCAGGCTAACTCCCTCATCTCCATCGATATAGGCCGTGATATGGCCGGTAGCGCTGGTTTCCAGGTCAACTAAATAGTACTCCCCGCAGCGGCCCTCTTCGAAGATGGACCGGATCAGGGATTCCAGGTGATGTGTGGCGGTGGTCTGTGACATACAATAAAAAGAGGGAACTTCTGTTCCCTCTGTCAATTTTCGCAGTGCAAATATAGGCTTTTTTAGGGGAGAAACAAAGGGGGTTTGCAGGTTGATCGGGTATGGTCGGGTGTCAGGGTCTTGGAATGGTCGAAAGTTGAAAGTTGGAGAAAGGTCGACTGGTGTTAGGGCTTAAGTGGAAAGGTTTTTTCTAAACCCATTATTGGAAATGATAAGCCCCATAAAGTCGGTAAGTATAAAATCGAATATCACACCCGGGACAATAGTATAGAGTTAAATCATAATCATATTCAAAACCTAATTCTATGCTGTTGTTGATCAAATATTGGAGACTTAAGTTATAGCCCCAGACCCAACCCTGCCATTCATCTTTAGCCCAATAATTATCACTACCAGAAATGTATAGAGACGGTTGAATAGCAATACCTGCATATAAATCAAGTAAAACTTTACGTTGGACTGAAAATGGAAAGCTAATGAATCTTAATATGTCAGGATTTTTCGTTTGATATGCCGACCGTACATCTGGTCTTACAGTGCCTTGCCCTTTTGTCTGAAACATCAATTCCTGTGTAAAAAACCAATTTTTGGACAGAGTCATTTTGGCACCAATGCTAAATATTGGACGAATAAGTGGCTTTTCATATTTTATTGAATCTGTATCTGTCCACCAATCTTTATTAATTGTACCAAAATTGAGTCCAGTTTTAACGAAACCAGATAACTGTGCACTGGAATTAAGTGAACTCAACAATAAAAAACAACAACATATAATATCAAGGTCCCTTCTTCTCATGTAATATGTATTCAACTCCTAACTGAAATGCATGATACTTAAAATACCTTACCCCAAATACTGGAGCACTTGTAGCATAATCATATTTTGTAAGTCCGTATACTAATGCAGGTCTAAAAAATAATCTATTTGCAAATCTAATTGAAGCGCCACTTTCCAAACACATATCGAATTGGAACTCTGCATGTGTATTACCTATCAAGTTGGGAGAACCAATGCGAACCCCTAAATTAAATGTAAATTTATCATCGGGTAATTTTACTTTAAATCCTGGCGTTAGATGAATAAAACCTTGAGTAAGATTTTCTTCTGAATAAGGAAACCAGGATGGCCTAGCTGTATTATGTGTCTTTTCTTTTAAAGTAATATGCGATAAGCCAAAATAAAAATCAAAACGATCATTAAGCCAAAAGTCTTCTTGTACTGAAAAGCTCCAGGATGGAGAATATTCTACAGCTTCTTGATCTGCTGAATTAATAAATGTTGGAGTATAGTCGAAAAAATAAATAATTTTCCCAGTCCCATAATTTGCTGTAAATGATAGATTTTTAGTATTGAAAAAGGATTGACTTTTAACTAAATTAAAAGTCAATCCGAGTAGTAGGACAAAAATTAATTTTTTATTATTATTCATTTAAACATAACCTGGTTGCGAGAATTAGTTTTTTTTAGAAGATACTCCTTTTTCTAACCAATAGAAGATCAATTTACTTATAATAACCTGATGTGGCGTCAATTTTCTCACTGAAGCCATCTTCAAGGGTCCAAAACAGGTCTTCACCGCTTTTCAAAAACTCAACTTCCAGTTTTGAGGAAGGAAAATTAAAGTTGATTTTTAAGGAAAGATATAGTTGCATACCTAGATGATCCGCTTACGTCCCTCGCTTACAATTTTGCCCCATCAAAATTTCATGCTCTGCGAAATTTCTCACCCTTGTGTTTCTATGCTTAAAATTTTCCGCTTGTCAGCTTGAAAATTTTGCTGCTCCGAAAACCTCGGGGACTATTATGGTCTCGTGTCGGATTTCGACGAAATCTGACAGCACGGATATTCAGAGATTTTTTTTGCATTTCGTTGCTGCCAACCTTTTTCCGAGATGCGGAGATAGAATCTATCAATAAATTCAAGCGGTTATTCAGCAAAATTTAGTTAAATTCGACACCATCAAAATGGCCTCAACCCCAAAATCCATGAAATCCCTTTTACCACATTTTTTGATTTACACCTTCATTTGCATTGCTTCTCCACTCTTTGCTCAACAAGATCAATTATCTCCAGCAACAACGAATGAATTATCTCCAGCAACAACGAATGTTTTAAAACTGAATTTCTTTTTGCCAGGTATCTCCTACGAGCAAAAACTGGCGGAGCTGACCACACTCCATCTCGATGCCTATATGGATGGCCTTATCATTACGGCACCGTATAGTGACGATGAGCAATCTCACGTCTATCCTACACCTTCTTTTAAAGCTGAACTGCGGACGTATTATAATTTGCTCAAACGAAATTTTAAGGGAGCACAGACTGACATGAATTCCGCTAATTACTTTGCTCCGCTGTATGTGGGAAGGTACACCCTCGTTTCTGAATATGAAGAACGAAAGTGGATTAACCAGTTAGGATTCGTTTGGGGAATTCAGCGAAATGGCCCGGGAAGATTCTGCATAGACGTAAACACAGGATTGATCTTTACGGTTAGTGCGAAGTCTTACTACTTTTATGACCCCATCAATATTGTGTTCCACTTACGATTGGGATTTTGGTTGGGACGAAAATCGGAATAACGATTAAAACTCTTTTCCTTTAGCATTCTACCCCATCGAAATTTCATGCTGCGCGAAATTTCTCACCCCTGTGTTTCTACACTTATCACGCAGATGGCGTGATGTTGTTTCGAAAACCCCGGGGACTATGGCATTCACCTTTAGGATTTACATGACATTTCGCCCCGCCGAGGCTAGTAAATTCTTCATTTTCGTTTGCTACAGACATGTCGGCCCGATGGGCCTTTAGAAATCTCACATTCTCAGGATCTTACTCTCTCGCCTTTTCACAATGTCGGTTCACGGCTCACGACTCACGGTTTACGATTTTGCAACTCCTATCCTCTATCTTTGTTCTTTACCCAGACATGACACAGGACCTACTCACCAAAGCACTCCACCAGGAATTCCTCACCGCCGAAGAAGGTCTCCACCTCTTCGAGCATGCTCCGACCTCAGCACTGATGTATGTCGGGAATGCCCTCCGCCAGAAAATGGTTCCCGGCAATAAGGTCACCTGGATCATCGACCGCAACTCCAATACCACCAATGTCTGTGTAGCCAATTGTAAATTCTGCAACTTTTATCGTAGACCCGGTCATGCTGAATCCTATATCACCACGATGGAGGAATATCGCGTGAAGATCGAGGAGATGTTTAAACTGGGTGGTGAACAACTTCTATTACAAGGCGGGCATCATCCGGATTTAGGGCTTTCTTTTTATACCAATCTTTTCAGGCAATTAAAAAGTGAGTTTCCTCAACTGAAACTGCATGCTTTAGGTCCTCCGGAAATCGCGCACATCTGCCAGTTAGAAAAAATGAGTCATGAAGCGGTGCTGCGCGAATTGAATGCTGCAGGTCTTGATTCATTGCCAGGTGCGGGAGCCGAGATTTTGAATGATCGCGTACGCAGATTGATTTCAAAAGGAAAATGTGGTGCCCAGGAATGGCTCGATATCATGCGCGCTGCTCATCGTATAGGATTGACTACTTCGGCAACAATGATGTTTAGTCACGTTGAGACTTTGATGGAGAGAATGGAACATCTCGTAGACATTCGTAAAGTGCAAGCAGAGAAACCGGAAGGTGCAGTTGGGTTCCTTGCTTTTATTCCCTGGCCATTTATGGATGATGGCACTTTATTAAAAAAACTCAAACGTGCACGCAACACTTGTACGGCCGACGAATATATTCGCATGATTGCTATCAGCCGCATCATGCTTCCCAATGTGAAACATATCCAGGCATCATGGCTGACTGTCGGAAAACAAACGGCACAAGTATGTTTGCATTCGGGTGCAGATGACATGGGCAGTATCATGATCGAAGAAAATGTAGTGTCGGCTGCAGGTGCTCCATTCAGGTTTACTTCAAATGGTATACAACAAGCTATCCGCGATGCAGGATATACTCCACAATTGCGTGATCAACAATATCGCGAACGTGAATTACCTGCTCATATTGAACAGCAAGTGTTGAGGAGTGCTAAAATGATCGTAGACTGATGTTAGCCGCTAATTTGCCATCGCTCGTTTCGACTACGCTCAACGACCGGGCAAAGAATCCTACTATAATCGTTTCGACTTCGCTCAACTTTGAAGAACATTACAGGTGATAGCCGCTAATTTTCGCTAATTTTCACAAATTATTTTTTCAGCCCATTACTGAACACCGATTACTGAACACTGATTACTGAATACCGATTACTGATTACTCCTACACATGTCCATATCCGATGAATACAGGCTGGTTCGCGACTCGGCTGAATTTCTAAAAAGTAAAATTCCGTATACCCCACAAGTAGGTATCATCCTGGGCACAGGATTGGGACATTGCGTCGATCAATGGAAAATTGATTTTGAAGTTTCATTCCGGCATATTCCACATCTCGTGCCGGCGCATGTGCTTTCGCATTCCGGGAAAGTGTTCATAGCTACAATTGAAAATATACCCGTGATTATTTTTTCCGGCCGTGTGCATTATTATGAAGGCCATGAGATGACGGAAGTGGTGATGCCGGTGCGAATCATGCATGAATTGGGTTGCAAGAGTATGATCGTGACGAATGCATCCGGTGGAGTCAATCCGGATTTCAATGCAGGTGATATAGTTTTAATAAAAGATCATATTTCTTTCTTTCAAAAAAATCCATTGCGAGGCTCGAATGAAGATCGGTGGGGTCCAAGATTTCCGGAAACGAGAAATGCCTATGATGTACAATGGCGAAATGAAGTAAAAAATAAATCGGCTGCACAAGGAATAGTTTGCAAAGAAGGTGTGTATGCAGGCGTCCCCGGACCAAGTTTAGAGACAGAAGCTGAATGTGAGTTTCTCCATCGCATGGGCGGCGATCTTGTCGGCATGTCTACGGTGCCTGAAGTGATTGCGGCAAGACATATGTATATGAAAGTGCTTGGCATTTCAGTTGTAGCGAATGCAAGTTATCCTCCGGAAAAAGTGGAAGCTGTTACGGTAGAATCGATAGTGACTGTGGTGAGTGAGAAAAGTAAGGAGGTGGGGAAGGTTATTGAGGTGGCGCTGAGGGCTGCTAATTAATGCCTCGTTCGTTTCGACTACGCACTGGCCTTGGTTCGTTTCGACTACGCTCAACGACCAAGGGTATCTCCCTGTGGACCTCCCTTTAATCCTCGACTTCGCTCGGATTTGAATTTTCAGACTGAGATGGCCCCAGAGAATATTGTTGCTCTAATCGGTGTCTCTGTGTAGTGAATAAATATTTCAAAACTAATTTTCTTAACCTCCAGTAATTTTCCAAATCCGAGCGTAGCCGAGGATTAGAGTACGATCCTTAAGTGGATGCCATTGGTCGTTGAGCGTAGTCGAAACGAGCAATGAAGGGAGCGTAGTTGAAACGAGCAATGAGTAATTTTCCAAATCCGAGCGTAGCCGAGGATTAGAGTACGATCCTTAAGTGGATGCCATTGGTCGTTGAGCGTAGTCGAAACGAACGATGTAGCTAATCTGTGTAAATCACCTTCCTCCAAAACCTAAACCCTGCCCTCACTTCAAAAACCAAATTCGTCAGTTTCGTTTCGCCGAGAATAACTTCGGAGCCATCGCTGTAATGCCAGCCGGTATTTTGTGGAGGAATATAAATTTGCTGCCCGAGGTCGGGAGAAACCCCAATCTCTATAGTAGTGCTGACTAATTCACTCAGCGGAAATTCCATCGCGATATCGACATCTACACCGTAAGTGATTTTATTTTGTGTTCCTGCAAGGCCCGCAAAAAATTGGCCGAAATCAGCACTGACATTGTAATCAAATCGAACACCGAAACCATAACTATACCAGATGTCCCCTAATGGCCGACGTTGCTTCCATCCCAAGCTGGCAGAGATGTTATGGAATTCCATCGAATAGGTTTGTCGGTCATGCTGCATGCCGAGATCATCAGTATAACTATTGACTACAATAGCACTTCCTTTGGTATGATATCCCAATCTGAAATACATGGCATTCGGATTGATATCACTGGTGGATTCCATACCCGCTACGCAATGAAACCGGAGGAAAGGTTCGGCCTGGTAACCCGAAACTTCCTGGTTGCTAAGACTGAGTCCACCCAGGAAACTGTATACCGTTCCCTGTGCATGAATAGATGAATACATGGCCACGATAAAGAAAGCCACACAACATCTTACCAAGAAAGTTCGTATCATTTTATCACTAACTTCTGACCGATAGAGATCGAATCTACTGATAAGTTATTTCTTTTTTTGAGTTCCTCCACAGAAAGGCCAAAGTTTTGTGCTATGGAAAAGAGCGTGTCTCCTTTGACGACCACATGTTCGCCTGGAGATGGAGGATTTACAGTGACACTATTGGTATGAACATGAGTTTGAGTACTCACTACCGGTGGTGTAGTTTCAATATATTTTGCAGGAGTGTTCATCACCTGCGAAGTGCTCTCGGGTGGTGTACTGACTTCATCCGGAATCTGATACGGATCTTTTGTTTTTATCGGCACAGATGATTTTCCTTTCAGCATAATCTTCTGCCCGGCAGCAGGAACCTGGTTGCCTTTGATGCCATTTCGTTTTTGCAATGCAGAAAGTTTGATGCCATATTGCTGAGAAACAAAAATCAAATCTTCACCCGGTTTCAGCACGTAGTATTTTTGTTTTCCACGAAACTTAGATGATTTGTGTTCCAGGTAAACTTTTGTTCCGTTGGCGAGGAGTTGATGTTCACCAAAAGCATTGTCATTGTATTTCATGAGTTGCTTTTCATTCACATCATATCGTTTTGAAATGCTGGCGAGGTTATCACCTTCTATCGCAACCGCATAATCTGCATTATTATTGGTACGAATTAAAGTAGAGCCAAGAGAAGCAGAAGGCTGTGCGGAAGCCATTACATTTTCTCCTGAATCAAAATCGTAAAGACGATTGTCTTCGATAATTTTTATAAGCTTGGCTGCATAAGAAGGATCTGTAGCATAGCCTGCTTTCGATAATCCTTTAGCCCATCCTTCATAATCAGTGGGCCTGAGTTGAAACAAGAAACCATATCGCGCCGATTTTTTAGGATCGGTGAGAAAGTCGGAGTGCGCAACAAAGGATTCATATGGTGAATTGAATTCACGGAAACATGATTTGGTCAATTCGCCATCTTTATAATCATCATCTTCCTTATTAAAACTTTTACCGGTCCAATCGCCACCGCATTTGATGCCAAAATAATTATTCGCTTTGCGGGCGAGTTCGCTGGTGCCACAACAGGATTCGACCATACCTTGTGCGAGCTTAATGCTGGCAGGGATTCCGGTGCGAATCATTTCGGCGATAGCAATGTCTTTGTAATTGCGGATGTAGGTATCGGTGTCTTGAGCCAGGCAGAAGCTGAGGCTAAGGCTGAGGAAAGCGATCAGGCTGAGGAAGATTTTGAGGAAGGAAAATGCCCGGTAGAGATAGCCCTGGGAATGGGCATAAATGTGTATACCTGAGTCCACGAGTTTATTGATCCGTGGGCGGTTGGCTGCCAAGGTTAAGAGGTTAGGTTTCCTGTTCAAACCTGGAAAAGGCCTGAGGTTCTGTATCATGCGAAATGGCATTCGGCAAAAATACCGCGTTTGAGGAACATATTACAAATATTTATAATGTTTATAGATGGAATTTTAATATGGGACGCTCACCCTGCCCCTAAATCCCCTGATGGTTCGACCAGCTGTGCTCATCCTCGTGCTATGGTTCGACCTGCTCGTACTCATCCATGTGCTACAGCTCACCAACCGCAGCTCACCAACCGAGGGGACTTCCTTTAACTTCTCACATCGTAAATCGATATTTGCTCTAATATCCTCGCACAGAGGACACAGAGTACACGGAGATGAATAGTTCTCACTTCGTTATTCGTTTTCGCTTTTCGTTATTCGCTTTTCATTCTCCCCCTTGCCCCCTGAAGGGGGTCAAATGGTCTTTCATTTTCGTTTCCACAGACATTTCGTCCCTACGGGACTTCAAAAATTTCACTTCATACTTGGGTATTCTATATAGGATATTAACGGAGATCAATACTTCCAAATTGGCTATTGGTTATTGGATATTGGTTATTCAATTTCCTTCTTACTTCCTTATTCTTACTTCTTTATTCGTTATTCCTTATTCATTATTCTTTCGCCCTACCTTTGCGTCCTATGCTCCGAAATATTTTATTGTTTTCCCTGGTCGGCTTATTCTTTATTCAATGCAAGCCCAAAGCTGATGAAACTAATGCCATCGGTCCTACTGGTGATCCCGTCATCGATGCTATCTCGCAGGATATCAAACAACATCCGGATGATGCCAACTTGTATCTTAAACGGGCTCAGATTTTTTACGACAATAAAGCCTATGACCAGGCGATATCGGATCTGGCGAATGTGATGAAACTGGATTCAACGAATCTTCGCGCGCATCATCTCCTTGCCGATGTTTATATGGATCATAATCAATCGGCGATGGCTTTGAAAACGATGCAGCGTGCCGCGGCATTGTATCCGGACAGCATCGAAACCAAACTCAAGCTTACGGAATTTCAACTCATCCTCAAGCAATATGATGGCGCTATGCATACGCTGGCTGACATTATGAAAATCAGGCCTGGAGATCCTGAAGCATTGTATATGTTGGGCATGGTGTATCGTGATCAGGGTAAAACAGATTTAGCGATAGGTGCATTTCAATCTGCTGTCGAACGAAATCCTGACATGGTGGAAGCCTGGATCATCCTTGGTGATCTGATGGATCGCACACACAATCCATTGGCCATTCAATATTTCGATAATGCCATCCGTGTCGCACCAAATAATATTGAAGCTCTTCATGCAAAAGCATATTATTTGCAAAACAATAATAAGGTTGAAGAAGCATTAGCGATCTACAAACAAATTCACGCCATTAATCCGCAATACCCAGAAGCTTATCTTAACACGGCTATTCTGCAACTCTATCGCGACAGCCTCGATGCTGCAATGAAAGAACTCACCATCCTCAAAAACATCGATCCTACCAATGCAGCCGCCTGGTTCTACATCGGCAAGGTGCATCAATTCAGAGGCGAAAAAGACGCAGCAAAAGCTTCGTTCGAGCAAGCGTTGAAACTGGATGATAAATATGATCAGGCCAGGGATGCACTGCAGGAGCTGAAGGATCAGAAGTAAGAGGGCAAGAGAGTAAGAGAGCAAGCCAACTTACACAAAAGGCCTGAAAGGCCGTCAGCAATTGGCATTGGGTGCAGCCCAATGCAAAATTTCGCTTACTCTCTTACTTTCTTACACCTCTTACTTTCTGTATCCCTATCTTTACTATTCATCAAATCCAGCAATCATGTCCGTTTTAAAAGTTATCGAAATTATGTCCGACTCCACCAAGAGTTGGGAAGATGCAACTGCAAAGGGTGTAGCTAAAGCTTCCAAAACATTAAAAGGAATTAAATCTGCATACGTACAAAATCAAAGCGTGACTATCGGCAAGGATGGAAAGGTGGCGACGTATCGCGTGACGTTGAAGATTAGTTTTGAAATAATGTAAAAACCAGAGAGTAAGAGTGTAAGAGAGGTAAGAGAGTAAGAACGCAACATTAACCTATTTCTTATTAATCTTTTTTTGAAATTTGTGCTTAATACTCGTGGTGATTTTCACAATTTCATTGCATTCTTGAATCAGTGGAGGCAAGAGGTTTTTGTTGCCGTAATTGACTTGGTTGAAGATTTGAAGCCAATACTGACTTTCATCTCCTTCTTCTACCACTATACAAATCTTTGAATATTTCTCATTCATGGATCGACCTCGGCAAAAAGCTCGCCAGTTGGATCCAATGGAAGTCGCCGAATCACTTAGCTGCCCTGACAAAGTTTTCGTCACACTATTAAAAGGCACTGTCTCCAGAAAGGTTATAACATTGCGAGCAAATTGCAAGGTTCTTTCTCTGAAAAGTGTATTAAACTCTTCATTGGTCATTTTCAACTAGGTTTCAAATAAAAATAAGGAGAATTTTTACGGGAAACAATTTTTCAGATCATATTTTTTATTTGGCTTACTCTCTTGCCTTCTTACTCTCTTGCGTTCTTACTCTCTTGCTTTCCGCTAGCGGTCAAACCACTTCTTAAACCCCGGCGCTTTCTCCCTACTGATATCCAGCACTGTCTTCAACGGCGGCTTCAGGGTGATGATCAATTTTTGATTTTCAACAGGCTTGACACTTTGAATGGATTCGATGTGAATGATGGCCTGCCGGTTGGCACGATAATAAATTTTCGGATCAAGCAATTCTTCGATCTCATCGAGGGTGGTGAAATCAAGAATATATTTCTCGCCTTCAAAGGTGTAGAGATAATTCAACTGGTCACGGACAAAACAGGCAATATCTTTTGTCAAGATTGGCAACCATTGATTGCGCACCTTGACAATGAATTTTTCTTTATACGACTGCGTATTTAATTGCGGATTCGCCACCAACTTTAATAATTGATGAATATCGGTTGGGTAGGGTTGTTTGCTCTCGACGATAACACGACATTTATCAATGGCTTTTTTCAATTCATCTTTATCGACAGGTTTAAGAAGGTAATCAACTCCATTCACTCGAAATGCTTTAATAGCAAATTCATCATATGCCGTCGTGAATACCACCGGGCATTTTAATTCATAACGTTCGAAGAGTTCGAAAATATTTCCATCTCCCAATTGGATGTCCGCAAAAATGAGGTCAGGTTCCTTGTTGATTAAAAACCATTTCGTTGCTGTTTTAATGCTGGGTAATACTTCAATGATTTTAACATCAGGAGCTAACTGCCCGATTTTGTGCTGCAATTCTTTTGCAATTAAAGTTTCGTCTTCGATGATGATCGCGTTCATAGCAATGGAACTTTTACGGTAAAATAATGCTTGTCCTCCTCGATGATCATGGGCTTCTTGCTCAGGTAATGATAGAGTGATTTCATACTGGAGAGACCCTGCTGATTACTGGTCTCCACAAATTTTTTACGCTGGAGGTTATTGCGCACGACCAGGTAATCGTCTTCGGTATACAATTCAATGATCAGTGGCGAATCCACATCTGCAACATTATGTTTGATAGCGTTCTCCACTAAATTCTGCAGCGTGACCGGTGGAATTTTCCGGTACATCGATTCTTCATCAATCCTCATTTGCACATCCAGGCTTTTTTCAAATCGTGTTTTCTGCAACTGGATATACATATTGACAAAATTCAATTCTTCTGAAAGCGGTACCGTTTCATTGTCCCTGTTTTTCAAAATATATCGGTAGACTTTACTCATTTTTTCCAGGAAATCACCTGCCATTTGCTGATCGACTCTAATTAAACTACCGAGGGAAGTGAGCGAATTAAATAGAAAATGGGGGTTGAGATGTTGCTTCAGGTTTTCATACATCACCAGCGTTTTCTCTTTTTCCAGTAATTGCGCCTTATTATTCAGCACCATTATTTTTTCCCGGTGAAGAATACGATAACGGAAAAAAGAAAAAATAGCCAAACTCAATAAAATCGCCAATAAGGAAATGAACCACCATGTTTTATAGAAAATCTGGCTGATCGAAATGTGGATAGCTTTCTCGGGTACATTATAATCCGGATTATCTGTGATGACTTTGTATCGGAATGTATAATTACCTGCCGGTACATTGGTATAATTCACATCCCGTTTCGTGCCATAGGTCCAATCGTGATCAAAAGGCTCCAGTTTATAAGCATACCGGCATTGCGATGGATTCATATAATTCAGTCCGATCAATTCAATGCTGAAAAACCTTTGGTTGTAATGAAGATTTAAATCCTTCAATTCATTCAGGTTGGCATTGATTTCTTTATCACCAATTTTGAAAGAAATAACAAAGGCAGAAACAGAAGAACTGCTTACTTGATAGGCTTCAGGATGAAACAAGAGAAATCCTTTATACGTAGGATAAATAAAAAGACCTTTTCTCGTCGAGTATGATGATTGCTCATTGAAATGATTGGACAACAAACCATCCGTAACATCAAAGCGTTTGAATGCATTCCTTTCTTTATTTAAAACACACAATCCATTTGACGTACCAATCCACACGCGATTGAGTGAATCCACAAGGATATTATTGGTCCGATCCGAAGGCAACCCATTTTCACGCGTATAAAACTTCGAATGATTTTTCACAGGATCATACGCTACCAATCCTTCTTCTGATCCAATCCAGATAATCCCATCCTGATCTTCGGCAAAACTAGAAAAGCGAGTATCCGATATCAGTGAATCTTTAATGGTCAACACTCTCTTTTGCTTTCGATCAATATCGTACATGATAAGGCCAACATCCAGAACTCCTATCCAGGCCCGATTGTGTTGATCGATATACAATGCCTGGATGTTGTGATAGGCATATGGAGACAAAATAGAATCACCCCGGAAATCATCAAAGCGGTTTTCATCCCGATTGTATCGGAATAAACCATTGGCAGCGCCCAACCAAACTTCTCCTGCTTTGTCCTCTGCCATCATCCAGAAAAAAGATTGGAGTATACCTTGTTTTTCATTGAAGAAATCCATCTTACCACTGGACGGATGATATCGGTTCAAACCCTTCGCTGTTCCGATCCAAATATCTCCTTGACTGTCATTCAAAATGGATCGGACAGAATTGTTGTATAAGACTGGTGGCTTATTATCTTCATTGAGTAGCGTAGATATGAGTTTCCATTGAGCATCATATTGCGCCACTCCTTTCGCGGTAGCCAACCAGTAATGGCCTTCTTTATCTTCACATGCGGCACGACACCACGTATCGAAAATTGGAAAATCGGAATTCAGAAAAGGATATACCGTGCTGAATAGATTTTGATCAGGATTAAAATAACTAAGCCCATAACCCGCCGTGCCTAACCAAATCACACCGTCACGACTTTGATAAACTACAATATTCGTATTGGAAATGACAGTATTTGGAATAAAAGGATTATTGGTAAAATCTGAAAAATCATCTGTCCAGGGATCGTACAATGAAAGTCCTGATGAGCCGGCTGTAACCCAAACCCTTCCTTTGTTATCAATAAAAACTTGTTGCAACACATTGTTTTTCCATTTTGGATCTCCTGTAATAAAATGATCATAATGGGTTATCGTCCTGTTTTTAAAATCAATTTTATCCAAATAGGATTGTGGACTCGTACAGGTTGCCCACAAATTTCCAAGGGAATCCAATGCCACAGAAACTACAGCATCATTTGACAAAGAAAATTTTTCAGCGGGATTCTGCCGAAGTTCAGTGTAGGCATAAGTGATCGGGTTAAATATCCGTATACCCTGTGTCGTGGCTATGTACCAATCCCCTGTCGGCGAAGGAATGATCTGACGTAATATGCAGTGAAATGATTTTTGAAAAGCTTTATCCTGATTTTTGGTAAAGGGCTGAATGGTTAACTGTTTTTCATTGATATCCCACAGACCATCATTAGTCCCTAACCAAATTTTCCCTTGCTTGTCTTCCAGGATGCTGTTAACGGTAATCTCATTTGCACCTTTGTAGTTGATAAAAGTGTTGGTGCCATAATCATAGCGACTCAAGCCGGTGAAAGTGCCTATCCAGAGATTGGATTTGGAATCGAGATATAAGGATTGGACATAATTATTTCCCAGCGAAGTCGTATCACCGGATTTATTGAACCAGGATTTAATGTTGATGCCATCAAATCGATCGAGCCCGTAGGAAGTGCCTATCCAAATAAATCCGTATTGATCCTGAACGAATGCACGAACGACACCATCACTCAAGCCATCTGCATCCGTGAGATGACGAAAATTGAACGAAGTGGTTTGGGCATGTAGCGAAGAAAAAAGAAGGAATAAAATGCAAATGAGTAGCGCGGCGATCTTACCGGAAGAAGAGGTGAAATGAGAATAGCGCTCCATTGTGATCAGAAAATTACGAAGAAACCGGTCCTCCAATAATTCACTCTACTGAAATGTAGACTATTTCAATTGAAGTGTGGCAAAAGCCAAATGAAACGTAGCGGATTAGGCAGTGGTCGTAGAGTATCCGGAGGCTTTGATCATCGCGTCCGATAAAGTGGAAAAGCAAGCAGCCCAGGCCTCTTTTACTTTCTCGTTCCAATCCTGGCCAAGCCCTTTTTGCAAGGTCCAAAGCAATGCTGTTCCAACGATCTTATAGTGATGCGCTTTGACACCGTATTGAACATGTCGCTTAGCTAATTGGGTGATCTCATCATTTAGTTCATTGAGGATATGCAGATGACCGACAATGACAGATAACATGTCTACCAGTTTCCGGGATTGCTGATCACGGGAAGTGTGAAACAATTTTGTCAGTTCCGGGGCATCAAGGAAAATTTTACCATAAAAGACATCCCCCACGAAAATCGGATCAAGATCACGAAAGAAATTCCATGATCGCTTTACCAATGCTACCTGCTCCTCTGTCATGTTCAATTGTTCGATTCGGTAAAGATAATTCCTCAGGCGGCATTCCGTTGCGCGACCTTAATGGTTTCGATCATGGCGGATGATAAAATGGTATAACATTCGATCCATGCGTTTTTGGTCTCTTCGTTCCAGTCATCACCGAGCCCTTGCTCCAATGTCCAGATTAAGGCTTCTCCGACCGGAGTGAAATATTCAGGCTTCACACCATACATAACATGTCTTTTCGCCAGTGCAGCCACTTCGTCAAGAATGTCTTCCAGGCGATTCAGTTTGCTGACGATATAGCTCAGCATGGCCAGTAATTTCCTGGCTTGTCCGGGCATTGGACTGTGAAAAAGTGATTTTACCTCCGGTGCGATCGTAAACAATCGATTGTAAAAAAGCTCACCAACAACTAAAGGATCGATGGCAGCCACTTTGGACCACGAAGCTCGTACGAGTTCAATTTGATTTTGTGTCATTTGAATAGAGGTTTTGATTAATGGTCACAAAGCTGGAGTAGATATAGTGGTCATGAAAATTTTTGATGGCCAGGTGGTGAAGTTGGTCAATGAAGTGTAGGGAAAATGAAATGAGACGAGATCGTGACCCGTCACCCGTGAGCCGTGAGCCGACTTCCGTCATATGAGACTTTGGGCACAAGAGATGAGAAATAATGAAAATGGAAACGCAAAGACGCTCTCCTTTTCATTGAAAATGCCGGATCACGGGTCACGGGTCACGACATGTAAGTCTTACGTCTCAAGTCTCACCAACCACACTTCATTTCAATTTTCGCGCCTTCAGACATTATAAATTTTCAGGTGAATGATGTTGAATTCAATTTTGATACCATTAAACCATAAACGCCATGAAATCATTTGCTTCCCGTCTTTGGAAAATGAGAAAAATCTTCATGCTGATCAAGATGCTCTTTTTCTTTTGCATGAGTCTTGCTTAAAATAATTGTGTCCAAATTAACTGTCTTAGAAAAAAAACAAATCAATAAAAAAAAATAAACTGTACATCATGGAAAATATAAATCCAACACCGGCATTTCGACTTACTGTTGCCACAACAGAGGGTACATTTTTCTTTTCACCGGAAGACATCGTGAGACTGGAAGCCAGCAGTAACTATACCTATATCTATTTCACTAACCGGGCCAAACTCTTTACTGCGAAAGTGCTGAAGAAATTTGTCCCCCACCTGGAACCTGCAGGTTTTATCCGGACTCATAAAACACACTTAGTCAATCGTGCCCATATTTCTTCCATCAGTGCGGATGGAAAAGTAGTGATGCGGGATGCATCAATTGCAGAGGTTTCAAGACGTTTGAAAAAAGAAGTAATGCTTTCTTTGATGCAATCTGCGTAGCATCGTACCTTGTCCTGCATGGGGACGTTAAAAAAATACAACTGGTTGTTTCCTGTTCTTATCGTGATCGCGCAGATCTTAGGGACGATTGGTTTTTACCAGTTTTATTCGGATTCAGATCAAGGTATCTCCTGGTTTACGAGTTTTTACCTAAGCCTTCAATTGTTTGTCCTCAATTCAGGGGGTGTTATGGGAAAGGTTCCCATTTTCCTCGAGATCGCCAGGTTCATGGCTCCGGCTGTTACTGCCAGTGGAATCTTCCTCGCCATTTGGGAGCCCTTTTACAGGAATTACCTGCTCTACAGAATGCGGTTCTGGAAAAATCACATTGTGGTTTGCGGCCTAAGTAAAAAAGCCGAACTCCTCATTGATGATTTTATTCTACAGGAAAAAGGAAAAATCCAAATCGTCCTGATTGATCCAAATGAAAATCATAGAAGCCTGTCCAACCTGAAAAAAAAAGGAGTGATTGTTTTGCTCGGCAATGGGACTGATGAAGAAGAATTATTAAAGGCCAACCTGCTTCACGCAAAATATCTCCTCGCCCTGACACAGGATGAAAAGACCAACATTCAAATTGCACAACGGGCCACACGACTATACAATCAATATCCTGAAAAAATATTACCTGATACTGTTCTACAAGTGATTCTTCACATCGATGATTTCTATACCGAAAACATCTTTAAAGAATTTCATGAGAAAGCGGTTCCTGAACTAGTCAAATACCGCCCTGCCGGAAGCAGAATGGATTATCACGTTTTTTCTATTTATCAATTGGCTGCTAATTACTTGATCGACCATTTTTGTCCGGATCAATACGTCAGGTTGCGCGAAAAGGAGGATCCGCCTGCCCATATTCTTATTCTCGGCGACACCCTCGCGGCTGAGTTTCTCATCCTGGAAGCAGCGCACATGTTCCACTTCGCGAATCTTAAAAAAACAAAAATCACTATCGTCTCTGATGATATCAATCGCATCCAGCGGAAAATGGAAGCACTCTACCCTTCCCTTCCTGAAGTAGTTGAACTCTTATACGCCAGCAACATCCAATTTTTCGGGGAAGAATGCCCGATTGATTCGAATGAAGTATCGGTTTGCTATGTAGCCCTGGATGATGACGGGAAAAGTATTTATTTCTCCCGCAAGCTCCGGCAATTGTTTTATGCTAACCGTCAATGGGCAAAGAAAAATAATCAACCTTCTTATTCATCTCCGATCCTTTCTGATTTCAACCATCCACCCATTAAAGTTTTACTTCCCCGGAATACTGCCCTGATCAATATTTTCAGCGATGTAAAAGAAGAAATGAAATTGCTGGACATCGATTTGATGAACATGGATCAACAACTTTGCAATAAGAAGACTATTGTGGATGATCGAAAATCAGAAGATTTTATAGCCCAACACATTCATTTCGAATGGGCAAAAAACCGTGCGATGAATAACAACCTGGCTATAGGTACGATGGAGGAAGAATGGGACAAGCTCAAAGATGCCCAGAAGGACTCCAATCGATTACCGGCCAGGCACCTGAACATCAAATTACGATTTGTCCATGCTGAATTTACAGATCGGACTGATGGGGAAGAACTCAATTTTGATACATTCGATGATGAGACCTGGGACCGGATAGCCCGAATGGAACATAATCGGTGGATGGCTGAAAAATATCTCAATGGCTATGTTCCTATCGGTGACGTGGCTGACCAGAACCTGAAGCGACTCTTAAACCTGACCCTCAAATGTCATCCGGATATAGTTCCATTTGATGAACTCTCGAAAGAGATTCAGTCTTATGATATGTTTACCTTCCGGATGGCCCCTGTAATCGCAAAATTGAATCAGAAGCGGATTCAAATTTTGAAATCCTATCCCTAACTTTGTTCCTTCCTGGTAAAATTTCTTAACCTTTCATTAGGTTATAAAAGGTTTATATTCAGGGTTTAAATCAGGCAATGTCAGCATCAAAAATATTCTTTAGCTACTCCCGTCTTGACTCCGCTTTTGCTCTGCAACTGGCCAAGGATATCCGTGCCTCAGGGGTAGATATTTGGATCGATCAGTTGGATATTGCGGCTGGAAATCATTGGGACGCAGCCGTTGAAAAGGCCTTATCGTCCTCAGCCTGCGTGCTGGTGATCCTGACTCCCTCCTCCACCTCTTCCACCAATGTGATGGATGAGGTCTCTTTTGCGTTGGAAAGCGGTAAGAAGATCATCCCCGTTATGTTGGAAGATTGCCTGCCTCCCTTCAGATTGAGACGACTTCAGCGGATCGATTTTACCAAGGATTACCAGGCCGGATTTGCCCAGTTATTGGTGGCTATTGATGCACCGATCGTAGAAGCTCCTGCCAAAGTTGAAGTGAACGAAGGGAGGGCAGAAACCTTTCAAAGTCCATCGGATCCTGCCAAAAAAGCAATACAGGATGAGGCTCAGGAATCCCGTCTTTGGGATACGGCCTGTAAGTTGAATACCATAGCCGGGTATGAAAAATACCTGAAGGAAATGGTCACCGGTGAGTTTAAAGCGGAAGCACAATTGCTCATTCATCAGTTGACCCTCGAACAAAAAGAGGATGAACAGGAAGGTATTATTTGGAAAAAGGCTAAAGCAGACCACACACTCCAAGCCTACCAGGATTATTTGAAAGCTTACCCGGATAGGAATTATAAGACGCTGGCCCTGGCGGCTATGGCTGAACTTGAAGCCATCCAAAAAGAAGAGCAGCGAAAATTGGATGCCAGGAGACAAGAAGAACGCTTGCAGGAGGAAAAAAGAAAAGAGGAAGCCAGGCTCGAAGCCAAACGTGTTGAAGATAAAAAGCTCGAAGAAAAACGCGAAGAAGCCAGAAGGCTGGAAGAAAAAAAGAAGGAAGAAAAACGAATAGAGGAAGAGAAACGGAAAGAAGAGAAACGAATAGAAGAAGAGAAAAAAGCAGCAAAGCGCCAGGAAGAACAGCGCCAGGAAGAGATCCGGAAAGAACAAAAGAAACAGGAAGCTCTTCGGAAGGAAAAAGAAAAAGAGGAACAGAAAAAAGCGGCATTGCAACAATCTGCTGCGTCCGGTAACGAAAAACCGACAGACAAACCGCTCCCTTTGAAACCGATCCTTATCGGGGCTGGAATTATTGCGGTGGGATTGTTGGTGTGGTTTATCCTCGGAATGAACGGTGCAAAGGACAGGGACGTCAAGACCTGGGCCACTGCCTTAGAACACCAGGATAGCATTTCGTTTGCTGCATACATGGCACAATTTCCAAAAGGAAAATATTATGCAGTTGCCCAGCATAAAATCGATTCTATAAATCTCGCCAGGAAAACAGCGAATGATGCTAATGCTGCAGCTTTGGCACAAGCCAAACAAGACAGTATTGCTTCGGCAAATGCTGTCGCTGCTAAAACTGCTAAAACAGCAACACCGGCTAATACGGAGACGCCTGCTAAAACAACTACGCAAGCTGTCAAACCTAAGACTCCAGTTACTGCACCTCCACCACCCAAGGTAGTTTCGCAATATAAATTGGGTCAGGCTTTTGGCGGTGGTCTCATAGCTTTCATTGATCACACCGGAATGCACGGGCTTATTGCTGCGGAGAAAGACTTAGGTTATCTTAATCATGATACGGCAGTCAAGAAAGCATCTAAGTTTACCGGAGGCAACAATCATGATTGGCGACTTCCTACGAAAGAAGAGTTGATCGCCATCTACCAGATGCGTAAACAATTAGGCATCGACACGCATGGCACCTATTGGAGTGCAACAGCCGACAAAGACAACTTTCTATGGTCCATGAATATGGCGGACGGAAAGCCAGTGAGTTTCAATAAATCATTGGCGTTGTTTGTCAGAGTGGTGCGGAGTTTTTAGTCCCTTCTGTGTGCCATCCATGGGCATGGTTCGACCTGCTTTACTCAACCTAGTGCGACAGCTCACCAACCGCGGCCTATGGTAACCGATATGCTTCGGGGTTGGAATGATGATGAATCATCCTTCTTTTTTCCTTTCCGCCCTTCCGCCCTTCCGCCTTTTCTGCCTTTTCCGCCTTTTTAATACTTAGTTATCGGTAGATATCAATTAGGTATCGGAAACGGACTAAAGTTTTGATCACCATATCTTTGAGCCCTCAAAATCACCTTCATAAGGTTGGCTTTGATGGCAAAAGAATATTGTTTTTAAGTGATCTCCGGATATATCGATGAAGAAAATATTTTTCAGTTATTCCAGGCATGATTCTGTTTTTGCACTCCGCCTCGCGAAGGACATCAGGGATGCGGGAGTGGATATCTGGATTGATCAGTTGGATATTCCTGTCGGGGCACGTTGGGATGTGGAGGTAGAACATGCGCTAATGGATGCTGCATGTGTGTTAGTGATTCTTTCACCCTCTTCTTCCGCCTCTGAAAATGTACAAGATGAGATTTCGTTTGCCTTGTATTCCGAAAAGAAAATTATTCCGGTGGTACTCGAAGATTGTATAGCTCCATTCCGGTTACGTCGGTTGAAGAAAATTGATTTTTCAAAAAATTATGATGAGGGATTGGATCAGGTGTTGGACGCGCTGAAGGAGCCGGCTTTAATGGAAATATAAAATCTCTTCGGTACTTTAACGCTTGTAAAAATCAATTAAGGAAATGCTTAAGTCCCTCCTTTTCTATATCCCAACAGGAGCTAATATTATTGCTATCCTCATTGCTATTTATTTTTTGATTACGGATGCGATGTGGTACAACAATTCAAGAAACGGGCCCTTATTGCTTGTTACATTTTTGATGTGCTGCTGGGTAGGTCTTTGTTTTTATTTAAAATCAACACCTGCTTCAGTGGCTGGAGCGATACTGGCCTGGATACCGGCGGTGCCACTCATTCTCTATGGTGTCATGATCCTGATGTTTATGATTCTTAAACCTGATATGAAGTAGCTGGGCAGAAAGGCGGAAGGGCGGAAAGACAGAAGGGCGGAAAGGCAGAAGGGCGGAAAGGCAGAAGGGCGGAAAGGCAGAAGGGATTTTTTAAAAAAAGTGAAAAAAAACTTTGGTTTTGCGGTAACATTTGGGAGGTCTCGAGACACTATCATGTATGGAAAGCAATTATCACTCATTTGAAGATCTTTTGATTTGGCAAGAAGGCATGGATCTATGTGATCAGATTTATAATGCACTTAAGACTTGTCATGATTACGGATTACGAAATCAAATGGAACGAAGCGCTGTTTCAATTCCCTCTAATATCTCGGAGGGTTTCGAATTAAATACGAACCGTGCCTTCATTCGACATCTTTTTATATCCAAGGGATCCGGAGGTGAACTAAGAACTCAACTTTACATCGCGATAAAACGTAAATATATTTCTCCTGAATTAGGAAATGAATTGATTTTAAAAACAAAGAGACTTGGTGGAATGATTTTCAATTTTATTGCAGCCAGAAGAAGGCAAAACAGATTCACAATTATTAAAATAATTTTTCCTTTTATCAAAATATAAACCACTTTTTCCCTTCTGCCTTTCCGCCCTTCCGCCCTTCCGTCTAATTTACTATTGCTTCAGCTCCACCAAGCCATATACTCTTGCTTCCCCACTTAAATTTTTCAGCACATTACTGCTGACGCCCGTTGCATCGAACTTGACATGATGAAGATGAAGGCTGCCGGAGTTTTGAATAATGTTAGTACAGGATGTTGCCGTGAAGGAAAGATCAAAAAGATGAACGGTCTTGCCACTATTGACGACAATAGCTGCACCTGCTGCATTACAATTGATTGGAGCTTGTCCAGTTTGCAGGTTGATGATCACTAAATTTTTATTGATCACTAATTGTGATGCCAGTTGAAGCGTGGCCCCTGCTGGCAATTTTATTTTTATAGTGTCTCCTGCATTTGCACATGCGACAGCCTGGCGCAGAGTGCCGTAGCCGGCATCATATGGATTCGTAATGGTTTTCACACATGGTGTCGGAATAAATTTGGATAACAATTTCACATACGAACCTTGATTAGAAATGGAAGTCTCCGTCACTAGCCATGAATCCTCAGGCCAACTGGTGTTCCAATCCTTGTATGATTTGAGAGAAGGTTGATTTTGCGGCGGCACAATCGTACCTCCTTAAGCAGGATCAGGTGCATACGTCGGATTAAATCCTCCGGGCTGATATCCGGGAGCAGGGCCATAGAGTGATGTTAACGCATCATCATAATTAGTACCATCAGCAAACCAACTGTGATACATTTCATTCGCACATTTTTCTGCACCATAATCATACATGTTGGTTAGCTGAACTCGCGTAATTGGATTTATACCATGGAGGAAATTGAGATACCCCATCGCAGCATTTCGATAGACCGAAGTATTGGCATTGATGGTGTAGGTGATCACATTGTAAAAGATCGAACCCGTGCCGCCTCGTGGCCGGTTGCTTCCCCAGGTGTTATCACCATCATTCATAAAAGCACGGTAAGCACAAGATGTATTGGTGATGCAGGGCAATAAATTTCCGGTATTGGCCATTGAACCGGAAAACGAATTTCGTATCGCAGTCTTTACTGCAGCTGTTCCGGTTGGCATGACGGAATAATACAAGAGCAGATCCTGGATCACGGTTTCCCAACAATACCAATAACCCCACTGGATAGGATGTATTTGCATGTAAATGTTGTCGACATAATTGCGATACGTCGTATTGCCTGTTAAAGCGAATAATAAAACCGCAGCTCCAACTTGAGCTGATTTCTGTGCATATGGACTGATTTCTGAACTAATGCTTTGGAAACCTGCATTGTTATAATAGGAAGTATCGGGATTTGCGATCAACCAGTTCCAGGCATTGATGGCTGCTGTCTTCAACGTATCTGAATACAATTGCATCGCTGGATTGCCCGTCATGCTGTACGCAATGGCAGCGACTGCATACATACTGCATGCAGTGCGAGTGGCAGAAGCCTGAGCAGGACCATATCGTCGAAATCCTGTATCCGCGCTTGGTGGACTCGCTGCTGTAAAATCGGTAACCGAAACTTTCATTAACACAGAACCATTTGATTCCTGCATGCGCAACAACCAATCTGTTTCACGTTTTACTTCATCTAACAAATCCGGAATACCATTCCCTGATTCTGGAATGTTGTAATCATCGGTCCAGATATCCGGTCGCTCGATGTAGGCAAGGCACAAATCATGGATCGGTTGATACGCGAAGTTGACATACTTGTTGTAGTCCCCTGCATCAAACCAACCCCCTTGCAAAGATTTCGAAGTGGACGCGACCGGATTCGTTACTAAGCGACAATCTAAATCTTGTTGGGTACCGAGATGACTTGCACCATCATGCCAGTCACCGGCATATTGAACAGTTTTGGCAAAACCGGATCGTTGGTAATAAAACATGCGCACCGCTTGTTTCAACACAGTCGTGTACACATCATCCCGGATGTCAAAATTGAAGGAGCGTTTATCATTAGTGGGATCGTAGACATAATAGGTACCAGGAGTCGTGTACGTGGAGAAATTAAACCACCAGGCTTTGTCTCCACTTTGGGAATAAGAAGCTCCGGCATGCCAGGAAGTGATGTTCGCGGAAAAGACAATTGAATTATCTGAAGCTTTGCAAAGCTTCAATGTATTGCCAGGAGTGTAAAAATCGCCGGCATTGAAATCAAATCCTGCAGTGGGATTATTGATCACACAGATTTTTTCGACATCAGTAGGATAACCGAATTGGTCAATTTTAAGATGCTCTGTGATTGTTCCGGGTTGTGCGTGCAACCAACAATAAGCCAACAAGAATGCAAAAGTTATACGGGATCTCATGACACCAGTATTACAGGGTTAACAGTTCTTTGTTGGGGAAGAGGGTGTAAAGATAGAAAAAAGTAAGCAGTAAACAGTAAACAGTAAGCAGTAAGCAGTTGGCAGTTGGCAGTTGGCAGTTGGCAGTTGGCAGTAAGCTTTATTTCGAATCATGTAAAAAATAAGGTAGGGGCTCAATATTTTGAGCCCTATCTTATTATTTACAGGACTGGTGACTGCCGACTGGCGACTGCCGACTATTTTCTGGCAGCCCTTTTCTTCATATTATTAATAACCACTTTTGGGTCCTTCATTTCTTTGGCGAGTTCGGCAATTGTTTTGCGATCCAGCATTTCGAGCAGGAGGGGCCTGATCTTTTTGTATTGAACATGCATGGGGCAGGGATTTTTTTCGGAACATTCTTTTAAGCCGAGGATACAACCGGTGACCACTTCATCTTCTTCTAATAATTCCAATACATGTAGGAGTGAATTCATTTTTGCGGAATCGTTCAGGTAAAATCCGCCATTCGGACCGGTGATCGAACTGATCAAAACCTCATCGCGGGTCAGTTTCTGCAGGATCTTGGCCGTAAAGGATTTGGGCGAATCAATAGCTTCAGATAATTCTGTAATACCGATCTTTTGATCCAGCGAACTTTTCTGTGCCAAATAAATAATGGCCCGAAGGGCGTATTCAGTGGATTTTGAAAACATAGCGTGTCTTTGGGGGCAAAATAGAGGTTTTTTTATTCAACATAGAAATGGTCGGGCGCAATCACTGTTTCGAAATAGCATGAAATGATCCCCGTATCTTTGCATACCTATCAAACATAGTATGAAATATCTCATCCTTTTTTCATTGTTCCTGGTCATGACTACAGCCAGATCTCAAAATGTCATGATCAGCAATGAACATAATCCTAATGAGCCCTCTATCATCATGGATCCAAAACATCCCAATGTGCTCATCGGTGCATCCAATCTTCGCAATTATTATGTCAGTCTCGATACCGGAAGAACATGGACCTCCAGCTTGCTCAATTCAAGTAATGGTGTATTTGGTGATCCAGCATTGGCCGTTGATACCAGTGGAGATTTTTATTTCTTTCATTTGTCTAATCCGGCTACAGGTAATTGGATTGATCGCATTGTCTGTCAAAAAAGTACTGATCGTGGAGCTACATGGAGTGATGGTTCATATACCGGTCTGAATGGAACTCATGCTCAGGATAAACATTGGCCAGTGGTTGACCGCACCAACAACATGATCTATGTGACGTGGACACAATTTGATGTCTATGGCAGTGCCAATCCTTTAGACAGCAGTATTATTTTATTTTCAAAATCAGCTGATACAGGTTTAACGTGGAGTGATCCAAAACGAATCAACAAACTCGCGGGTGATTGCATCGATAGTGATAGCACAGTTGAGGGAGCTGTTCCTGCAGTAGGACCTAATGGTGAAGTGTATGTCGCCTGGGCAGGACCAAGAGGTTTGACTTTCAATAAATCACTGGACCAGGGAGAACATTGGTTAGAGGAAGAACAACTCATCAGTGACATTCCCGGAGGTTGGGATTATGACATCCCGGGTATCTATCGGTCAAATGGTTTGCCGATTACCGTTTGTGATTTAAGTACTGGCCCGCACAGAGGAACTATTTATGTAAACTGGTCCGATCAGCGCAATGGAATCAATGATACCGATGTCTGGCTGGCTAAGTCTACGGATGGGGGACAATCGTGGTCCTCTCCTATTCGCGTTAATGATGACGCCTCTAATCGACAACAATTTTTCACGTACATGGCAGTCGACCAGGCAACCGGTTATCTCTATTTTGTTTTTTATGATCGACGGGATTATGTGGATGAAAATACAGACGTGTATATGGCTGTGTCGCAGGATGGTGGAGAAACATTTATCAATCGAAAGATTAGTGAGTCGCCGTTCTTTCCAAATTCAGGAGTCTTCTTTGGGGACTATACAAACATCACAGTCAGTAATGGAATCGTACGACCGATCTGGACACGATTGAACAATGGCCAATTAAGCATCTGGACACACCTCACAACAGGTGATGAACTCATTACTTCCACCCAGGAGCCATATTCTATTTCCTCGCTTGATTTTGAAAACTATCCAAATCCTGCCGGTGAATACTTTTATGTTTCTTTCAAGCTACATACACAATCAAAAATAAACCTGACTATCCTGGACCAGCAAGGCAAAGTAGCTGAGCGGATATTGCACAATGAGAAAAGAGGATATGGAAAATATGTTGAGCGAATAGATGTGCAGAAATTGCACCTGGCTTCCGGAATTTATTTTGTCAAACTGGAAGTGGATGGTAAAGTGAAGACGTTAAAACAGATGGTGGTGACGAAATGACGTTGCTATCAATACATCTTAAAAACTATATCCTCCACCGAATTGGCGCAGACATGAATTCGTTTACTGACTTCCTTGAGTTGAGTCAGGATTTCTTTATACGCCAGAACGGTCTTAAAATTATCACTGCTAAAAAGACTTCCTAACAAAGTAGAATATTCGCTGATCACTTCGTCATCCATCTGGATGATATCACTGATGTTGCTTAATACTTTTTCATATTTTTTAGCCTTCAACATTCTGAAGCTTTCTGCAATGCCCTCTATTTCCTGCAATAACAAGGCGAATATTTTTTCATACTCATGGAGCGACGTAATGGAAAAGGTATTGATTTCAATAGTCAGATGCTTGATACTCAACACTACCCAATCGAGATTAATATGAGCCCGGCTGAGGGCTTCCCTGTCCAGTGGCGTGATTAGCACTTTGTTTAATTCTGCAATATTTTGTTTTCGGATTTCCTCCGCCTGTTCCAACAACGGTGGCAAGGTTTCCGGCTGTTTTTTATTATCAATATAAATATCATATAGCGCCCGGATGATATCTTTGGTGATGGTACTTTGTTGAACAAGGTTACCAAAGAAATCAATTTCCTTCGGCAGTATATAGTCTGACATTCTGGAAAACCATTTCATATCAGGTTAGGATTTTAATAAGGATAAAACAATATAGTGCACCGATTAATAGACACGAAGGAATATTCAGCAGCCAGCTCGTTCCAATGTATTTAGCCATTCGCCAGCGAACATGACCAGGACGATCTCCCGCGCCTACACCCATCAACGTTGTAGTGACCACCTGCGTTGTTGACACTGGAGCACCGATGAAGGAGGAGGAGAGAATAATAAATGCGGAACCGATTTGATCCGCCATCGAATGAATAAGTTTCACTTTGTAAATACCAAAACCAACCGTCTTGATGATTGTCCAGCCTCCGAATAATGTTCCCGTTGTAATGGAAACTGCGCAGAGTAATATCACCCAGAGTGGGACATGAAAAGTGGTGTGCACTCCACTGGCCAGCAACAACATCGCCATGGTGCCCATTCCCTTTTGCGCATCATTGGTCCCGTGACTGAAGGCCAGCCAAGAAACAGAGACATACTGAGAAACCACAAAAAACTTTTTGGATTTTATTGTCAGCCGCTTCATCAACTGCATCAATAATTTGATAATAAAATAACCGACTACGAATCCGGCGACCGGGGACAAAATCAAACCGGCGACGATTTTCATGAAACCGGTCAATTGTCCATGCCCTAATTCCGCAACTCCCCAATGGATGTGTTGCGAATCGAGTGCGAATAAGCCTGCACCGACCAAGCCAGAAGTGAGTGACGTTGATGAGGAACTTGGCAGGCCCAGCTTCCAGGTGATAATGTTGAATGTAATCGCTGCCAGCAATGCAGCCATAGTCACACTGAGTGCTATGCTCTGTGGCTCTCCTTTTATACGTACAAATTCACCAATCGTATCTGCCACCGCAACTCCTCCTAAAAACGGACCCAAAAAAGTAAAAACAGTCACCAACAATATCGCAGCCCTGGGTGTCATCGACATAGAAGCAATGGCAGTCGCAATCATATCGGAAGCGTCATGAAATCCATTGGTGAAATCATACACCATGACGAAAACAATTCCGACTATCAAAATCATATGAGAGGAGATCACAACGACAAGCTTTGTGGAAAGTTATTCATATAGTTTGGTCTCCATCACGTCAGCGGTCACAGGGTAGATGACCTCTTTATGTCCGCGAAGAAGCGAATGACGTTTGTTTTTATACTTCACCTGTGAAAGCAAATGGGCAATCAACGCCACATGCAAATCATCCTTGTCATCTGCATTGGCAACAAACCATGGCGTGAAAGGAAAATTCGTTTTTTGTAACATTTCATTTCTGGCCGCCGAATATTCTTTCCAACGTTTTTGTGCTTGTGCATCGACCGGGCTTACTTTCCATTGTTTCAGTGGATTGACTTTACGATCCTTCAACCGTTTGCGTTGTTCCCCTTTGCTGACGTCGAGGTAATATTTCAGGACTTTAATATCGCCATGGCCCAACATCTCTTCGAATAGTTTGACTTCTGTAAAAAAGGAAGTGACTTGTGGATCGGTACAAAACTGCATGACCTTTTCAACGCCAGCCCGATTGTACCAACTCCGGTTGAAAATGACCATTTCACCACTGGTGGGCAGATGTATGACATAACGCTGGAAATACCACTCATTGATTTCGCGATCGGAAGGTTTTCCCAAGGCGATCACATGGGTTTCACGTGGACTAAGGAATTCAGTGATGGCCTTGACCATTCCATCTTTCCCTGCAGCATCACGACCCTCGAGGATAATGACAAGCTTTAATCCCGAGGCGATAATTTCCTTCTGCAGTTTTACAAGTTCAATGTTTAATTCGTGAAGGAGGTGCTTCTGTTTCTTTTTCATAATCGTAAGTTGATTAAAAGTAAATCGGTTTTGCTGCAAATTCACCGAATCACGTCTTCAGTCCTGTCTCTTATCTTTATAGTATGATTAAAACAATTCTTCTTCCCATTATTCTCTTGCTGCCGGGACTTTCTTTCTCACAAATACTCCACGTGGGATCCTCCTATCCATTTCCGACACTGGATGCGGCCCTGCAGGTGGTCATGCCGGGAGATACCATTCAGATTCATGAAGGTACTTATGCCGGTGGATTGTATGAAGAAAATATCCAGGGGACACCGGAGGCCTGGATCACAATCGAGGCAGCCCCGGGAGACCTGGTGATTTTTGATGGTGGGACCAATGCATGGCAATTTACCGATGCGGCTTATCTCCGCATTAGTGGATTAATATTTCAACATCAGACCGGTAATGGTTTAAATTTTGATGACGGTGGTACGTATGATACTCCTGCACATCATATCATTTTTTCTGATTGCATTTTTCGCGACATGAGTGCAAATGGAAATAATGACTTATTAAAAATTTCTGGTCTTGATTCTTTTGAAATCATTCAGTGCACGTTTCTCAATGGTGCAGAGGAAGGAAGTGGTATTGATATGGTCGGTTGTCATGACGGTGTAGTCACTCAATGTCATTTTGAAGACTTGGGCTCCAATTGCATTCAAATGAAAGGCGGCACAAGAAACATTCGTGTTGAAAGAAATTATTTCATAAATGGAGGACAACGAACATTAAATATGGGTGGATCAACTGATTTGCAATTCTTTCGACCGATTGATGCTCCTTATGAAGCTGCTGATTTGAAAGTGTATTCTAATGTATTTATCGGCTCTTTGGCGCCGGTAGCTTTTGTTGGTTGTATTAATAGTGAAGTGGTCAATAACACCATTTATCTTCCAAACAAATGGGTTATGCGTATTCTGCAGGAAACAGTCGATACTTCCAGGTTTCCACCATGCGGACACAATTCTTTTGTCAACAATATCATGTACATCGACAGCCGGGTAAGCACGGTTTGCAATATTGGACCCAATACCGATGCCCCGAGTTTCACTTTCGCCAATAATTTTTGGTTTCATTCGGAAGATAATTCATGGCCAGGTCCTGATCTTCCGGCACCCGATGTCAATTCCATTGTAGGGGAAGATCCTTTATTCAAAGACGCGGAGCAGGAAGATTTTTCGCTTTTCTTTGGCAGCCTGGCTATTGGTTCCGGAAAGGAAGTAGTTCAACCTGCTGAAGATTATATCGGCGAATTATTTAATCATCCGAGGTCAATTGGCGCGTATGAAGGCAATCCGCTTTCCGGAACAGTTGATATTTCAAAAGCGAATCCAGGGGAAATTCATGTTTTTCCGAATCCGTCGAATGGCAGATTTCAGGTTGACCTTCCGAAATCGATGGAAGGAAGATTGAAAATTTTTATTGTTGATGTGAATGGAAAAGTAATGGAACGCATTGAAACTTTGACAGCGTCTTCAGGCAAGATTGAGATATCAACAGTTGGATTGTCACCAGGTGTGTATTATGTTATGATTGCAGACAAAATAACCGTTTATCGTTCTTCCATTTTCGTGAATTAATCTGAAATAATAAAAACACGTATATTTGTAAAAAAGACACGTATACCATGACTACCAAACTCACATTAACCGTTGAAAAACGAGTGATCGAGAAAGCGAAAGTCTTCGCTAAAAGGACGGGTCGAAGTCTTTCTGAAATCATAGAATCTTACCTGGAACAACTTACGAACGAAATGCCGGCAGATCAAAAAGGCCTTTCTCCAAAATTGCGCAACCTCATTGGCTCCATCAAATTGCCTAAGGACTTTGATGAGGATAAAATGAAGCGTGAACATCTTCAACGCAAGCATCAATGAAACAGTTTTTTCTGGATACTAATATTATTATCGATCTCCTTGCCGATCGTCAACCGTATAGTAAATCAGCCATTCAATTATTTAACGCTGCTGAACATCACTTCGTAAAATTATATACTTCCTCACACTCGATCGCGACCACTTATTATTTGCTCAAACCGTATACAGAAGATAAAACACTCCGGAAGTTACTGGATCATGTCATGGATTATGTACACCCCATCAGCATTGATCTCATCATCTTAAAAAAAGCTTTGAAATCTTCTCACAAAGATTTTGAAGATGCCATTCAGATCATGGCTGCTTCTACCGTTTCGTCCATTCATTGCATTGTTACCCGGAATGTAAAGGATTTTAAACTCTCGGATATTCAGATCTTACCACCAGATAAGGCCGTGCAACTCATTTAGAACAATTAAGCTATAAGGAACTCGTTTTTTAAATCTCGTTGCTTTGCGGAGATGGTTCGACTTCGCTCACCCCGGCGGAACTCCAGCCAACGGCCAGTTCTCTTTATACTAAACAAATTAACTACATACTATTAAGAAGTCCTAGTGGTTGGTGACCTGAGAAGGTTACCGGATCACAGCTGACGGTTCACGGGTCACGCTACATCTGCTCCGCCAGCCCCATCCACACCAATTCCACTTCTTCCAGTTTAGCAATCGTTTCTTTCAGCTCCCTGTCCCATTTTTGTAAATCTTCAAGCTTAGGATCCGGTAAAAGAAATTTATCGGCCAATTCTTTTTTCTTCGCTTCGAGTTGTTCAATGGATTTTTCGGCACGACGAAGGGCTTTGCGAATTTCCTGGCGATCGGTTTCTGATTTAGCAGGGGCGCCTGAGGAATTATCTATCGCTATTGCAGCTATCGTTTTTGATTCCGCTACTTGCTGCGCTTTCCAATGGGAATATGCCGTATAACCTCCCGGGAAATCTTTGATCACCCCTTGTCCTTCAAACACAAAAATGTGATCGGCAAGTTTGTCCAGCATGTACCGGTCATGTGAAGCCAATATCAACACACCGGGATAGTCCATGAGAAAATCTTCCAGCACATTCAACGTGACGATGTCAAGATCATTCGTAGGTTCATCGAGGATCAGCATGTTTGGATTTCCCATCAGGATCGTGAGCAAATACAAACGTCGTCGCTCGCCACCACTGATCTGCGAATAATACACTTGTTGCTGCGGCCTGGTAAATAAAAATTTTTCCAACAACTGTTCTGCCGTCATCTTGCCTCCGCCTTTCAACGGAATGTAATCCGCAATGTCCCGGACGATGTCAATGATCCGTTTATCCACCCTGACATCCAATCCTTCCTGGTGCATGTGGCCGATCTTCAGTGTATCGCCATGCACGATCTTGCCCATGGTAGGTTTGAGCATTCCTGTCAACAGGGAAATGAATGTGCTCTTCCCCGCCCCATTCGGCCCGACAATACCAACTCGATCCTGGTTAGGAAATTTATACGTGAAATTTTTGATCAGCCATTTTTCTGGTTCGTATGCAAAACCAACATGATGGCATTCCAATATTTTCGAACCTAATCGCTGCATGTCAATTTGCAACTCGACTTTGTCTTTGTATAACACCCTGGCTGCTGCAGCTTTTACATCTTCGAAATTATCAATGCGAGCTTTGTTTTTTGTAGTCCTGGCTTTTGGCATGCGACGGATCCATTCCAGTTCTTTACGCATCAATTGTTTCGCTTTGTCTTGCGACGTCAGCATGCTTTCTTCGATCAAAGCTTTCTTTTCCAGGTAAGTTGAATAGTTGCCCTGGAAACTTCTGAGTTTACCGCGATCCAGTTCAATGATTTGGTTGCAAACGCGATCGAGAAAATAACGATCGTGCGTCACCGTTAAAAAAGTGCGATCCGGTTGTTGCAAATAACCTTCGAGCCATTCCACCATCGCCATGTCGAGGTGATTAGTCGGCTCATCAAGTACCAAAACATCCGGACGTGACAAGATCACCATCGCCATCGCCAATCTTTTTTTCTGTCCGCCGGACAATTGTGAAATCGGTTTTTCCAAATTATCAAAATGCAATTGATGCAGTAATTGCATGATCATGGATTCCATATCCCAGGCTTGATGATCATCCATTTGCAGAGCAGCCAGGTGAAGCGCGTCTTCATCTGCTGTCATTGAAGCTGTGTGATGAGATGCCCACGCTTTGATCTCAGGCAGATCAATCCTAATGATCGCATCACGAACTGTTTCATTCGAAGAAAATTCTGGTTCCTGGTCAAGATATCCTATACGAATACCGGGTGATACCAGGACTTTGGCATGTTCGCCCTCTGCCGCCACCATGCCACACATGATTTTCATCAGGGTGGTCTTTCCGCTTCCATTTTGAGCAATGAGCGCAATCTTATCACCACGATTGACCCGCAGATCTATATTGTCCAACAGCATTTTTTCTCCGTAGGACTTGGAGACGGATTCAAGGGTCACATAGTTCATTGTCGCAAAGATAACCCCGAGAACGTGAGAGCGTGAGAACGCAAGATCACCTTGAGATTTACGGTCCCCGAGCTTGTCGAGGGGAAGAGCCGGCTTTCTCCCCATCCTCACATTTTCTAAACGGCGGAAAATGCAGCGTTTGGAAAATGTGAGGATGCTGAAGCTTATTTTATTCCCCTCGACAAGCTCGGGGACCAGAAAATCAAAAAAAAATAAGGGCTTAAAACGCAAGCGTTTTAAGCCCTTATATCTTTTCCTCAGCCTCAGCCTCCGCCTCCGCCTTTTTCCTAAGCCTTAGCTCTTATGATTCATCGCTACCAGATCCTTCATGATATGCAGGGTCTCTTCGATGTAAATATCTTTTTGCATGCTATCAAACCAAGCCTGGTTGCGTCCGATCTTGGAAGAGTCGGCCTCTATGGCGGGAACATCCATGGCCAGGTTTTCTGGTTTCAAGCCATCGATTTTGACAAATGCTTTTTTGAAATCATTGGATTCCTGTTCGCGAGCCATATCAATAGCACGATATTGATCCAGTTGCAATGGCACTACCGTTTCTTCCTGGAATTCTTTAATGCGCATCGCATTAGCGATCACTTTAGAAAATTGTGGTGAAGCTTTAATGCGCTCATCACTGTTTTTCTTCAGGGTCTCCATGACTGGAGTAAGATCAATTACATTTTGTGTGTGCGGTACAGGGCTGATCTCCGTCCATTCCATCGGGTAATCCAGATCTTTTTCACCGGAGTCGATGAATTGCTGATTGTCCGGAAGATTAATATCCGGGATCACACCTTTCAGTTGCGTAGAACCACCATTTACACGATAGAATTTCTGCAGTGTGAGTTTTAATTCACCTAATGGCTTCATCTCATCATAGCCGGTCACCACCTGGTCAAGATCAAAAAAGCGTTGTACCGTTCCTTTTCCAAATGTAGAGTGGCTACCGACAATCACTGCACGTCCGTAATCCTGCATAGCAGCAGCAAGAATTTCAGAAGCACTGGCGCTTTGTGTGTTCACCATAACAACCAGTGGACCTTTATACAATACAGCTTCGTCTTTATCGAAAAGAGATTTAGCGTCTTGTCCACGGCTCTTGACTTGTACGATAGGTCCGCCTTCGATGAAGAGGCCGGACATTTGTACAACATCATTAAGCGATCCACCGCTGTTATTGCGCAGATCAAGAATGATACCCTTGACATTAGAAGCCATCAATTTCTTTACTTCCGTTGCCACATCTTCGAAGCAACTTCTGCCATCCGGATTTTCGAAATCGGCATAGAACTTAGGTAGCTCGATATAACCAACACTTCCTATCTGGCCATCGAGATCCAATATTGCAGATTTAGCAAACCCTTCATCGAGGATCACTTCATCGCGAACGATGGTGATTTCTTTTACTGAACCATCTGTTTTCTTGACAGTAAGTGTGACTTTGGTTCCCTTAGGACCTCTGATCAAACCTACCACTTCATCCACGAGCCAACCGGTCACATCAACAGCTTCTGTTTGTGTTTCCTGTTGCACTTTGAAAATCTTATCATCGACTTCGAGTTCTTTTTGTTTCCATGCTGGTCCACCGGGAATGATCGCTACCACTTTGGTAAAGTCACCATCCATTTGCAAGCGAGCACCGATACCTTCTAGGCGTCCTGACATATTGATATCAAAGTCTTCTTTTTCTTTTGCATTGAAGTAATCGGAATGCGGATCGAATACGTTCGTCAGACTGTTGACATACATTTCGAAACGATCGGAGCGACGCACTTTATCCATACGTTCGTACCAATCATCAAATACATCTTTCACGTCCTTGCGGGCATCAGCTTCCAATTCAGCCGTTGATTTTTTGCCACCTTCAGGTTGTTCAGTGGCATCTTCCTGATCCTTTAATTTTTCTGCAAGACGGGTTAGCGTTTCATATTTCAGATAGCCGCGCCAGAATTCTTTGAGTTCTGCATCATCTTTTGCAAATGATCTTTTCTTGCCGTCGGTTTCGATCGAATCTTTGATCGTGAAGTCAAAAGGCTGGGCCAGGATTTCAGGATACCATTTGCGGGTTTTATCCACGGCTTTGGTGATGATGTCATACGAGAGATCGAAGAACTTCAGGTTCATGTGATCTGGCTTGAGTTCATCGTCAAGACTGTCGCGATAATCATCCAACAGATCGAGATCGCCCATGATCAGGAATCGCTTCATGCCATCGAGGCGATCGATGTAGGTGTGATAGAGTTTTTCAGACAAATCATTATCCAGCGGGACTTCTTTAAAGGCTCCCTTTTCCATCAACTGGACGACAGCGGACAGAATGACTTTTTCTTTGTCTCCATTATCCGGGCGCTGAAAAGATGCTATGCCCAGGTACCCTAACAGGCCCGTCAGGGCAGCAATGATCCATATCCTCATATTGTTAATTTTCATGTTTAGTAATAACTGGCCACCTCATTTTGAAATTGAATCGGCAAGTTACGGGGATATAACTATTTAGGCTGCCGAATCTTATACCACCGGGGTTCAATTAACGACATGATAACAGTATTTGATTCAGCTGCAATCATGAACCGGTACTATTTCCTCTTTCTCCCTCGTTAGCTTATTCATTTAACGAAAAGACACATCATGAACACTCAACCGATTAAACTGATTAACAAAAGTCTGGCACTACTTGTTTTTTGCGCCCTCCTTTTCCTGGTTTCCTGCGCTAAGGACCAGAATACAAATTTCGATTGTACAGGCCTGACACCTCATTATACTGCTGATATTAAGCCAATTCTGAATGGCTCTTGTGCCAAATCAGGTTGTCATGATGCTTTCACCCATCAGAATGGAGTGGATTTAAGTTCCTATGGTAACGCTAGTGATGTGAGCCGAAGCAGTAGTTTTCTTGGTACGATCGAGCATAAAAGCGGATATAATCCGATGCCTCAGGGTGCTAACAAACTTAGTAATGATAAGATTCAATTGTTGAGTTGCTGGGTTCAGAACGGATCACCGGAATAGAAAAGAGGGTAAGTAGTAATCGGTAATCAGTATGCAGTAAGCAGAAATGAAGCAGTTTGCATAGCATCATTTGTATGAATGCCGATTAACCCTGGTCTTCAGACCAGGGACTGTAGATAACCATCATTCCTCAGGAATTAAGTCCTGCATTCTTCTCCATTTTCATTCTTCTCCGGTCTGAAGACCGGAGTTAGTCGGCATGTTAACAAAAGACTTTTCAAAAAAAAATAATTTGCGAAAATTAGCGGCAGAATTCTTACAAAGCACCAGACCTTCGTGCAACTTTTTATGCCCTCTAATCATCTTATACTGTTGTTCATTAGCTTTATATAAAATTGTCTCTTATGAAATCCATTTTCATCTCCCTTGCGCTGATATTATCCTTTGTCATTCATGCCCAAAAGCCGACTCTTCCGGATGATGTCAGGGCCAGTATCGAAAAACGAGTAGCACTGGGGGACAATCCCAGCATCGTGGTCGGGATGATCAATGCAGAAGGCACTTCCTATTTCAGTTTTGGAGCCAAAAAATTAGGGGGCGACCCAGTTAATGAGCACTCGATATACGAGATCGGTTCCATTAGCAAAACATTTACAGCAACGCTCATGGCTGATAATATTTTAAAAGGCGAAATGAGTCTTGATGATCCTGCTCAGCAATATTTACCGGAGACTGTTCATCTGCCAACGTATGAAGGCAAATCAATTACACTTGGTAATCTCTCCGATCATACTTCTTCATTGCCTCGCATGCCGACTAATTTTCATCCGGCAGATCCTATGAATCCTTATGCAGATTATACACAAGATCAATTGTTTGAATTTCTTTCTTCGTATACATTAACCCGTCCGATTGGTTCTGAGTATGAATATTCCAACCTGGCCATGGGTCTACTCGGCCAAATCTTATCCATGAAGGCAGGCACTTCTTATGAAGACCTGATGCTGACCAAAATTGCCAAGCCGCTGCACATGGAGGAAACAAAAATTACTTTGGATGCCAACATGAAAAAGAATCTCGCTTATGGATATTCTGGTGAACAACAAGTGGAAAATTGGGATCTGCCCACCT
>Ga0068851_10000149_pt1 | contig 37522 bp, 34 predicted proteins | sample KBSCornC12_FD_66588 | JGI IMG/M metagenome (GOLD analysis project Ga0068851, IMG submission 66588) | Corn rhizosphere microbial communities from Kellogg Biological Station, Michigan, USA - KBS Corn C1-2 | ecosystem: Host-associated > Plants > Roots > Rhizosphere > Soil ...
CGTGACATCCACTACACATAAAACACTTCGTGGTCCACGTGGTGGTGTCATTATGATGGGACGTGATTTTGAAAATCCATGGGGACGAACAACTAAAAAAGGCGAACCCATCATGATGTCGACGATACTCAATAGCGGAGTATTTCCAGGCATGCAGGGTGGACCACTCGAACATGTCATCGCAGCAAAGGCAGTTTCATTTATAGAAGCTGCAACACCTGAATTCAAAGAATATTCAAAACAAGTGATCACCAATGCGCAAGCCATGTCTTCTGCCTTGACAGCAAGAGGATACAACATTGTTTCCGGTGGAACTGACAACCATCTCATGCTGATTGATTTGTCCAATAAAGGAATCACCGGCAAAGAAGCTGAAGAAGCCTTGATCAAAGCTGACATCACGGTCAATAAGAATATGGTGCCGTTCGATAAAACAAGTCCTTTCGTGACTTCTGGTATCAGGGTTGGAACTGCAGCAATTACCACTCGTGGAATGAGCGAATCCGATTGCGTTCAAATCGTAGAGTGGATCGATGAGGCGCTAGTCAAAAGGAATGATGATTCAGCACTCAATGCGCTGCACCACGAGATCAATAATTTTGCATCCTCATTCAGGCTGTATCCCAATGAAAATGGGCCAAATTAATGCCACAGTGTTGAGTACAACAGGACAAACCTTTCCTCTTACGTATATTTAGTGTAATGGCGATGGCCCGGGGTTCTGGCATATTGTTATTTGTATCGTTTACAGAATATTGATGAGGCATTTCAATCTACTCTTCCTAGTGCTATTTCCCCTCGGTGTTTCAGCAATTTTGTCCTTTTGGTTCCACTTACCAATCCCTGAATTCAAATCAGTTGAGCTCCATTTTGGCGCTGAAATCTGCGACAATGGAATCGATGATGATGGCGATGGATTCATTGACTTATTTGACCCGGATTGCCCCTGCAATGAGAATGCCTTCCAGGCTTATTGCCCGTTGCAGTGCGAAACCATTCCGGATACATTTCCAACCATCAAGCTGAAACTCAAATGGCAATCCTCTATCATCGTTAATCGTGACCATGTTTATCCGAATATAGTAGTGGGTGATATCAATCATGATGGCATAACAGACATTGTGACGAAGAGGTCCATGCTTTCAGGAAATAATCTGACAAACGGCATCGTCGCCTTTAATGGAAAAACAGGGCAAAGCACTGTTGATCACAATTCCATTCCCAAAAATGTGGATGCTGAAAATTATTTTGTGAGCATTGCCGATGTAGACAATGATGGAATAGCTGAATTCTTTTACTCAAGAGAAGACACGATCGTCTGTGTCAATTTTGATGGAACCCTGCGCTGGAAATCAGATCGGTTGAATGAAGCAGGTGGATACATTGTGAATATTGCAGACTTCAATGGCGATGGAATACCTGAAGCTTATAAAGGAAATAATATTGTCAACGCCCGTACCGGCAAACTATTAGTCAATGCAAATGGAAGTGGCGGATGTAATTATTATTCATTTGGTGGAGATTGTAGTATTAGCCACACGATTGCAGCAGACTTGTTGCCTTCGGCAGGATTAGAACTTGCCGCTGGAAATACGGTGTATGAAGTTTCGATTACAAATACTAATGGCACAACTGGCAATACAATGACTGCGGTTAAGGCCAATAGTCCTGTCAGAGATGGCCTTACTTCAGTTGGCGACATAGATGGAGATGGAGAATTAGATGTGGTCGTCGTGAGAAGCAGTGATTTTACAGATGGTGGAGGCATTTGGGTTTGGAATCCACGAACAAGAAAAGTTATTGCCAGTTCCACAGCAGGTGAAACGGGAGGTATGGCTTTCATCGGTAATGTATATGGTGATTGCAGACCTGAGATTGGCGTCACATTTTCTGACCGTTTGAAAATGTTGACCTATAATGGCACACCGACATTGAAAGTCCTTTACAATCTGATCACGACGGATGGATCAGGACATACCGGGGTAACTATGTTTGATTTTAACCAGGATGGTTTCAATGAACTCATTTATCGTGATGAAACCTTTCTTCGCATCATGGAAGGCAGTACAGGAAAAACATTGACCTCTTATCGGGTCAATTGTGGAACAGGAATGGAATATCCTGTCGTCGCCGATGTAGATGGTGATGATGAAGCTGAAATCATTGTAAGTGGATGGGTGACCAATAATGCAGAACAAAAACTGTATTGTTTTGAATCCGGAGGGGTTCCATGGGCTCCTGCACGGAGCGTTTGGAATCAACCGGGCTATCATGTTACTAATGTCAACGATGATCTAACCATACCTAGAAATCAGCAGAACCAGGCGAAGGCTCTCATTGGATATGAAACTTGTCTCTTGTCAACATGCCCTGCACCTTATAATGCCTTCATGGCGCAGGCCACTTTTCGCACGCAGCAAGGTTGCGTTCAGTTTCCTGCAATTGATTTGACTATAAAGATTATTAATGCAGAATGCCAGGGTGATTCCATTATGGTATGTTATGCATTAAGTAATGAAGGTGATCATGATCTTGAACAGAAAACGCTTGGCATCACGGCGTGGTCAACTGATCCACTTCACTCCTCTTCAGTTGCACTTGCGAAAATTTCATTGTTGATCAATTTAGCCATTGATCAGACTGATACTTTTTGTGTAAAAATGGCTTCGGGAAATTTGCCAGATTCGCTCTTTATGGCAGTCAATGATCCTGGAACTGTATCGGCTCCGTATCATTTCCCATTAAGCGACATTCCGGAATGCCGATACTACAATAACATTGATAGCCTTGACCTTAATATTCAATTGGTGTTGATTACACTCGATACTGCATTGTGCGAAGGGGAAACGCTTTTATTCCATGACAGCCTGATCACGGCGAGTGGTCAATATAGGATCCCCGGAAAGAATTGCGATAGCCTCTTTGATGTCAATGTAATGTTCAATGAAAAAGATAGTTTTCAAATAACGCAATCCATCTGCTCGAGCGATTCTGTTTTCTTTAATGGAATTTGGCTGCACACTACCGGTGATTATCAATCCATCAATGTCAATAGCCGGGGATGCGATAGCACAACATTTTTACACCTGACAGTGGCCAGTCAGATTTTTGTTTTTGATACAATCTCTACATGTGATGGAGATTCAGTCTGGATTCATAATCAATTGGCAAAGACAGAAGGTTCATATTTCACTATTGTGCCTGGATTGAGTTGTGATACATTGATCGAAACGTGGTTGCACCTCTATCCCACTTATCATAATGAAGTTGTTTATGAAGCTTGTCCCGGTGATTCCTTTTACCTTGATAATCATTGGGTAACCCAAAGTGAAACTGTAACGGAATACTTTCAATCTATTTCAGGATGTGACTCAGTGGAAATCTCTGATATCGCGATGCCGGGCCCAACACAAGCTCCTGTGTTTATGGTGAATTGCGATTCGGCTTCTATCGAAGCGTCAATTGAAGTAGGTGGAGACTGGTCGATTGAATGGAGTAACGGTGATAACAATTCAGTGACTCAATACCACAATCAGGGAACAGGCAATGTTAAACTATACGGCGGTTTATTTTGTGAAGAAGAATATGATTTCACATTACCAACGATCCCAAATCTTGACCCTTTGCAGTTTTGGGTGGATACTTCCATCCTTGAAAATCATACACTGAATGTTCACCTGGATCTTGATCCAAATGAATGGACAGTGCAATGGTCGCCTGCTGCAATATTTTCCTGCCCGACTTGCCTGAATACCATAGTCACGCCAAAAGAAAACACATCAGTGACTGCGTATCTCATTCATAGCAGCGGTTGTCCATACACATTGACCTTTGCAATTTCCCTGGAAAAAGTTGTTCAACTTTATATTCCAAATGTTTTTTCACCAAATGACGATGGCATCAACGATCAATGGATCGTTAGTTCTCCCGGTGATAAAATTGAAATTTTGAAATTGAATGTTTTCGATCGATGGGGAAATAATGTTTACCAGGCCAGCAATCTTAACAAAGCAGAATGGAACGGACGATTCCGGGATCAGTTATTGAACCCGGGTGTGTTTGCTTACACCATCACCTACCTGGACCAGGAAAATAAAACCAAAGCTGAGCAAGGCAATGTTACACTGGTGAGATAGGGGTTGAAGAATAAATTTTAATAAACCACCTCTTCGAGAAACAATCCTTCAGCCGGTACGCTCCACGCGTGAGGCATAGGAACCTGCTGATCAAGACTATCCTTCATTTGATCAATGGAAATTTTTCCTAATGCCACATTGAGACACGTTCCAACAATCAAGCGAACCATGCCGCGAAGAAACCGGTTTGCCCGGACAGTGTAAACAGCTCTACCCTCTTTTACTTCCCATGACGATTCCATCAAAACACATTTATAATGATCGGCATCGGAACCTGTTTTACAAAACGGCATAAAATTTTCGTACTGCAAAAGCAATGCAGCACTTTCTTGTAAAGTAATTTTATTTAAATCCGCTGCCTGGTGGAAATAATAGGACGTGTTTTGCAAAAAAGGATCCTTTTCAAAATGCATGAAATATTTATACAACCTTTCTTTTCCATCAAACCTGGCGTGAAAGTCAGCATGTGTTTCTTCAATTGCATTCACAGCAATATCAGGAGGCAGAATAGCATTTACCTGGTATAAAGTTTTGGAAGCGACAAACGGTTCTGCATCGAAGTGGGCAGCATACTTCCTCGCGTGCACGCCGGCATCAGTTCGTCCGCAACCGACAATTTCAATAGGTTGACGCAGGATGGCTGTAAAGGATTCTTCCAATACTTGCTGCACAGTCAAATCTCCCGGTTGTCGTTGCCAACCCGCATAATGAGTTCCGAGATAAGAAAGAGTGATTTTCCAGCGCATTATTTGCAAATGTAGATTGAATATAAAAAGTAGGGGCTCAATATCTTGAGCCCTGCTTTTTATATTCAATCTATGCGGCCTTCAGTTTCTTCAGCTGCACCTTGTCCAATTTACCTTTCGCATAGCGAAGATCCACTTCAAAAGCTTTGATTTCTTTCTTGGATGGCAATTCAAACATGGCATCCATAAGGATCACTTCGCAAATAGAACGAAGTCCACGTGCACCGAGATTGAATTCGATTGCTTTTTGGGCAATGTAATCAATAGCGCCATCCGTGATGGTAAACGTGATGCCCTCGAGTTCAAATAATTTTCGATACTGCTTGACAATAGCATTCTTGGGCTCCGTCATTATCCTGATCATCGTCTCTTTATCAAGAGGCTCGAGATAACCTAAAACAGGAAGACGACCTACCAACTCCGGAATCAGTCCAAATGAACGGAGATCCCTTGGTGAAACATATTGAAACAAATGATCCTTGTCAATTGCTTTCTCTTCAGCACTACCATATCCGATGACATGGGTGTTGAGTCGACGGGAAATGATTTTTTCAAGACCATCAAATGCACCTCCGGCGATGAAGAGAATATTCTGCGTATTGACCTTAACCATTTTTTGCTCAGGATGCTTGCGTCCTCCTTGTGGTGGAACCAAAACATCTGTGCCTTCCAGTATTTTCAACATCGCTTGCTGCACACCTTCACCGGATACATCACGAGTAATGCTTGGATTGTCACTCTTCCGTGCAATCTTATCTATCTCATCGATGTATACAATACCACGCTCAGCAGCTTCGACATTATAATCACACGCTTGTAACAATCGAGACAACATGCTCTCCACATCTTCACCCACATAACCAGCTTCTGTAAAGACAGTAGCATCCACAATAGAAAAAGGTACATCCAACATTCTGGCGATGGTTTTCGCAATCAATGTTTTACCTGTACCGGTTTGACCGACAAGAAGAATATTGGATTTTTCCAATTCCACTTCATCAGGTCCTATATTCCTGATCCGCTTGTAGTGATTATAAACAGCAACACTAATGCACTTCTTGGCTTCATTTTGCCCGATCACATATTGATCCAGGTACTTCTTGATCTGCTGCGGAGTCAGATGTTTCGGAATATCAAAGCTCCCCTCTTTCTTCTTGCCTTTTTCATCCTGGCCATACAACTCCTGGCGAACGATCTCATAAGCCTGCTCCACACAAAGCTCACAGATATGGCCTTCGATCCCGGCTATCAGGATCAGTGCTTCCTTCTTATCTCTTCCGCAGAAGGAACATCCAAATTGATCGTCACTTGCCTTCATAAAATTTATTTACTTCGAGTCAATACTTCATCCACAAGACCATATTCCTTGGCCTCAGTAGCAGTCATCCAATTGTCGCGATCTGAATCCTTTTCAATCATTTCAAAAGTCTTACCGGTATGTTTAGCCATGATCTCATAGAGTTCATTGCGCATACCTTTGATCAGGTGATAGGAAATTTCCATATCGGAAAATTGTCCCTGCATACCGCCACTAGGCTGATGGATCATCACCCGGCTATGCGGCAAACAAGTCCGCTTACCTTTTGTACCGGCTGCCAACAACACTGCGCCCATTGATGCAGCGAGACCTGTGCAGATCGTGCCAATCTCAGGAGAAACATATTGCATGGTATCATATATGCCAAGTCCTGAAATCACTGAACCACCCGGACTATTGATAAACATCTGGATATCGCGTTTATTGTCCGTGGATTCGAGGAAAAGAAGTTGTGCCTGGATCACATTGGCTACATAGTCATTGACCGGCACGCCCAGGAAGATAATCCGGTCCATCATCAGGCGGGAAAAAACGTCCATCCCGACCACATTCATCTGGCGCTCTTCAATCACCTGCGGTGTAAAACCGTGAATATCAGGTACTGAAGTACGCATGTAACGCTCCAAATCACCACTGGATATACCGGCATGCTTGGTCGCGTATTTATAAAACTCGTTGGAATCACTCATGGTTTAATTGCCTTTTTAGTTTAAAACACTAAATTAATGGTATTACCTATGCGAATGTTCATGATGTTCGTGAGAATGTTCATGCGCATGGTCATGATCGTGGTCGTGATCGTGATCGTGGTGATGATCATGATCATGATCCCCGTGATCAAATAATTCATGGTGCAGGTCGTGGAAAGCTTTTTCAAACTCCTCGGCCGTGCCTGTTTTCTCTGTGTATTGATATTCCGGAATAAGCGCTTTGAAAACTACTTCTTCCATTGCATTTTCTTTCATGGAACTCATGAAATACTCATTCTGATAAAGCTTATCCAGGTATTTGCGAATATCCACCTGGTTGTAGTTGACATTTTGAACCACCCAATTGGTTACTTGCTTTTGAATGTCTTTTTCCGTGACTTCAAGTTGTTTATCCTCCTGGATTCTGGTCAACAACAGTGACCACTTGGTATCCCTGATAAAATGTTTAGCCTGGCGCGATCCACTTTCCACTTGCTGATCGCGCTGATGATTGAGCCAGTTCAATAAAAATTCTTCGGGCACTTCAACTGCATTGGCATCCTGCAATTGTTTACGGATCACCATTTTCTTCATGTCGTCGATGCGGGCAACACTGCTGTCTGTTTCTCTTTTCAACAACATCTCACGGAATTCATTTTCATTAGCCATTTCTCTTCCGACAAACTTGCTGATCTGCTCTCCAGTCAAAGCTGCCACTTGTGGACGTTTGATTGAAGTAATCGTCACTTTGTATTTGAGTGGTTGATCAGGTGATGGATCTCCTTCAAGACCGAGTGTGTCTTTAATGATGACTGGCCTGTTGTAACCAAGGAATTGTTCTAAATCAACATCCTGAGTAGCTCCAATTTTTTGACCTAATAAAGTTGTTTTGGCATCACCGGTGATTCTTTCCAGATCGACGATACTGTCTTTGACATGATCACCCACATTACCATCGGCCTCTATTCGCTGAAGATTCACTCCTACACGATCATTAGCTTCAACCGCACCATCCGTGATATCTACTTCTTCACCAAAGATCCGTCGATAGCGGATTATACTTTCATCCACAGCAGCGGTGTCAACAGAAGGCACCATGATGTCAAGTGGAGTGTCCATCTTGTAATTCAAAGTGAATTCCGGCTTTAATCCCAATTCGAAATTAAACGTGTAATCATGGTTTGATTTCGGATCAAAGTCATTGACTGCTGATCCTTCTGTAATCAATGGAGAGCCGAAGTAGCCGATCTTCTGTTCATCGAGATACCCAAAAAGCTTTTCATTCAACATCTTGCTGATGGTCTCCTCCAGGATTCCTTTTCCATACATTTTTTGGAGAACAGACTTCGGTGTTTTACCGGCCCGAAAACCTTTCATGTTGAGTTTCTTGGAATAGTCCTTGGTGTTCTTTTCCAACACAGGGCCATAATCTGAGTATTCCAGGACTATTGTCAAATTAGCTTTAAGACCGTCCTGGCGGGTAAAATCAATTTTCATTACTTCTGTTGTGGTTTTGAAATCTCAACCGGGACCTCTTAAACAATCCAGATGAGATAGAGTTGAAGCCCTGATTTTGTGCGGGTGGAGGGACTCGAACCCCCAAGCCTTGCGGCACTAGATCCTAAGTCTAGCGCGTCTACCAATTTCGCCACACCCGCCTTATCCAAAGCGGCTGCAAAAGTAGGAATTCTTGCCCTAAAAGACGGGGTATAACCCAAATCTCCTCTCACAGAGAACACAGAATACACGGAGCTTTGAGTTCGAATTTCATAGCCGAGCGTAGCCGAGGCTATTATCCTAATTCACAGTAATATTTTCATGGTCGTTGAGCGAAGTCGAAACGTCCTGATTTTCAGCCATTTGCTTTGCATTAACTTACGCCAGACGGTTTTGTTATTACTTTGCATAACGTATGCCGCATACCCAGGCCGACATCTCCGAAAGCGAAAAGGCAGCCCTGCAACGCGAGTTTCGCAGGCTGATGAAGGCATTGCCTGCCCCGATCGATGAGACCGATAAGAAGAATCTCAGGAAAGCTTTCGAAATGGGTCTCGAAGCGCATAGTAAACAGCGTAGGAAAAGCGGCGAGCCTTATTTTTTCCACCCTATTGAAGTAGCCCGGATCTGTGTCAGCGAAATCGGCCTTGGCCCCACTGCCGCTGTCTGTGCTCTACTCCATGACGTTGTAGAAGATACGGATGTCACCATGGACGATATCCGCAAGGAATTCGGTGACAAAATCGCTCATATCGTTGACGGTCTTACCAAATTGGATGGTCTCTATAATGTTCCATCTGAACAGGCTGAGAATTTCAAAAAAGTACTTTCTACTCTTGTCGACGACGTACGAGTTGTGCTGATCAAAATTGCAGACAGACTTCATAACATGCGGACGATTGCACCTATGCCTCGTCATAAACAATTGAGCATCGCTGCAGAAACTGATTACATCTATGCTCCCCTCGCCCACCGGCTTGGACTTTACAATATCAAATCCGAACTACAGGATATCATCCTGAAAATCCAGGAACCTGAAGTCTTTGAAGAGATTGAAAAGAACCTGACGGAAAGTGAGCAACAGCGCAAGAGATACATTCGTGAGTTTATCAAACCGCTTAAAGAAAAACTCGATGAGTTAGGTTTTGAATACCGGATCGTAGGTCGACCAAAATCAATCGCGTCGATTTATAATAAGATTAAAAAGAAGCAGGTCCCTTTTGAAGAAATTTATGATCTCTTCGCTATTCGCATCATTCTTAATGTTCCGCCTGATAAAGAGAAATCTGCATGCTGGTTAGTTTATAGTATCCTGACGGAAACTCATCAACCAATTCCTGAGCGCCTCAAAGATTGGATCACCACGCCTAAGTCGAATGGTTACGAATCCTTGCATACAACTGTAATCGGGCCGAAAGGAAAATTTGTAGAAATACAGATCCGAACAGAACGTATGGATGAAATTGCAGAACGTGGATTTGCTGCGCATTGGAAATATAAAAATGTCAACACCCAGCAGTATATCTACGAAAACTGGTTAGACAACATCCGCGATATGCTGGATGATACGCATAAGGATGCGTTGGAATTCCTCAGTGACTTCCGGACCAATCTTTATGCAGAAGAATTATATGTCTTCACTCCAAAAGGAGATCTCAAAGTAATGCCGAAGGGTGCTACTGCACTTGACTTTGCTTTTGCAATCCACTCTGACATCGGCTATCATGCCAGTGCCATCAAGATCAACAACAAGCTGGTCCCTATGGGCTACAAGCTTCAGAATGGCGATCAGGTAGAGATCATCACTAATCGCAATCAAAAGCCTAATGAGGAATGGTTGCGCATGGCTGTTACCGGAAAAGCAAGAGCAAAGATTCGCCAGGCACTGAAGGATTCAAAGAAAGTGCAGGGCGATGATGGGATGGAGAAGCTCGAGCGGAAATTGAAGGGCATTAAAGCAGATCTCGAGGAAAATGTAGATCAACTCGCCAAACACTTTGGTTACAATTCACGCCTTGATCTCTATTATGATATTGCCATTGGTCAGTTTGATTTGACCCAGTTGAAAGAATTTGAAGTTGAAGGTGGAAAAATTTTATTTCCAACAAAGCAACGAACCGGTGTCACGGATACCGAACCTTCAACTTCTCCCGCACTTTCAAAAGAAGGAGTACAAGTTCGCATTAGCATAGGTGGTGAAGATGCAGAGCAATACAAATATTCACTTGCTACTTGTTGCAATCCAGTGGTGGGTGATGACATCTTTGCTTATGTCACGTCTAATGCAGGAATAAAAATTCACCGCATCAATTGTCCTAACGCAACTCACCTGATGGCGAGCTATGGTTATCGTGTACAGAAAGCAGAATGGTCCACTTCTGGCAATACACAATCCATCGTCAACCTTCGCATCACCGGAGTAGATGATGGTCCGGGTGTCATTGAACGGGTGACGAATAAAATCAGTTCTGGCCTTGGCATCAATATCCGTTCGATGAGCATCGAAGGAAAAGAAGGATATTTTGAAGGCAAACTCACTTTAGTGGTGAGCAATAAAAATCAATTGAACATGGTGATCCGTTCTTTGAAAAACCTGCAAGGCATTTCGTCCGTATACAGAGAGAATTAACCGCATGAGTCAAACCAATACCATTACTCCTGTTCTTCATCACGCTTCATTCGATGAGGTAAAAGAGATTTTCTCAAAACATCTTGAGGAGCACAACCTGCGCCGTACTCCGGAGCGATATGCTATCCTTGAAGAGATTTACAGCCGCACCGATCATTTTGATGCAGAATCGCTCTACATCCATATGAAGAATTCCAATTACCGCGTGAGCAGGGCCACAGTTTATAATACACTTGAATTATTAGTGAATTGCGATCTCATCACCAAACATCAATTTGGAAAAAATCTTACGCAATACGAGAAATCTTATGGCTTTAAGCAACATGATCACCTCATTTGCATTGAATGCGGTAAAGTGATTGAATTCTGTGATCCGCGCATCCAGCAGATTAAAACGACGATGGGTGAATTATTGCATTTCAAGGTTATGCATCATAGCCTGAATTTATATGGGCATTGTCAGGGAGGGTGTAAGAAAGAATAAACTAATCACCTTTTCCTCAGCCTCTGCCAACTCCTCAGTCTTCGCCTAGGTCCCTGAGCTCGTCGAAGGGTTTTCCTATCTTTGCCCTACAGGGCCGTGTGCCCTTTATTTTATTTATACACCCAGGCATGGCAGTTGATGTATTGTTAGGTCTCCAGTGGGGAGATGAAGGAAAAGGGAAAATCGTCGATTTCCTGGCCGATCGCTACCAATTAGTATGCAGGTTCCAGGGCGGACCCAATGCCGGTCACACGTTATGGATTGATGGCAAAAAGACAGTTTTGCATACGATCCCGTCAGGCATCTTTCATGCCCATTTAACTAACGTTATCGGCAATGGCGTGGTCATCGATCCCACCACGTTGATGAAAGAAATTACCACGCTTGAATCTTTCGGGAACGAAGTGCGCAGCCGGTTAAAAATTGCCAAAAAAGCTCATCTCATCCTACCTACACACAAGATGCTGGACATGGCCTCCGAAGCCTCGAAAGGTGAAGCTAAAATCGGTTCAACACTGCGCGGTATCGGTCCATGCTACATGGATAAGACGGGAAGAAACGGATTACGCATCGGCGATATCTTAAGTGCAGATTTTGAAAAAAAATATACCGCATTAAAAGAAAAACACCTGCACTTATTAAACCTCTACCCTGCTTTTGATTTTGATATTAAAGCGGAAGAAGAAAAGTGGTTCGCTGCCATTGAACAAATTCGCACCCTCGATCTGATCGATGCAGAATATTATTTGAGCGAGTGTTTAAAGAAAGGACAACACATTTTAGCAGAAGGCGCACAAGGCATCATGCTTGATATTGATTTCGGCACCTATCCCTTTGTCACCTCTTCCAATACGATTACTTCCGGTGTATGTAGCGGACTTGGTGTACCACCTCAAAGTATTCGTGAAGTGATTGGTGTCACTAAAGCATATTGTACCCGTGTTGGCTCAGGTCCTTTTCCATCCGAACTCTTAGATGACAACGGGGAGAAAATAAGAATGGCCGGAAATGAATTCGGTAGCACGACCGGCAGGCCACGCCGCTGCGGATGGTTGGATTTGCCGCAATTGAAATATGCTGCAATGATCACCGGCACAACCCACCTGGCAATAACGAAACTGGACGTATTGAATGCCTTTGAAGAAATTTCAGTTGCCGAAAAGTATAAACTCGATACAGGTGATACCGACCAGGTTCCTTTTGATCTTATCGATGATATACGTGGCGTTACTCATACTACACATGCCGGATGGATGAGAGAGCTGGCATCAGAAACTTATGATGAACTACCGTCTGCCGTGAAAAAATATTTGCTTTACCTGGAAGAAAAACTTGGTTTGCCTATCACTTATATTTCAACGGGACCTGGCAGGGAAGAATTAATCGTAAGGGAATAATTTCTTAAGGCTTTATAGCCTTCAATATGTATTGATATTCCAATGAAGACTCATCCTTCATGATCACATCATATCCTGCCTGCGTGAGTTCTTGTTCTACATCCGTAAGATCGACACGCTCCTGAACCTTTGGTCCAAATGGAGTATCTGTTTTCTTGAAATCAATTATCAATACAATCCCACCTTTACGAATTGCTTTTTGCAGCTTGGTAAAATAAGTTACCCTGTTTTTAATGTAAGAATAGGTATTCACCAACAGCACCATATCCACTTCATTATCCTTAAGTTTGGGATCATCTTCTGTTGCTTTTCGTATCACCAATCGATCCTGGAGTTCTTCAGGAAATTTGGTTTTCTGTTCCTGCATCCACTGAATGGCCTTGGGATCGATATCAATGGCGATCACTCGCGCTCCTTTATAAGCGATCCGTCTGCTGAAATAACCGGTACCGGCTCCAAGATCAGCTACAGTCTTCCCGTTCACATCGCCTAATTCCTGGATAACCAAATCCGGTTTTTGCCAGATCACCCGGTCAGGGCTTTCATATTCCTTGGCTTCGGTTTCAAATCCAGGTCCACTTCCTGTCACCGTATCCCCCTGGTGCTCGTCAAAACCGCCTTTACAAGACATGCCTGCGAAGCTCAGCACCAACATTACAAGGAAAGTGGATAAAGGGATTTTCATATTTCGCGGGCAAAGATAATGTAGATACCGGGAGAGCCAAGAATATCGAAAGCGACTCTTGATTTTCTGGCTTAAAGTTGTCTTTAATATCCAATGTGAAATAAAGCATCACCAAGGTTAACCACCGGCGCATTAGTATGGCCGATGATGTATCCATCTCGAGTAGCTTCAATCACTTTTCGCTTTGTTCCGATTAAATCACCGATCGTTCCCAATGGCTCTCCTTTGCTGATTCGCTTTCCTGAATTTTTACTCCAGATAAACAACCCGGGTGCAGATGCCCTGATCCAGGCTGCATGATCCAACTCTATAGGAACATCAGTTGTTACCGGAGCTTCTGCCAACATCTCCAACTTGTGAAGTGATCGTTGAATGCCGGCTATCCCACGTGCAATCGAATATCCGTCAAAGCGTGATGCTTCACCGCCTTCATAGATCAGGCATACTTTCTTTGCCTGCCAGGCAGTTTTTCGAAGTGAACCACGAAGAGCACTCCGTTGAAAAATAAAAGGCGGATTAAATGCTTTTGCTAATTCATGACTGACCTCATCGCCTTTAGTAACCCGCACTTGTGGATAATTGAAAATTTGTTGACTGCCGGTATGACAATCGATGATAACATCAGCTTGTGGTAAAAGATTTTTTGTAAGTACGCGGGCTACACGCGAAGCGAGACTTCCTCCTGCTGTTCCTGGAAAACTCCTGTTGACATCTTTTCCATCCGGAACAGCGCGGCTAAAATTGATGAATCCAAAGACATTCAGTAATGGAATAACAATGACCGTTCCTTTTATCAACTGCATCATCATATTTTGCTCAAGCAGTCTTCGGGCCAATTCTATTCCATTGATTTCATCACCATGAACACCTCCAATGATTAGCACATGAGGACCCGGTACCGCACTTCGGAATACTTCCATGTGAATGGCCATACGGGTTCCGGAAGGCAGATGTCCTATCATGTAATTGACAGTTACAGAATTGCCTGGAAGTATTTCAGTATTTCCAAGGATCAATTCCCGTTTGTCACGATACAATGACGGGTCGAGCATTCTTTTCTACAAAATTGATGATGTGGCCGGCGATATCTATTCCTGTTGTTCCTTCAATGCCTTCCAATCCTGGTGAAGCATTCACTTCCAAAACTAGTGGTCCTGTATTCGATCGGAGAATGTCGACACCTGCCACTTCAAGTCCCATAAGTGTGGCTGACTTAAGTGCTAATGCTTCTTCTTCTTTAGTGATCTTTATTTTTTTGGACAACGCTCCACGATGTAGGTTGGATCTGAATTCTCCATTCTGTGCATTTCGTTCCATTGTCGCGACAACCTTTCCCCCGACGATGAATACGCGAACATCACGGCCTTTTGATTCCTGTATGAATTGTTGTAATAAAATTTCTTCCCGCATCCTGATAAACGCTTCTGCAATAGATTGAGTAGCATGTTGACTTTCACCAAGGATAACACCTTGCCCTTGTGTGCTATTCAGCATTTTGATGACGACAGGATATTGATCGCCGAGAAAACGAAGTGAGCCTTCTACATTTTCAGGCATCGCAGTAAACACACTATTCGGAACCGGAATTTTATTAGCGGCAAGGTATTGCAGAGCTGTTCTTTTATCCCGGGCTCTCAATAATGCATCAGTACTGACGACGGTGTAAACGCCCATCATTTCAAATTGTCTGACAACTGCTGCGCCATAACTGGTGACCGACGAACCAATGCGAGGAATCAATGCATCAGGGTGACTTAAATATTCACCCTGGTAACGTACTCCTAAACGGCCATTCATAATGGTCAGGTCGCACTGCAGATGGTCCACCACGCGAATAGCATGCCCGCGTCGCCGGGCTGCCATCACCAGGCTGTGCGTCGAATAGAGAATCGGGCTCCGACTTAAAATAAGGATTCGCATAGATCAGGAAGATAGGAATTACTGGCAAATGAACATGCAAAAATAGAGGCTCCCCTGAATAAATTGATACCTTCACTTGATGGGCTTAAACGACAAACGGACGATCAACGGATGGGCATTTTATGACTGGGCCAATTCAGCTTATTACCTGGTCATCTCCACAGCTATATTTCCTATTTATTTTTCAAGCGTAACCAACGAAAGCATTCACATACTTGGTCACGAGCTATCCAATACAGCTTTCTACTCTTTCTCAGTCTCCGTCGCTTACATCGTGATCACTTTTTTATCTCCCTTATTATCAGGTATCGCTGATTATACCGGAAGAAGAATGTTTTTTCTCAGGATGTTTACCATGATCGGGGCAACAGGATGTATCATTTTATTTTTCTTTCATTCACCTGAAACAACATGGATTGGAACTGTAGGATTCATACTTGGCGCTATTGGAGGTGCAGGTGGATTAGTATTTTATGATTCCTATCTGCCTTTGATTGCGACAGAAGATCAATATGATAAAGTAAGTGCCAAAGGATATTCTTACGGCTATATTGGGAGTGTGATACTTCTTGTTTTTTGCCTGATTATGATTCAAAAACCCGAATGGTTTGGCATCATTGACACTACGCTTCCTCCCCGGATATCTTTTGTATTAGTGGGTGTATGGTGGATAGGTTTTTCACAAATCACTTTTCATCGCTTACCAAAAGATAGCCCAATTAAAAGCCCGACGAGTGTGCTCCTGAAAGGCTGGCATGAACTCGGAAAAGTCTGGCAGATCATCAAACATGACAAACACATCAAGTTGTACCTGTCTTCTTATTTTTTCTATATCGCCGGCGTCAATACGGTCATCTACCTCGCTTCGATTTTTGCCTCAAAGGAATTGGGTTTTGAAAAAACAGAGTTGATCATCACGATTCTCGTCTTACAATTAGTGGCCATTCCCGGGGCATTATTTTTTGCATGGCTTTCCAAATATTGGGGCAATAAAGTCAGCTTGCTTATACAACTTGTGATCTGGATGATCATTTGCCTGGGAGCTTATGCCACGACGGAGAAGTGGCATTTCTTCACCATTGCAGCCTTGGTCGGGATGGTGCTTGGAGGTATTCAATCTCTTTCACGCGCCACCTACGCCAAATTGTTGGAAGACCGCACCACCGATCTCACATCCTTCTTCAGTTTTTATGATGTAATATCAAAAGTCGGCATCGTTTCCGGGACCTTTCTTTTTGGCCTTGTCAATTCAATCACCGGGAGCATGCGATTCAGCGTATTGGGATTGATGATCCTCTTTATTATTGGATTTACTTTTTTGTTATTAGTGGATAAACGAAGAATCAATACACTGAGAAGTGAGTAGTGAGTAGTGAGTAGTGAGTAGAGAGTAGAAAGTAGTGAGTAGTGAGAAGTGAGTAGTGATCGGAATCTGAATCTCGAATCTTACGCCCTCATTCACTTTTGACTTCTGACTTCCATATTCGTTATTCCATATTCATTAGTCTTTCCGCTCATAACACCCGATATCCGGCATCAAGGCATCACGTAAATTCCCTTCAAGATCATCAGTAAAGCCCGGAAGTGGAATCCCCTTCTGTTCCGCAATCGATAAAGAATCCAGGTGATAATCATCTTTCTGCAGGTCCTCAAATAAAGTATCGCCGGGCATGTACTCAAAACAATCAAGACAAATCGTTGAAAAAAATTGAGGATACTTATCATTCTTCACCAGGTCATCCACGATCACAATATTATTATGCATCAATATATCCAACAAACCGTCACCCGGAGTTCCGGCATCATTGATCCAAAGTTCATCTGTTGAAGAACCTACCATAATGGAATTGTTGATTCGGGCAGTAAGTTTATTTAAAAGTGCTCCACCTGAACAAAGGGGATCGGTACAATAAAAATCATTCATGGATAAAGCCTCTGCAGTATTTCCATAATTCGACAAAGTACAATAGTTGACCTCATAATTTCCTCCGTATGTCAATGCAATAGCCTGGCCTCCGTTTTCATAAAACAATGAATTTGAAATCTGCGCGGTAGCATGCCGTGCAAAAAATCCAGCACCATCCGTAAATGCTATAATGCTATGATCAATGCTCACAGTGGACGCGCTATCCGCTACAATTCCAATCAAAGCATTCTTGAGTTGCAGATGACTAAAGGAATGCGGACCACTCTCAGGACCAAGCCGAATACCTGCCCACGCCCCTCCGTAATCCGGTTCAAGCCTGTCATCGCGTATGATCACCGGTCGATCTGCAGTTCCTTCTACCATGATGTGTCCATGAGGAAGAGTGTATATCAGTCCTTGATTGTAAATACCAAGTTCATTGTTAGCTATCCCACCGTGCACATATAATCGTGTCCCCGCAGGTAGAATTAAAGTACAGGAATCAATGAGCAAGGTCCCATACAAAACATACGGCTTAGGATCATCCCAGGTTTCATTTCCCAGATCACAACTCAATATGAGCACTTTGTTGTTTACATCAGGACCAGGTATGTAGTTTGCATTCTGTCCCCAGGCCACGAGCTTGACTTTCTGTTCCTGTTCATTTGTAGTAAAACTGACATCTGACTCAATGATAAATGGACTCAGCGAGACCGGCAGATCAGGATCAATGGTCGCTTCAACAAATACATAGATGCTGTCATTCGGATTGATTTGAACATCCCTTATAATATCTCCAGTAGTACCATCAACATTAAGGTGAAAAAAAGATGCATTCGCTCCGGTCAATTTGATCTCATTGATCCGGATGAAAAGATCATGTGGATTATAAACTTTAAAATACCGGGTGACTGTACTGATTTCAGTCAACACAGTATCAAAACTCACGGTATCCGTTGAAAAGGTTAATGTATCTCCGGGATCAGTGGTGAATTTCTCCTCATAACAAGAACTCAACATACCCACTATCCATACAATGAGGACAAAAAGGACTGGGTAGAAAAATGATCTTAAAGACAAGGGCTTTTTGTTTAGTTAGCCGGTTACCATTGATCCATAAAATGGACGATAGGGCGTAAAAATAATTGCAATGTTGGTTTCAAACGCCTTTTCTTCCTTCACAGTATTTAAGTTCCCATTGAAATCAAATGCCTGATTTATATGGAAAAGGTTCATATATGAGTATTTTTACATCCAATCTGAGATTCATGCAACAACCACCGGTAGTAGACGTCATCATTCCGGCCTATAATGAGGCTCTTTCAATAGGCAAGGTGATCAACGACATACCCCGGGCATCAGTACGCCAGATCATAGTTTGTAATAACAATAGCACTGACGAAACCTCTACTATAGCCGCCAGTGCTGGAGCCATCGTCACCCAACAGCCGCTCCGGGGATATGGCAATGCCTGTTTGTCTGGGTTGGCTTATCTCCAGGATCACCAGGAAAATCGCCCTCCCGACATTGTAGTCTTCCTGGATGGGGATTATTCGGATCACCCGGATGAAATGTCTACCCTTATCCAACCCATTTTGGACGGTAAGGACATGGTTATTGGATCCCGTACTATTGGGAATTCAGATACTGGCTCACTGACAGTTCCTCAGCGTTTTGGCAATTGGCTGGCAACGAGGCTCATTCGACTGCTGTATGGATTTAGATTTACCGATTTAGGTCCTTTTAGGGCGATACGATGGGATAAATTAGTATTATTGAACATGGAGGATGGAACATTTGGGTGGACGGTAGAAATGCAGGTAAAAGCCCTCAATCATCATCTGGATTGTGTGGAAGTGCCCGTCTCCTATCGCAGGCGGATCGGCAAATCCAAAATCAGTGGGACCGTGAAAGGAACACTGATGGCTGGCTATCAAATCCTTTGGACAATCGTAAAATGGCATTGAAGTTATGATCCTGAAACTGATTGCCTACTTCGTTATTGGGCTATATACATTATCACTGGCCTATGTGACCATCTATTGTATTCTCCAATTCCATTTATTGCTGAAATACGGTAAAGGAAAGAGAGCCGGGCTGAAACTCCGGGATGATGGTATGGATATTCTTGGTGAATTGCCTTCGGTTACTGTTCAACTGCCGTTGTATAATGAGCGTTTTGTGGTCGAACGACTGATAGATAATATCGTTCAACTAGAATATCCAGCCAATAAACTTCAAATCCAGGTGCTGGATGATTCCACTGATGATACCAGTGAAGTATGTCTGAAACTGGTAGAAGCTTACCAGGCTAAGGGAATCAATATCATATACACCCATCGAACACACAGAGAAGGTTATAAAGCGGGTGCATTACGGGATGGCCTTGCAGATGCTACTGGAGAGTTCATTGCGATATTTGACGCCGACTTTCTTCCTAAAACAGACTTCCTTTTAGAAACCATACCCTATTTTATTGATGAAAAAGTGGGGGTTGTGCAGACCCGCTGGGAACATATCAATGGTGATTATTCGCTGATCACTAAACTCCAGGCCTTTCAATTAAATGTCCATTTTACTATTGAACAAACCGGCAGACAAGGAGGCAACTACTTCCTTCAATTCAATGGAACAGGTGGTGTATGGCGAAGGAAAACAATTGAAGATGCCGGTGGATGGGAAGCAGATACCCTGACGGAAGATCTTGATTTGTCTTATCGTGCCCAATTAAAAGGATGGCGAATTGTATATCGACAGGATATCGGCTCTCCGGCAGAGTTGCCAGCCGAAATGAATGGATTAAAATCCCAACAATACAGATGGATGAAAGGAGGTGCTGAAAATGCGCGGAAACTGATTCCGTATATTCTAAAATCTGATCTCCCTCTGATTCACAAAATACACGCGACATCTCATCTTTTATCCAGTTCTGTTTTTCTCGTCGTTTTTGTATTGGCAGTGCTGAGTGTTCCTACCCTCTTTTTGATGAGTACTGTTCATATTGGATTTGGCATCTATTGGATTTTTATGATCAGCTTGCTGACTGTTGGTGCAGTTTATTTTGTAGCCAATCGAGATACTACCTGGCGTGATGAGCCGGGATTTAAAACCGTGGTGAGATTCATTATCATGTTTCCGATCTTTCTTTCCTTGTCGATGGGTTTATCGCTTCACAATAGTATAGCCGTAGTGCAGGGATTCAGAGGTCGTAAAAGTCCATTCGTTCGAACACCGAAGTTTAACATACAGCAGTTGCAGGATGGTTTTAAGAAAGGTTTTTACCAGGCAACGCGTATTTCCAGTACGACTATAATTGAAGGGCTGCTGGCATTATATTTTCTTTCTGCCATTATCCTGGGACTTGAACTTGGAAAAACATCCTTCATCATCTACCACGCGATGTTGATGATCGGCTTTGGAAGTATTTTTGTGTATTCAATCAAGCATTTAAGCCACCGTTGAAAAAATATGTAACCTGGCTATTTGCATTGCTTTGGTTAACATCCCTTTTCTATCTGCACCATATTTCCAGGTCGCGATTCAATCTTCTTTGGTCAGTCTATTCCATTGCATTTATAGCTTACCTGTTTCTTGTTCTCAAATCGACACTGACTTTAAAACAGGGAATAGTACTAGCCATAATCCTTAGACTGAGTTTATTTTTTAGTCCGCCATTATTATCTGATGACTATTACCGTTTCATTTGGGATGGAGCAGTAGCACACGCTGGTATTAATCCATCGACGTATACCCCCAGGGAAATATCAACCCATCAGGAATGGCTACAGGCACCTGAAGGTTTTTTTGAAAAACTGAACAGTCCCGATTATTATACTGTATATCCCCCAATGGCACAGGGCTTCTTCCATCTTTCTTTTTTGATCAACGGCTGGAATATTGAAGGTCATATAGTATGGATCCGGACAATAGTGATGGTGGCAGATTTTTTTATTCTCTGGCTACTCTGGTTGTTGCTAAAGCAAAAACATCTTTCAGAAAAAAAAATACTGTTGTATGGTTTAAATCCGCTCATCATTCTCGAATTCAGTGGCAATGTGCATTTCGATGGATTGATGATCCTGGGATTACTGGTCGCGCTATATTTCGCAATGAATAAAAATTATGCCGCCAGCGGTTTAAGTATTGCTATTTCCGTATTGTTCAAAATGTTGACACTGCCTTTGATACCATTTCTTGGCAAAGAACTTGAATGGAGAAGGCGAATTTTGTTTGGCACCCTGATCCTCCTCATTATTATTATTGGCTTCACTTGGAGTTTTGGGACTGATCTACATTGGACGCAAAGCATTGCACTCTGGTTTAACCATTTTGAATTTAATGCCAGTATGTATTATTTGTTGCGGGCTATTGGCTTCGCGGTGAAAGGTTATAATAGCATCGTGATCATTGGACCGTGCCTCATCATTCTCATTGCAATGAGTTATTTCTGGATACTCTACCGCTATTATCAAGGGAAGATCTTAACCCCGGACAAAGCCATGTTGTTTTTTCTGACTATATATTTCTTGTTGAGCACCACTGTACATCCTTGGTATATCAGTAGTCTATTGGTCCTAGGTATTCTGACCGGGTATTCATTCCCAATCGTTTGGACCTACTTGGTGTTTTTAAGCTACAGTCATTATGAAGGTGGCCTTTCAAATGAGCAGTATCCCATCATTGCAACTGAGTATATTTTATTGAGCGTCTTTATGATTTGGGAAATAAAAAGAACCACCATTCAATATTCGTTGAAGTGAAGTTGATAAGGAGACAATTACCCATATCACCTAAAAAGAAAAGCCCTCGACATGTGTCAAGGGCTTTCTTATTATTTCTAAGACAACATCAATATGTCCATAAATCATGTTCCCAGTTGAACAATTCTGCTTTAATACGTTCAGATTCCATCAAACGCTCAACCTGTTCATTCAGATCATCACCATTAGGATAAAAATCTTCAAGACGATAATCCAACACATTCGATTGTTTGTAAATGTAACTTGAGAATCGACGTTGTTCGAAGAGGTCAGCCCATGTACTCGGAGCCGCATCGTTTTCGTCATTAAATACAATATACTTTGAAAGCATATTGCGCGCTTCCGGATAATAAACCCAAAACATCGGGGTCGCATATTTAAAGGATCCGGTAGCTTCGTCATAATAGTCCTGAACAGGAGCAATACCTAATATCCGGCAAGCCATCCTGGAAGTCTCCTTATCAAAAAACCACATTTCTTTGATCCGGTATTTCTTGATGTCTTCCGGGTTGACTGGGTTATTGACAATCACAACCTCATCTTCATACGTATCAGGGTTAAATACCAAACTGGTATCCTGGTGAGCAATGGTACCAGCAACCTCTTCAGGAGTCATCATTTCTTTAAAGGTTTCATCCTTAAATACTTTGATTTCACCTGATTTGGCAGCATCGGAAATAATGGTGAAAAATGGTTGTAATGGATACGTGAACGGAAGGTTCATTTTTTCCCTTACATCAATAATACGCCACATCCTGCGCTCCCATGGAATATCAGCTTCACGAACTTCCTCGTATGGAAGCACGCGGTTTTCGAAGATCATTGTTTTCCGAACTACGTCATCCAGATAAACATCTTCCACTGGTTCACTTGATTCGGTAATGATGGATTCAGCCTGGGCCCAAATTCCGGTAGGAATCAAAGCGGTGAATATCAATACCACATAACCCAAAAATGACTTCATGATGAATATCAATTAATTTTAAATACAAGCTGATTGATGTCACGACCTGAAGCATCACCTGGACACTTAGCCTTAACCTCTTCAAAATAGTAGGTATCTCCTGCTTTTGCCTGATCAACAATGCCTTTACATTCTGCACCGTAAGGTCCAGCTTTGTTAGTACCGATGATTGGGTCTTGTCTTCTTGGAACACGAACAAGGCGATAGCCCAGAATTTCGCATTTCGCATCAAAGTCAAAATTTTCCAAAACAGCAAACAAACCACGTTGTGCTTTGAATTCACCTGAATTCATGACACCGCCATTAGATGCACTCAACTTGGCTACAGGGTCAGGAATTCTCTTCGTTCTGAATTCCCTTTTCTCATTCAAACCTGGGGCGCTTACATTGACATAAGCAAATTCATCCTTCTTTGTTTGTGAGGTTACACGAACATTGTAGGTCCCGTCGGAATTTTTTGAAATACTTCCACCTCCACCACCAGACATACTGACTGATACCTGGTTACTAGGTACACCAGCGGCAGACACAGCAACCGGATTATCAACACCCATGTAGAAAACGTTCATTTTGGTTGCAGAAACAGAAACCGAACGTTCACCTACTTCATATTCAAACTCATTTTTAAAAGTTTGAGTAGTGTTGTCCACTGGGTTGAGGACGTTGATCGTAGCGGTATATTTTCTGATTCCAACGCTTGTTGAGGTAGCGGTGTATTTAGCAACACCAGAGGCATCCACTGGCATAGGCCTTCCATCTACAGAAATAGAAATTCCTGTTTTACTGTCGGCACCTGCAAAGGCGCTCAGGAAGATATCCGCTTCATAAGGTTCTCCCTTGATGACATAGGATTTCTTCGCTGCAGATACAACAGTGAACTTGTCCAAAACAAGGTCCTTTGTAGTCCCTACTTTATTGGCTAAGTAATTGAGAACTGTGGCTTCAGAGTTCTTGACATCATTCTGAAACTTTCTTAAGATAGGAAGCGCAGCCTGGAGAGGCATGTGGTTGAAATTCATTTCCGACCAACTCTTCTTTTTCTTCTTTTTCCAGGTCTCATCATCCACAGCAAGGGCAATGTCCTTTCCATAAGTAGCTACATCTGCTGTATCCAATAAGGAAATGAATTTATCCCTGTACTCTACGATCTTGACTTTCATTTGCTCACCGATTCCTTTATCCACGAGCAAACGGGTAGTAACATCTTTATTCTTTTCACCTTTCAGGTGATCAGTGATCTGACCTGTTTCAGGATCCGGAAGATATCCGCCTGTTGCAGTAATCATCGTATCGATGATGTGCTGGAGATAACTGTCCAGTTCTTTTGCATATTGCCTTGTTGGCTCAACGCGATCAGCATAAGTCGCCAAAGATTCTTTCTTTTTGGCTCCATCTTTAATGGCCTGAGGAAGCTTATCATTCGCTTCGTCGAGAGCACTGTTGCTTCGTTGCATACTTTTGTCAACGACCCGAAACGCATTAAAGATCTCCGCTGAAACGTTGAGGGCAAGCAGGGCAGTTAACACCAGATACATGATATTGATCATCAACTGCCTGGGTTCCTTTGGAATTGACATATAGGTTGACTAATTTTTTTTTGAAATAAAAATCAATTCAAATCGACTTGGATCAGGCTTTTGACCCGCCAGTCATGGCAGTTAATACGTTTCCGTAGACATTGTTCAGTGAACGGAGGTTCTTATTCAAAGTACCCAATTGATCATTGTATACTTTGGCATCACCGGCAGAATTAGCGATTTCAGCTAATGCACCATTCATCGCATTCACCTGGTCCTTAGCGGACAATACACCCTGGTACATTTGATTGACACCTTGGATGTTTTGATTAAGTGCAGTAATGTGTCCACGGTAAGCTTTGGCTTCGTCAACGCTATTGCCCAATTCTACCATAGCCTGGTTCATTCTGTCGTAGAAATTACCCATAGACTTGATTTGATCAGAAGTCTGGGAGAAGTCCACTTCTTGCAATGCTTTCAACGAACTCATGCTCTTGGACATGATTTGTAATTCAGAAAGCATGCCACCGAGTTGGTTTTCTACTTTCACGCCATTGAGTGGGCGTTGATCTTTATCCATCTCACCTGCAGCCAGAGGAGATATGTTGCTATTGTAGCGCTCCAATCCTGGATACAACTTTTCCCAGTAGTAATCTTTTTCCGGTGGAATAAGACCTAACATAAGGAATAGGAATGCTTCTGTCATAAGACCGACAGTGATCATAGCATCACCCCATGGATAACTTCTGATCTTTCCCAGTGCCCCGATCATAACGATAGAAGCGCCGATACCGATGATGAAGTTTTTAAAATACTTGAATGAAGACGATTTGATAATCCTGTTCATGCTGGTTGAGATGTTTTTATTGTTAAATGATTGATTATTGCAGTTTCAGAAATTGCCTACAGCACATGGCAAGTTTTCTGATATTCTTTTCAAATGTGATGTTCCTGTTCGAAATTAAATTGGTGATCGGGGACGTTTCAATGTATCAATTCCTCCGGATCGATCAACCTTTAATGTGAATCATCAATTGCCCTACCCAGGAAGGTCAATGCACAACGGAATCCAATGTAGGACTTAGTTGTATCCTGATACTCCCAATTACGGGTTCCTGTTTGCAGGTAATATGCCACATCCTTCCAGGAACCTCCACGGATAACTTTTCTCTTGTATACTGCCGGGTCATCATCTTTTGCATCATACTTGATGTCCGGGTTATTATCATGTACTATGGAGTGTGCATTTTCAAAGTAAGCAGATTCTGTCCATTCGGAAACATTCCCGGCCATATTATACAATCCATAATCATTAGGAAAGTAGGCATCAGCCTTCACGGTATAATGGCCACCATCTTCTGGATAATTACCACGACCCGGTTTGAAATTGGCGAGTAAACAACCTTTTGCATTTCGAAGCCCGTAGCCACCCCAAGGATAAGGAGCTAATTCATGTCCTCCCCGTGCAGCATATTCCCACTCATGTTCAGTAGGCAATCGGAATTCCTCAGTATTTGGCTCATCTTCTCCCCGATATGTATTCCAAAGGTCAGTGCGCCATGAGCAGAAAGCTTTGGCCATCTTCCAGTTTACCCCTACCACCGGATAATCATCAAAGGCTGGATGCCAGAAATAATTTCGGGTAAATGGTTCATTGTAGCTATAGGTGAAATCACGAATCCAGACCAGCGTATCAGGATAGATGCTGACTTCTTCCCGGTTGATGATCTCATTACGTTTTCCTTTAAAGGTGGGACTTGCTGCCTTTCTCCAGTCTTTCCATTCATATTTGTAGACTAGTTCCCTGGTATCCAGTTCCTTTTTATTGTTAAAGACATCGTCCCCGGAGAAGTACATACCATCCAACAGATCATCTGTCCAATCAATTTCATAGTCCCAATCAATGGTCTGATTACCATCCGCATCTTCCTTGAAATGATCAAGGGCTGTATGAGCAATGGAATCCCGCACGTAATTGACAAACTGACGGTATTCATTATTGGTGATCTCAGTATCATCCATGAAGAAGCCTACAATAGAGACCTGGAGTGGCCGCTCTGTATAACTATTGAATATATCCTGATCGGATTGTCCAATATGGAAAGATCCGCTCTTGACGTATTCCATCCCGTACGGATTGATCCCGGTATATTTTGGACGATCCATGACACCCACTAGCTGTCCGGTTTCATGCGATCCACACGCACTGAAAAGACTGGCCAGGGTGATGACGGCCAATGCAGAGATTGAAAAGTTCCTCATCCTTTTAACAAAAGTTTCGCTGTTTTGGGTAGCCTAGAAAAAAGAGGCGTAAAGATAATTTTTTGACTCAGATATCCAACAAATATCTTTTTCAAAACCACCCGTCCGACAGCATATTTTATGCCAACAATCGTTGAAACGAGATATTATTTGACTATAGTATGTGTTCGAAAGAATTTAAATTTTCCCCTCATAAAACACATATATAAATAAATAATAATCTGTAATCAACACGAATTAAAATGCTTGCCTAAAGAGTTGTGATGGTCTTTTCAATATGAGCAAATTAGCATCAGGAAAAGACGATCACCAACCAACCAGGATTACAGGTTACGAGGGTTGTAAATGGTACGAGGAGGAAGACCTGCCCCAATCATTTCACCCAGATTATACTTGATCAACAGTTCATGTGTTCCTTCGTGGGCCACCTGCAGATCACTTAGTCCAATGTCATACCCGTAATACAAAAAGAACTTTGAGGATAAACGCACCCCGGCGGACAAAAGAATTGCATCCTGATTAGTATTTCCGAAACCCCGATATCCAATTCCGGCTGAGAGGAGATTTTGCCATTCAGCACGAACCAAAATTTCGGCCTGTGTCTGAATGAAATCGGATTTGATATAAATGGTCGGGTATAAAGATACCTCATCCAGTGATTCTATAAAATATTCACCAAAGAAATGCACTGTTGGCTCCGGAGAATATCCAATATTATCACCAAGATGTATACCAGCAGGGAAATATCCGGTGAAAGAAAGTCCTGCTTCAAACGCATTTCCGGCATAATATAACCCTGCATCCAGGGTAGGAGCTACTCCACTGACCCTTCCATTAGGCAAGTGAATGTCCTGGTGATCAATGATTGAGCCTTCATAGGTACCATCCGGAGCACGGAGTTTAGTCCCATCAAGAGTTTTCTGATATATTCCGGCACGCATCCCAAATGAAAAGAGACCCAATCCCGATTGTAGTATATAATTATACGAAGCAGCAAAGGCTGTTTGACTCTCGGCACCAATAGATTGATTATAAAGTTGAAATCCAACGGCGCCCTGCCAGAGATAAACCGGCATATTGACATTAAGCATCCGGGATTCGGGATTGCCGGCTAAACCAGTCCATTGAGACCTATACCCTACTGAAATCGCTAAACTTCTTTCCATTCCTGCAAAAGCAGGATTAAAGGCATATCGCTCATGTGTGTAAAGGCTATATTGAGTGGCATACTGGGAATAGCCACTTATGGAACAGCACAAAGCCACCACCCAGATCCCCAGTTTAATCGTGTTACTCATAATCACCGACTATATCATCCTCTAATCATGTCTCCTTGCAAATAAAGATAGGATAAATTAAATATCCTCTAATCAGGGTTAAAGCAAACTGTCTTCTGAATAACGAAAAAAACCTCCCGGGCTGGTGCTAATATGATTTTAATTTCAATCCATCATAGCCCAGGTGTAATCCCGCAGGCAATTTTTTTTCAACTTCATCGGATAATCCCATATCATGACTAATATGAACCAGAAAACAACTTTTGGGCTTAAGTTCGTAAAACAAGGATATAGCCTCATCCACCGTTAAGTGTGTCGCATGAGTCTCAAAACGAAGAGCATTTAAAACAAGTACATCGAGGTCTTGCAGTAGTTCCATGCTTTTCGTCGAAATTCTTTTAGCATCAGTTATGTAGGCAATTGATCCGATTCTAAACCCGTATACCATCATATCCCCATGATCTACCGGTATGGGTTGAATACTGACACCCTCAATCTCAAAAGGTTGATCATCAATGCGGATCGCCTTTACCTGTGGCTTCCCGGGATATTCATAATGGTCATCGAACGCATAATAAAACCGCCGCTCCAATTCGTGTAAAGTCCGGTCACTGCCATAAAAAGGAATGGTCCTATGATATTTAAAATTAATAGGCCTGAGATCATCGAGACCCGAAATATGATCGTTATGCTCATGGGTTAACAGGACGGCATGCACGTCTGAAAGATGATTGTTGAGCATTTGCATCCTGAAATCAGGACCTACATCTATGGCAAGGCCTAGCGGGCCAGCCTGAACAAAAGCGGCAGTTCGAAATCGTTTATCACGAGGATTTAAAGAGGTACATACTTTACAATTGCAACCAATAACCGGGATTCCTTGTGAGGTTCCGGTACCCAGTAAAGTAATTTCTAATGGGCCTTTCACGCCGTATGGAGCAAGGATTTTTTCATTTTGAGGAGCCATTCCTTGTTTTCATCGGACAATTCTTCCGTTTGCATCTTATTTTCTTCCAAAATCTCCATCAGGGTATTTATCCTGGCCTCTACTTCAAAAAATTTATTGATGATGACAATATTTTTGCCGGTTACAATACAATAACCGGATTGGAAGTTGCCTTTTTCGTACCGAATGGTCACCTTTAGCTCTTTAAAGATCTCTTCTAACTTACTGAGATTATGCTTGGTATATTTGAGCATCTTTTGATTTTATAACTCTTTGATAAAACCGGTTTTGCTTTCTGTTTAGCTCATAACCGGCTTAGTTTTAACGGCATGAATGTAAGAAATCCTTTTTTGTCGCTGCGAACCTTACTGATGATGGGAATATTGATCGTCCTGATCCCTACTTCCATAAAAGCTCAACGTTTTGCAGCCTCTATGGTTGGAGGACTGAATGCCTGTCAAATTGATGGAGATGAACTGGCAGGCTTTGATAAAGTTGGGTTAACGGGAGGTATAAAAACCACCATTCTATTTGATTCACCATTCCGGCTCCATATGGAGTTTTTATATAGCGAACGAGGCAGCAAACCGGATGTATTTCATCCTGAATATGACCCTGATATAAATGTTAATTTAAAATACGCTGAACTTCCAGTTTATGTATCCTATGGTGACTGGTGGCAAGAAGAGGGCAAATATTATAAAGTTGATTTCCATGGAGGTCTGAGTTATGGCCGTTTAATTCATGCGAGTACATTTGATTATTACCACTCCTCAGATATGTCACTTGATTTACTGGTTCCGTATTTCAACGAAAATGACATCTCCTGGCTGGTTGGCTTTGATTACCGGATGAATCAGCATTGGGGAGTAACAGGCAGATACACACGAGGTATTACACCGTTGTATTCGCCCGATAAACATGATCTGGCCGGACCAAGATTACTTTCCTATTTCCTGACTATCCGTTTTGAATATTATTTCAAATGAAAATAAAGTTACTCCTCGTCGTTCTCCTTATTCCTGGAATTCTCACGACCGGTTGTCGAAATAAGAAAACCAGCGACTCATCCGGAGAAACAAAATCAACTTCTTCCAGCGCCGGCACTGAAGCATCCCTTCCATTTCTGTCTTCGCAAGATGTCAATACGTTATATAGCCAGGCTGAAAAAGCAGATATCATCTTTTACCAACTACCCATCAGTGTCAGCCAGGATGATCCGGGAAGTGCAAAGAATTCTGTCCTTTACATTGTACCTGCATCGCCTAATATCACCAGTCAATGTGAACCTGTCGGCAGGCTTTCCTGGAACTCCAATGGTGTAATTGTCCGCGAAGCCGATTTCTATATCGGAGAAGGATGCAATCATTTTGTCTTTATTGAAAACGGAAAACCGGTTTATAAAAACGCAATGTCCCCCGAAGGAGTACAATTCTTTCAAACCATCATGAGCCAGGTCAAGCCACCGGATAAAAAATGAAAACATCCAGGTTTGCCGTCATTGATCTGGGATCTAACACTTTTCACCTTTTAGTAGTCGATATGCTGGATGACGGAAGTTGGGCACCAGTTAGGAAAGATCGTCGGTATGTCAAACTAGGTTCGGCTGGGATGGATAGAATCGATCGGGAAAGTATTCAACGGGCCGTACAAGTCATGAAAGAATTTGCTCAACAGATTCATGCTCTAAAAGTTGATCAAACTCGTGCGATAGGAACAGCGGCATTGCGTGAAGCTGAAAACGGATTTGAAGTAGGTAAACTACTGGAAAAGGAATCCGGAATTCACATTGACATTATCGATGGTCAGCATGAAGCAGCCTACATCCTGAAAGGCATTCAATCCGTCATGCCTGCATTTGACAAGCCTTGCCTGATCGTTGACATCGGCGGAGGGAGCGTTGAATTTATTCTGTTCAACCATCAAGAGGTTCTATTCGCACAGAGCTATAAAATAGGAGTTGCTATTTTATACAACCTTTATCACCAGCATGATCCAATACGCCAGGAAGATATAGCTGCATTGACAAACCACCTTGATTCAGTTCTGGAACCCCTGCTAAATATACTATGTGAAGTCAAGGAATATTTTCTGATTGGAGCCAGTGGTTCTTTTGAAGTCATCCTGGATGTAATGCCCAAATTGCAAAGCGAAATTCACTGGTCAGAATTGCAATTAGAAGGCCTGGATTCGTATATGACAGAAGTCATACATGCGGATTTACAAACACGGAAAAACAGGAAAGAGATACCCATTGAACGCATTGATTATATAGTGGTGGCCTATCTCCTGATACGATACATTATACGTTCTCAACCTCCGGCCAGGTTATTTTATTGTGACTTTGCCCTTAAGGAAGGTGTTTTAGCTGAAATGGCCTGAAGAAAATGGATTGAAACTGCAGGCAGAATATTATTCTTCCTCTTTTCCCATTTGGTTTTCGGACCTGAGGCGATTGAGCAACTGATTCATCTTAAAAAATTCATCCAACGATTCGTCGATAAAGAATTGCAAGTCAGGCATGCGCCTTAATTGCTTTCCTACTTTATTGGATAATGCATGGCGGAGTTGGACATAATTCTCCTGTACGGAAAGTAAAACAGCCGGTTTGTTATCTGTATTAAAGATGGATAAATACACTTTCGCATTTTGAAGATCAGGGGAGATGGACACACTGGTCACAGTTACCATGGCTTTATCAAAGATGTAGGTCCCCTCTTCCATCAGGACGATGCTAAATTGTCGCCTTAACAATTCGCTGATTTGCTTTTGCCGCTTTGATTCCATACAGCAAAGATATGCTTTCGGTCAAGGAGAAGGCTGAGGTTGAGAGGAATTCGATAGAAAAGGCAAAGTGGATACATTGCACTTCCGTCACATCACTGGTTCTCCCTTCATTATTCATTATTCATTACTTGTACTGAGCGGAGTCGAAGTATTCGTTATTCCACTATCTTTCTGACCCGAATAACTTCATCATTTTGCCAACGTCTTCTTCCATATTAGATCAGCCTATTGAATTCATGAAGGGTGTGGGCCCTATCCGGGGAGAGTTATTGCGTAAAGAATTAGGCATCCATCGAATCGGTGATTTATTGTGGGATCTTCCGTTCCGGTACATTGATAAATCACAAGTCTCAACAATACGTGATGCCCGTCAGAGCACTGAACCTGTTCAACTAAAAGGCCTATTTACCGATTTGCGTACAGAAGGGAGTGGTCATAAAAAAAGATTGATTGCTTCCTTCGAAGACGATTCCGGCGAAATAGAAGTATTGTGGTTTCAACGAACAAAAGAGATAGAACAATGGATACGCATTGGAAAACCTTATCTCTTGTTTGGCAAGTTGCAGGATTACAAAGGAAGGTTCAATATGGTTCATCCGGAAATTGAAGAAGTGGATCCCGATAAAGGCATTTCATCCGGCCTGGAACCTGTGTATAGCAGCGGTGAAAAATTGATGTTGAAAGGACTTGACAGCAAAGGAAGACGCAAGATTTTGAAATCATTAATCAGCCAGTTGCGAAATGCTGATTTACCAGAGAATTTACCAAAAAGCCTGGTGTCCACACTCCGTTTTTACAATCGATTTGAATCCATTACAAAAATTCATTTTCCCGCTAATAAAGAAGAATTAAACCAGGCCAGAAACCGATTGAAGTTTGAAGAATTATTTTTTCTCCAACTGCTCCTATTGCGAACTAAAGTAAAACGGGAGGAGACTATAAAAGGATTTGTTTTTGGCGAAGTAGGTACGTTGTTCAATACCTTTTATAATCAGCATTTACCATTTGCCCTGACCGAAGCCCAAAAACGAGTGATCCGTGAAATTCGAAAAGATATGGGATCGGGCAAACAAATGAATCGACTATTGCAAGGAGATGTTGGAAGTGGAAAAACTATTGTGGCCTTGATGCTCATGTTGCTGGCAGCAGACAATGGATTTCAATCTGTGCTGATGGCACCGACTGAGGTGTTGGCTATGCAACATTTTTCTTCTATAAGTGAAATGGTGAAAGGCCTTGACATCAAAGTGAGTTTTTTATCCGGCAGCATTACAGGTCATGCAAGATCTGAATTATTAACTTCTTTAAAAAATGGAAGCACAACTATTTTATTGGGCACACATGCTGTGATTGAAGAAGGCGTTGAATTCGCTAATCTCGGACTTGCCATCACAGACGAACAACACCGATTCGGTGTAGCACAGCGTGCTCAAATGTGGACAAAATCCCCTACCCATCCACCGCATGTGCTGGTCATGACAGCGACTCCTATTCCACGTACACTTGCTTTGACAGTTTATGGTGATCTGGATGTTTCTGTTTTGGATGAATTGCCTCCCGGGAGAAAGCCAGTGGTCACCACACAGCGCACGGAGGCTCATCGTTCAAAAGTAATGGAGTTTGTCCGAAGTGAAATCAAACAAGGCAGACAGGTGTATGTGATCTTTCCCTTGATCGAAGAATCTGAAAAACTGGATTTAGAAAATCTGATGGATGGGTATGAAAGAATGTTGGGCATTTTTCCCAGGCCCGAATACCAAATTTCAGTTGTACATGGCAGAATGAAAGCAGATGTGAAAGACATGGAGATGAACCGGTTCAAAGACAGGCAAACTCAAATCATGGTTTCCACGACTGTCATTGAAGTGGGCGTAAATGTCCCCAATGCCACCATCATGATCATAGAGAATGCAGAACGATTCGGTTTATCACAATTGCACCAGCTTCGCGGGCGCGTAGGCAGGGGCGCAAATCAGTCCTATTGTATATTAATGACGAGTTATAAAATTTCAAAAACTGCACGAGAGCGATTGGATGTCATTTGTAAAAGCAATGATGGCTTTGCCATCGCAGAAGCTGATTTAAAACTTAGGGGACCAGGTGATATTGCTGGCACACGCCAAAGCGGTGCATTTGAATTTAAAGCCGCTAACCTGGTAGAAGATCAGGCTATCCTCAGAACCGCCAGAAGTTTTGCCGAGGAAATTGTACTTCGTGATCCGGCTTTGAAATCACCCGAACATGCGGACCTGGCGTGGTTCCTTTCCACTGAATATAAATACAAGCAAGATTGGTCCAAAATATCATGATTGATTGCTGCCTAATCCTTACTTCGGCCGTTTGAAAGGTGGAATTGATATTCATTTCGAATATTTGATGATAGTGATCTAAAAGCTGAGCAAAAGCTTGAGCGATCTGACTATATTGTTTCCAATAAAACCAGGAAGCTATGCCACCTAAGTATAAAGTCACGGGTTGTGCCCGTTTTTTTGTCTTCTTCATCATCTTCATTCCTATCGTTTTTTTTGGAGCCGCTTATTTCCGTGGAGAAAACGGTATGAAGATTATTAAGGATTACTATCACCAGGTTGTCGGAAAATCAGATTCCAAATCATCAACGGATAATACCTATGATCCGGATGAACGGATTAAGGAACTGGAAAAAGAGCTCAAGGCAGCTAATGATAGAATCAAGGAGCTGGAGGAGGAATTGAAAAAAGAGAAAAACCAAAATTAAGGGTCGGGATGAATCGGATCTGAACACGATGATTCTATTTCACAATACATCACGCCTGAATTGGAATCTCTTCCCTTTTGTTTTGACTTTGTTCCTCATTACATTCCAATCCGAAAACAGCTATTGTCAAAGGAATCCACCAAAGGGAACAGCGATTCGCGATTCAGTTATACCATTCAATGATCTTCCGGTACCTGTCATATCACTGTCATCTACTGCAGATACTTTATGTGCTTTCCCCGGAAATCTTGGATCTTATCACTGGTATCGTTGTGGCGAAACAAAAGTTCTCGGAACTTCATCCTGCCTGGTCATTGAATCGTCAGGATGTTATTGCGTCGAAGGGAAAAATGCTCTTGGACGTACCGCTGAAACCTGCAGCGAATTTTTTATTGCGGGAACAGCCCCGCTTTTTCATGATGCAATTACCATCGTACCGAATCCATCTTATGGTAATTTTCACATCGCACTAAGTCATGATTCCTTTTTGCCGGTGAAATGGAGCTTGTTGGATTTCACGGGAAAAGAAATTGAGACTGGAAGACTGGAGGAAAAATCGGTCGATCTTGATTTTTCGGATCGGCCTGTGGGGTTATATTTGATTACATTCTTTTCAAGCAGGAATGATGTGGAGATGAAGCGGATTATCATTACGGAGTACAACCGGATTCGAAATTAGATGACATCGTAATTCAAAAGCCCTAACCCTAAAAGGGATTTCCTATTTTTACCCCATGAGCTCAATACGAATATTAGCCAATGATGGTATAGACGAGACTGGCAAGAAAATGCTGGAAGCTGCAGGAATAGAAGTCGTGACCACACATTATACTGCTGAAGAATTACCTGAAAAACTTAAAGATTTTGACGGAATAACCGTACGAAGTGCAACTCAGGTTCGTCAAGCACTGATTGATGCCTGCCCAAATCTCAAAGTGATTGGAAGAGGTGGCGTAGGTATGGACAATATTGATGTAGCTTATGCTAAACAAAAAGGTATTGGGGTGTATAACACCCCCGCAGCCTCTTCAAGATCAGTGGCAGAACTTGTTTTTGCTCACGCATTTTCGATAGCCAGGCTTTTACAGGTTATGAATAGAGCAATGCCTGTCAATGGACAAACTGAATTTGCAAAACTTAAGAAACAAGCCAGTGATGGTTCAGAATTGTTAGGCAAAACAATTGGCATTATAGGCTTTGGCAGAATCGGCCAAGAAGTGGCGCGAATGGCATTAGGATTAGGCATGCATGTGGTCGCTACAGATCCCTTTGTAAAGGAGGCGAATATTGTAATCAGTGTTTCAGGAGCTACTTCTTCTTTAAATGTTCCTATTCAGACAACAGATGTGCAAGCTGTTTTCAAACAAGCCGATATCATAACCATTCACATCCCTAAAGCAGACAATCCTGTGATTGGCCTGGATGAATTGAATCAATTGAAAAAAGGTGTGATCCTGATCAATACGGCACGAGGCGGAGTGTTTGATGAGGATGCCTTACTTAATGGCCTTGCTTCCGGTGTTATTGGCGGTGCCGGAATTGATGTGTTTGTCGGAGAACCTACACCACGAATGGAAATATTGTCACATCCTAAAATTTCTCTTTCCCCTCATGTCGGTGGATCAACTTTGGAAGCTCAGGAGAATGTGGGTAAAGAATTAGCAGGATTGATAATAAATCATTTCAAAAATAATTAGTTTGGTTTTGCTTTCCACCATATTCATGTAGATCAGAAATGCTGATCACCTGACTGCAAAACAAGAGACTGATTCATCCGAAGTATTTGTAAATAATCGCCTTCTTCAATTAAGTGCGCCCCCAGGCTTCGCATATGAGGTGTGTCCTGCTGACAATCGATCCATTCAAAATTTTTGGATGATAGATGACTGGCCAGGTGAATAAAAGCAACTTTGGAAGCATTTGATTTCTTCGCAAACATGCTTTCACCGCAAAATATTTTTCCATAGGCCACACCATATAGTCCGCCTACCAACTCTTGACCATCCCATACTTCAATAGAATGTGCATAACCAGCTTTATGTAATGCAGTATAGGCATCGATTATATCCGGTGTGATCCAGGTTCCATCCTGCCCCACTCTTTCTATTTTTCCGCATTGGGTCATCACCTCAACAAAACAAGTATTCATCGTAATGTGAAATACTTGTTTTTTCAAAATCGATTTTATTGAATGAGAAATGTGAACTTCGGCAGGTCGCACTACTAATCGTGGTACTATCCACCACCAGAGTAACGGCTGTCCTTCATGATACCAGGGGAAGATACCCCAGCGATAGGCTAATAATAATTTATCAATTGATAAATCACCTCCAACGGCCAACAAACCGTCAGGCTCATGTAAAACAGGATGTGGAAAAATCAGTTCGTCATCAAGAGCAAAGATTGGCATCCGGATGCGATCACTTACTCACCTTTTCGTGTTCGATGATGGCATTCAATCCGCGATCGACAAGCGCATCTTTAAGTGGCTTAAGCACTTCAAATGGGCCAACCTTCACACTGCATTTGCCTTTGGTATGAATGATCCATGCTGATTGTTCAGCCTGTTCATTGGAATGCTGAAGAATATCCATAAAACATTCAATCACCCATTCGAATGTGTTGTAATCATCATTGAGGACGAGGATCTGTGTAAACTCTCCTTGAGAAGTATCCTCTACCACGAGGACTTCATCTTGTTCGAGTGGTTTGTTATTTAGTGACATGACAGGAGATGAATTATGGGTTAAAAATAATAAATCAAACCGGTTGCAAACTACGTAAAGCTTGCTGCAGAGCCGGCAAATCGGGTAAGTGACCAGCCACTTCCAACACTTCAGTATATCGAATAATTCCGTCCGGGTC
>Ga0068851_10000153_pt1 | contig 36772 bp, 37 predicted proteins | sample KBSCornC12_FD_66588 | JGI IMG/M metagenome (GOLD analysis project Ga0068851, IMG submission 66588) | Corn rhizosphere microbial communities from Kellogg Biological Station, Michigan, USA - KBS Corn C1-2 | ecosystem: Host-associated > Plants > Roots > Rhizosphere > Soil ...
GTGAAGCGGTTATTTACGTCGCGAGCGGCTAGAATCAACCCTATCCGTGAACCACCAAATAGCCAGGAGCCATGATGAGCTCGACCAACCCGCCCTCCCACACCGCCAAGCTGGACCGCATCCTTGCCGATGCCCAGCGCGATCGGGAAATGGGCTACCGCGACAAAGCGTTGAAGATGTACCCCCACGTGTGCGGCCGCTGCGCCCGTGAGTTCTCGGGCAAGCGCCTGAGCGAACTAACGGTACACCACCGCAACCACAATCATGATGACAATCCCCAGGACGGTTCCAACTGGGAATTGCTGTGCCTGTACTGCCACGACAACGAACACTCGCGCTACACCGACCAGCAGTACTTCGGCGAAGGCTCCACCAGCAGCCCGACGATTGCCAAGGCCACGCATAACCCGTTTGCGGCGTTGGCGGGGTTGATGAAGAAAGACGACTGATAGTCCATTGTTGTTAGCACCGGCCTCATCGGAGGCAGGCCCCCTCTCACATTCTGACCGGCGTACGCAGGCCTAGTGTGGGAGGGGGCGTGCCCCCGATGGCGATCGTCCAAGCAACACATCCCCCCAAGGCCGTATAATCGCCGTTTTTCTCCAAGGCACCCTTCCCCGTGGGCAATAAACGCTACAGCTGCATCGGTCTGTATAACCCCAAATCCCCCGAAAACGTCGGCTCAGTCATGCGCGCCGCCGGTTGCTACGGCGTGGCCTCGGTGTTCTACACCGGCGTGCGCTACGAGCGCGCCCGGGACTTCATCACCGACACCAAGAAGGTCCATCACGACATTCCGCTGATCGGCATCGATGACCTGAAAAAGATCCTGCCCCTGGGTTGCATCCCCGTCGCCGTGGAGCTGGTGGAAGGCGCCCGCCCGCTGCCTGAGTACACCCACCCCGACCGTGCGCTGTACATTTTCGGCCCCGAAGACGGCTCGCTGGATAAAGAGATCCGCGACTGGTGCGAAGATGTGGTCTACATCCCGACCACCGGTTGCATGAACCTCGCCGCCACGGTCAACGTGGTCCTTTACGACCGCCTGGCCAAGGGCAACAACACCCGTTCAGGCCCCAAGTACTGATATTTCGGGAACATCCGGCGTCTGCGGGCAGTCAGCTAATTATCAATAGCCCTTGTTGGAGACAGATCATGAGCGACAGCAAAACCTTGCGACCTATCATCGAACACACCCCCTTCGAGACTCAGCCAAGGCAGAACGTGCACGGTTGGGAGCGCATCGGCTCGGTGGCCGGTGGTGTGATGATGGTGGGCAAAGGCCTGCGCCGGGGCGGGATTTTCGGCCTGATCCAGGTGGCGATTGGCGGCGTGGCGCTGGCCCGTGGTTTCACCGGGCACAGTTCGCTCAAAGACAAGCTGGAGAAGGGCCGCCAGGAAATGAACACCGTGCGTACGAAGATCGAGCGCGCCGGCGCAGAGTTGAAGAACTTGAAGACCAAGGCCGAAGTGGCGGCCGAGAAGGCCACCAAAACCAGCGTCTAACGTAGCAGCTTGCTGTCCAGCACCACCGACGACTCGCCGATGATGCTTTCAGCCAACTGCACAAACTCCGCCGTGGTGATGCGGCTGGCCCGCATCACCGCTTGCGTCAGGTCATCCAGCGACCGCTTGTTATGAGTCTTCACGCGGATCTCGCGATCCAGCTCCTGCAGCACCACCACCGCCCGTGACACTGTCGCGCCGCTGACGTGCTCGCCACGCAGGCTGGTCACGTCCTTGCCTTCCTTCGCCAAGCGCGCCTGTATCGCCTGGTAACGCTCATCGGTGATGCCGCCGGCGCGGCGCAGCAGCTCGATGGCGTAATACTCGCCCAAGCCCTCGCTGATCCAATCACTGGTGTCGTGATCGTTGAAACGCCCTACCGCCTGCACCACTTCACGAATCAGCGGGCTGCCGCCGTTTTCGCTGACCAGCGGCGTGCGGCTGTTGAGGCAGATCGAGTCATGCGCCGAAAACGCACCACGACGCATCGGGTCGCTGGCGCCGACCACCAGCAGCTTGGCCGGGTGACGCGGGAACGCCGTTTCCACCTGCGGCCAGACGAAGGTCAGCAACGTCAGCACATCCATACGGCGCATGGCCTGGCCCTTGGGCGAAGCCACGGTGACGTCGGTTTCGCCCAGGCGTACGCGACGACTGCCAAGGTTGCCGGCAAGCATCCAGCCGGTGGGCCGGTCGAACAGGCGCGACACATTGTCGATGCGGAACTTGTTCTTGCCGATTCGGGGCCAGGCGGTTTCGACGCTTTTCCAGCCGGCCGGCAGTTCAAACACCAGGCGCGAGACCAACTCGACGCCGTCCTGCTGGTCGAGCCGTGCCGTCGGCACCAGGTCATCGCCGCGAAACAGCGCCCAGCTTGGTGTCATCCGCGCTTCATAGATACCCGGCTTGCGCGCGTGGGTGAGGCGCACGCGGTAGGTCAGGCTGGCCTTGTCGGCGCTGGGTTGCCACAGGCCACGGTGTTCCTTGACGCTCCACTGGCCGTCGGCCTTGAAGTCGCTGTAGTCGCCGTCGCGACCCAGATCGAAGTTCAGGCTGCGCACCGCCGAGCCCTGGGACAGGCTCAGGCGTACCTCGGCCTGATCGCTCTGGGGCAGCAGTTTGACGTGATAATCCAGGTCGACTTTCTTCGCGCACCATCCAGGCTGACTCAGTACCAACAACACCAGGCTCGCCGCCAGCTTGGTTCGCACCCTCATACACACTCCCCTTTCAGCCCGCGCGGAAAATCAGGTAATCCTCCCAGTCGTCCTCGGGCACGCTGCCTTCGCTGAGCATGCGCCCGGACTGGGAAATGCGTTCATGGTGCACGGCATCACGGTCGCCGCACACCAAGTGGTGCCACAACGGCAAGTCCTTGCGCTCGCTGACCAGGCGGTAACCGCAGGTGGGTGGCAGCCATTTGAACTGGTCGGCCTGGCCCGGGGTGAGCTGGATGCAATCGGGCACCGATGCACGACGGTTGGGGTAGTCGGTGCACTGGCAGGTCTTGAGATCGAGCAGTTTGCAGGCGATACGCGTGTAATAGACGCTGTTGTCATCTTCATCTTCAAGCTTTTGCAGGCAGCACAGGCCACAGCCGTCGCACAACGACTCCCACTCCTCCTGGTCGAGGTGTTCGAGGGTTTTGCGTATCCAGAAAGGTTCGACTTTGGCGGCCATGGCTCTACATCAGTATCGGTAGGTGAAAAGGCCGCCAGTCTAGTGCCCACGGCTGCGGGATCCAAGCGCTTACGACTGGCGGTGTTACAACACTTGTCAGTCTAGTGGCTGCGCAGTAGCTTTGAGGGCCGAATTGACGATCAGGAACTGCTCCATGACACGTGTTGCCGACTATCCGATCCACACCCAGTTCACCGACCGCTGGTCGCCTCGCGCCTTCACCGGCGAGAGCATCTCCAAGGAAACCCTGCTGAGCTTCTTCGAAGCCGCACGCTGGGCCCCTTCCGCCTACAACTCGCAACCCTGGCGTTTTCTCTATGCGCGCCGCGACACGCCGGACTGGGAGCGCTTCCTGGGTTTGCTGAATGAATTCAACCGTGGCTGGGCGCAACATGCGTCGGCCCTGGTGATCATCGCCTCGAAAACCGACTTCACCGCCCCCGGCGCCACGGAGGAAACCCCGGCGCTGTGGCACACCTTCGACACCGGTTCCGCCTGGGGCCACCTGGCGCTGCAGGCCAGCCTCAGCGGTTGGCACACCCACGGCATGGCCGGCTTCGATCAGGAACTGACCCGCAAAGAGCTGAAAATCCCGGAGGGCTATGCGCTGCATGCCGCCGTGGCGGTTGGCAAGCTGGGGGACAAATCGACTTTGCCCGAGTACCTGCAAAGCCGTGAAGCGCCAAGCCCACGCAAGCCACTGAGCGAGTTGGTGTCCGAAGGTGACTTCAGCCTGTAGCGCCCGGTGAACACTGCCCCCGAGGGGGCAGTTGTGCGATCTACGCGATCAGCTGACGGAACTGCGCCCTGAGCTTGTCGGCGTCACGCAGGAAGTCATCCCGGTGTATCGCAAACGTCGACTCATCAAAGTGCAGGACATCCTTGGGCGGAAAGTCGAAATCCACCGGGTAGACTTTGTTTTCCTTCGCCGAATACATGAAGTTGGACAACTGCACATCGTTGGGAAACATCTCTTTCTTCTGCAGGTCCGCCAACATCTGATCGAGTGCCTGCTGTGCTTTTTTCGGCAAACTGCGCGGCGCAATGGCATCCAGCGCGACTCCGTCGATCTTTTTCATTTTTATATAGCCGCGGCCGTTTTCGAACAGCGTCATGGCAAACCCTTCGCCGTGATACTCATTCAGGCAAGCCGCTTGCCGCTCGAAGTAATCAGGCACTTTTACATGACCCGGCTCCCGGGTTTCCTTATAGACATGAATGCCGTCGAGACTTTCATAAAGACGGCTCTCGGAGCCCCCGCCCATCATCCGCCCCAGGTCTGATGCAACGCTGGGCGGGTTCCCACCCCTTGCCCCCAAGCGCATCCACTGGTCGCCCTGCACATGCTGCACCAGCAGCGGAGTCTGCCGATTGCCACTGTAAATGCGCGCCTGGACCACGCCTTCAGGCGTGCGGGTGACTTCACGCACTTCATAGACCGCCGCCTGGCCACTGCTGTCGATATGCCGGATATGCGCGGTGTGCCCATCCGCCGCCCTATACACGCCCTGGCTGTTGCGCGTGCGCCCGGCAAGGTTGGATTCAGACACCCTGTACTCGCGAAACAGCGTGTTGCTCAGCTCACGGCCAGGCGCAACTTCAACGGTGGCAATAGCACCGTCCACAGCGCGCGCTTTGGCGGCGAAGTCTTCCAGCGGGCTGCCATAGGCCTGCATCCGGTCCGCATCAAAGCTATACCACTTGCCGTCCTTGAGCACCGCGCCGCCTTCCACTGTCTGGCCGGCCACCTTGAATGTCCCGGTGGCGGCCACGCCATGCTGTTGGCTCGCGGCCTTCAGCACGTCATAGCTTGCGCTGCGCCCCGTAAGCTTATTGAGGCCCCGTAATCCCAGGCGGCCGCCCTTGTACAACAGCCAGCCGCTTCCCACCACCAGATCCCCAAGCCCCGCCGCCGGGTTAAAGGTTTCAATGGCTGTCAGGCCAACAAAACGCAGCGCTTTCGACAGTCCGCGAATGCTGGTCACCCCCTTGGAAAAGGCTTTGCCGGCCTGCGCGGCCTTGCCGGCCCCCAAGGTCAACAGACCGACCACATCCAGCGCCAGATCAAAGGCTCCCTCACCATAGTTACCCTTGATGAAGTTGACGATGGCCGACCTGAACGGGATCAGGTTCAAGAAGAACTCCCCGACAGCCTGGTTGGTGGCGCGGTTTTCATCGTAGGAGGTGACACCTCTGGCATACGCCAACACGTCTTCGTTTTTCAAGTCCAGGGACCTGGCGAACACTTCGCCGATGGCATCGAATCGGCTGCCACTGGTCCCTTGTGCCGGACTCAAGGTGTCAAAGAGCACGGTTTTACTGACGACGTTCGCGGTCCTGGACTCCATATTCCTGGCGGTGTAAGGCTCCGTATAGCGCCCCCTCAAGTAATTCTGTTTTTGTATCGTGCCGCTGCGCGTATCAATCTCATAGACGTTGACCTCCCCACCCCGCGTTGTCTTGACATGCAGGGTATGCCCGCGCGTCTTGAGGGCCAGCGGGGTAAGGAAATCCATGGCCATGGTGTATTCGTTGGTATGGAAGAACTCGAGCTTGCCGTGCTTGAAGTTGTTCCTGTCTTCCTGCGGCAAGGTGGAAACGAGGTAACTGGCCAGGCCCTTGTGCCCGTCTTCATGGGCTTGGATAGCCAGGTCATACTGGCGCTTGAAATCCTCGGCCACCTTGAAGGTACCGCCTTCATACAGGTGGCAGAACCGTTTGACCGGGATGCGGGGATTCTTGGAGATCCAATGCTCTTCGTGGCCCAGCGGCGCACCCTCCATCACGATATCGAGCATGGAATGCATGCCCGGAAAGAGCCCAGGACGTCCCGGCCTCAGCCAGGCTTTCTGGATATCACGGATCTCGAACACACTCGGGTCCACACCGGGGAAGCATTCCTGGAGTCGGGCCAGGGCCATCGCCCGGCGACTGGGAATCTCGGTCTGCACGGCGGCGCTGGCTTTCATCAGCGTGCTCAATTGGCTGTTGTAGGCGATGCGCGCGCGTTCCAGGTCACTGTCGGTCAACGTCGATGAGCCATCGAGCACGCCACTGGCCACTGCCCAGTCGGTCAACGCCTTACGCTGCACATGCTGGCTATCCAAGCGGTCAGAACCGGTCTGTCCGGCCTTCGCCAGGACTTCGGTATAACTCATAGTGCGCGTGGCCCCAGGCGAATCGGCTTCGACCCTGGCGACCGCCATCGCCAGTTGCACCCAGATGAGGCTGCCGTAAGTCACATTGGCGGGGATGCCCTTGACCAGAAACTCGGGAGCCCTCAAGGCAAGGAGCAAGCGCGCCGCAAATGTCGCGGTTTGAGGCGTTGCCCGTCCTTGTTCGACCAGATGGGCACCCACGCCTTCGATCACCACTGAAGCTGGCTGCCCCCGGTAGCCGCTTTGCCCCTGGATAAATCCGTGGATCGAGTTCAGCGGATCCAGCCCTAGCTGGAGAGCGGCGATCACGTAATCCTGGTTGCTCGCGTCTGTCGGCAAACCGCCGAGTTCACTCTGGATGACCTGCTTCAGTGCCTGAGCTTTGGGCGAAGCCAGCAGTTTTTGCAGGGCAAGTGCCAGGGTTTTCAAGTCGGTGTTGGTCACCGCGCTACCGCTGAGCAAATCCCCCAGCACGCCTATGCGACTGTCCGGCATCAGGTCGAGGATGGCTTGCCGCTGCGATTCAGTCAGCGGAACCGGCCAGGAGAGCGCTCCGCCGAAATTACCCAGTACGGGAGCAGGTGCCGGTGCGGCCGCAGCTGTTTCACTTGGACCGGTGACGGCCGGGAGGGGAGTATTCACATTGCCCGCTTGAACAAGCGGGGCAGAAACGCGGTGAGCAGCGTCGATAGCGGTCATGATGTTCAGCTGTCCGTGGCCAAGAAGTCACTCTTGGTGCTGGAACCTGGCAAAACGGTTCCAGCGGGACGGTGAAGCGTGATCAGTAACCGCGGTCGAAATCCACTTCCCCACGTAATGCGTTCTTGGCTTGGTACGCCCGCAGGTTTTGCACAAACAGTTCCACCATCAATTCCGGCGAGGTCGGCGCGGAACTGTGCCCGGTCAGCAACAGCCCCCAGGCGGTCCAGAACGGATGACGCTGCGGCAACGGCTCCTGGCGGCACACATCGATCACCGCACCGGCCAGGTGCCCTTCCTTCAAGGCTTCGACCAGGTCGGCATCCACCACCGCCACCCCGCGTCCGACGTTGATAAACAGCCCGGTCGGCTTGAATTGCTTGAACAGCGACGCGTCGTACAGGTCGTGGGTGCTCGGCGTGTTGGGCAGCAGGTTGATCACGTAGTCCACCTCGCCCACCAGACGACCCAACTGGTCGAGCCCGGCCACCTCGATAAACGGCGCCTGCTCACGTGCAGTACTGGCGATACCGTACAGTTTCACGCCAAACGGCACGAGAAACTCGGCAACACTCTGGCCGATATCGCCGGTGCCGACAATCAACGCCTTGCGCCCGGCCAGACTCTGGCCCATGCGGTTGTCCCATTTGCGCTCGACCTGGCTCACCAGGCGCGCCAGTACTTCGCGCTCGTGGCCGAGCATGTAGGTGAGCACGAATTCAGCCATGACCTGGCCAAAGATACCCACGGCACGGGTCAGTCGATAATCCCGCGGCAGGCCCTCGGCCAGCAGCGGGGTGATACCGGCCCAGGTCGATTGCAGCCATTGCGGGTGATGGCCCTGGCGCAGCAGCGTCGCCAGCAGGTCCGGCTGGCCCAGCCATACCGGGCAATCGGCGGCCAGGCGCGACAACTCGGCCGAGTCGCCGCTGGTCAGCACTTCAAGGTCCGGTGCCGCTTCGCCGAGCAATTGGGCGTAGAGCGGGTGATCCTGTTCAGCAATCAGAACACGCATGCATAAAACCTTTCAAAAACAGTACGGACGGCCGCCCGCATCCTTACGGCCACCGCCCACTTATACGATTCCATTGAAGCGAGTGCCCCGGATGGGGGCACCGGTCGATCACATCGGGTCGTTGCGGCGCAGCAGCTCTTCGGGCAAGTGTTCGATGTACTCGTCCTCGGCCGGTGGCATTTGCAGGTGGTAGCCCTGTTTGTCGAGGTTTTCCAGGACTTGCACGATGTCTTCCTGTTGCAGCTTGCGCTCGGGCGTCAGCACCAGGTCAAACGCGTGGGCCGGCTTGCCGAAAATCGTGATCAGCGCTTCAGGCACACGTTCAAGGGCATCGCTCTTGAGCACATAGAGGTACATACCGGTGCGTTTGGAGCTGCGGTAGATGGAGCAAATACGTTTCAAGGCTGTTCTCCGGCGGTGGCCAGGCTGTCGAGCAGCGCCTGGCCCATCAACTCGCGGCGCCAGCCACGCAGCGAGTCTGGCAATTGGTAAGGCCCATCGGGGTAGCCACTCTTGACCAGGGCTTCGAGGGTTTTCTTGCGCAGCATCAGTTCCGGCGCCATGTCCAGGCGTTCGGCCTCAGCCTGGCCAAGGGCGCGCAGTTGCTTGATCAGTGCGGCGGCATCCACCGGCAAAGGCTCGGCAACGGCGGGTGGCCATTGGTCCATGGGCACGCTGCCGGCACGCTTGATCAGGTCCAGCAGGAACTGGCCGTCCTGACGCACGGTACGCGGGTGCATGTCTTCGATCTTGCCCAGGGCGGCGAGGTTATCCGGCTGGGATTTGGCCAGGGGCCACAGCGAGTGTTCGCGAATGATGCGGTTGCGCGGCAAGTCACGCGCGCGGGCTTGCTGCTCGCGCCAGGCGCACAGTTCACGCAGCACGGCGAGCTGGGCGCGGGACAGTTTCCACGCCAGCTTGGCGTCGCGGTACACCTCGTACGGGTCGACTTCGCGGCGCAGGTTGGCGACCAGCTCGGCACCGTCTTCCAGGACCCAGGCGTACTTGTCGTCGGACAGTTGCGGACGCAGCCGCGTATAGACCTCGGCCAAATGCACCGCGTCTTCGGCGGCGTAGCTGATCTGGGTCTCGGACAATGGCCGCTGCAGCCAGTCCGAACGGGTCTCGCCCTTGGGCAGCTCGATGTCCAGCACCGCTTGCACCAGGCGCGAGTAGCCCATGGAGAAACCGAGGTTCAGGTAAGCCGCCGCCAATTGGGTGTCGAACAACGGCGCGGGCAGGCTGCCGGTCAGGCGCAGCAACACTTCGAGGTCTTCGCTGCAGGCATGCAGCACCTTGATCACCGCCGGGTTCTCCAGCAGCGCAGCCAGGGGTTGCCAGTTGTCGATGGTCAGGGGATCGATCAGGTAAGCGCGCACGCCATCACCGATCTGGATCAGCCCGGCAATGGGGTAAAAGGTGTCGACCCGCATGAATTCGGTGTCGAGGGCGACGAATGGCAACTGCTGCCATTCGGCGCAATGCTGGCCGAGGCTATCGTTGTCGCAGATCCAGTGAATATCGATGGCCACACGGCTCTCCCTTGAAGAATGGCGCGCAGTATATATCGCGAAAGGGGCTAGCGAGCATCCGCAGTGCACAGCCGACCATGAAAACTCAGACAGGAGATGAAGAATAGTCCGACAGGCGGGAGTTATCCTCTCTTACGAAGAACGTAGACCCGCCACAGGTTGGAGCCCGGCATGAACTCGTGATGGCTCAGGACCTTGAAACCGGCCTGGCGGAACTCGTCCTCAACGCTGGTACGAGAAGGCACAGAGACAATCACCGAGTCGCGGCTGACCCGATGAAACTCGCGCAGCAACGCCTGGCGCCCTTCACTGCCGGGCACATGGCGAAACAATTCCAGGCAGAAAATGCAGTCCACCGCATTCGCCGACAAACCGATGGAAAACGCCGACCCCTGGAATGTCTTGACCCGCTTGAGCAATGCCGCCGGATGGTGGGTAAGCGCGTGGTCGAGCATGTCCTGGGAGTTGTCCGACGCCAGGATAACCCGGTTGACGTGTTCGGCCAGCACCGGCCAGAAGCGCCCCGACCCGCAGGCCAGGTCGAGGATCAGGCCCGGCTCACCCGCAACTTTCAAGGCCTGACGCACCAACCACTCACTGCGCCAGGCCGCCAGGCGCTGCGTCAGCCCGGGCGGGCGCGTGTCGCCGCAGACCCTGGCGTGCTCACGGCCGCAGCGCTCGGCGTATTCAATCTCGATGGAGGAAGGCGTGTGTGGCGACATCGCGGGCTCATATGGGTGAAACGGCTGTGAACGACCTTGATTCGCAGCTTAACCAGCGCAACGTGAAAAAAAGGTCGAAACCGTGATTGCCACCCAATCGATCATGCCTGATGCAAATACCACCGCCAGTCTTGCTCCCCGACCTCGCCCATGAACTGGCGGTATTCGGCGCGTTTTACCGCCAGGTACACGCCAAGGAACTCACTGCCAAACGCTTCCCGTGCCCAACTGGAAGCCTCCAGTGCGCGCAGGGTGGTGAGCCAGTCGGTGGGCAGCAGCGCCTTGGCCTGGGCATAGCCGTTGCCTTCCACCGGGGCGCCGGGGTCACGTTGCTCACGGATGCCGCGATGGATCCCGGCCAGGATCGCGGCGGCAGCCAGGTAGGGATTGGCGTCGGCACCGCAGATACGGTGTTCGATATGCCGCGAATTGGCCGGCCCGCCAGGCACCCGCAGGCTGACGGTGCGGTTGTCCACCCCCCAGGTGGCGGCCAGCGGCGCGTAGCTGTTGGTCTGGAAACGCCGGTAGGAGTTGGCGTTGGGACAGAACATCAGCAATGAGTCGAGCAAGGTACTGAGCATGCCGCCCACTGCCTGGCGCAACAGCGGTGTGCCATCAGCGGCCTCGCTGGCGAACAGGTTATGGCCCTCGGCGTCCGCCAGGCTCACGTGCATGTGCATACCGGTGCCAGCCAGACCGTCGAACGGCTTGGCCATGAAGCACGCGGTCATCCCGTGTCTATGCGCCACGCCCTTGACCAGGCGTTTGTAGCGCACCGCTTCGTCCATGGCTTGCAGGGCATCGGTGCGATGTTCCAGGGTGATCTCCACCTGGCCCGGCGCGTATTCGGAAATGGCGGTGCGCGCCGGAATACCTTGCAGCTTGCAGGCGCTGTAGAGGTCGGCCAGGAATGGCTCGATCTGCTCCAGTTCGCGCAGGCCATAGACCTGGGTCGAGCGCGGTCGCCCGCCGTCCACATCGCGTGCCGGTTGCGGATGGCCATTGGCGTCAGGCTTCTGGTCAAGCAGGTAGAACTCCAACTCGGCCGCCATCACCGGGTAGTAACCGTCGGCCTTGAGCCCGTCGATCACCTTGGCCAGCAGGTGCCGTGGGTCGGCCACGGTGGCAGGCAGGCCTTCGGTGGGGTGCATGCTGACTTGCACCGCCGCAGTGGGGATCAGCCGCCACGGCATGCGCTGCAGACTGCCGCTGATCGGGTAGGCGCGGCAGTCGATATCGCCCACCTCCCAGACCAGCCCGGAGTTTTCCACGTCGTCGCCGTTGATGGTCAGGCCGAGGATGGTGCTGGGCAAAGGCCGCCCGCTCTCGTACACCGCCAGCAGTTCGTCGCGGTGCAGCCACTTGCCGCGTGGCACACCATTGTTGTCGAGGATAAACAGCTCGAACATCTCGATGTCCGGGTGTTGTTCAAGGAAAGACTGGGCTTCCTGCAGGCAGGCAAAAACACTCATGGGCATTCTCATACGTAGGGGTCGGGCAGGCGCGCAGGTGCACGCCATCGAACGGGATGGATCAACGTAGGAATGCGGTATCTGGTGGGCGGGCGTGCCGGCAGTGGAACAGGGCCCAGAACGCGAGGGCGGACGGCAGTTTCGCGGAGTGAGTGTCGGAGGAGCCGTCCATGCGGGGATCACAGTGCAAGAGATAACTACCAGCGTCACACGCCGGCACAGGGCAATTAAATTCAGGGTTGACGGAGTTTGGTTGCAACTTGGCTAAACATTCAGCGTGCCTTGCCACCCTGCCCCACGCTGGAAATAATGGCCGCCCCGACCATGCCCCAAGGACTCGACCGCATGAAAGCTCTTTTCGCCCTGTGTGTACTCGGCCTGGCCACCAGCGCCGTGGCCGACACCGCGCCCTCGCGCCTTGACCAGGTGCTCGAGCGCGGCACACTCACCGTCTGCACCACCGGTGACTACAAGCCCTACACCTCGCTGCGCGCCGACGGCACCTATGAAGGCATCGACATTGCCATGGCCGAATCCCTGGCCAAGAGCCTCAACGCCAAGATCCACTGGGTGCCCACCACCTGGAAAAGCCTGATGCCGGACTTTCTCGCCCAGCGCTGCGACATCGCCGTGGGCGGCATTTCGGTGTCCCTGGAGCGCCAGAAAAAAGCCTTCTTCAGCCAGGCCCTCGGCGTCGACGGCAAGATCCCCCTGGTGCGCTGTGCCGACGTGCAGCGTTACCAGAGTGTCGAGCAGATCAACCAGCCGAATGTGCGCGTGATCGAACCGGCGGGCGGCACCAACGAAGTGTTTGCCCGTGCCCATCTGGGCCAGGCGCAAATCCGTTTGCACGACAACGTGACCATCTTTGACGAACTGCTGGCCGGCAAGGCCGACGTGATGATCACCGACGCCAGCGAAGCGCGTTACCAGCAAAAGCTCAAGCCCGGGCTGTGCGCGGTCAACCCGGAACGGCAGATGCAATACAGCGAGAAAGCCTTCCTGCTGCCCCGCGATGACGTGGCGTGGAAGAGCTACGTCGACCAGTGGCTGCACCTGAGCGTCGCCACCGGCGTGTACGACGGCATCGTCAACCAGTGGCTGGCGGCGCCTTGATCAACGCGACAAAGGCCCGGCACGCGGCGCTGCGATAGGCGCCCCGGCGACTGAGCAGTGCCACATTACGTTGCGGTAACGCAGGTTCAAGGGCGACCGCGCGCAACTCCGGCTGGGCCTGGGCAATCGCGCTGGGCAGGATGGTTGCCAGGTGGGTGTTGCGCACGATTTCGATGATCGCACTGATGGAGTTGGCCTCCATCGCAATCAACGGCTTTACCCCTTGCTCGCGGCAATAGCCATCGATGTAGCGCCGCGTCGCAAAGCCTGAGTTGAGCAATACCATCGGCTGCTCCAGCCACTGCCGGTCTTCCCCCCCTGGATGGCCGGCCCCCACCACCACGCTCAACGCTTCGGCAAACAGCCCTTCGCACTCGATGTCCGGCAGATGCTCGCCGGTAAAACCGATGCCGATATCCAGCAGGTCCTCGGTGAGCGCGGTTTCCATGCGATCCTGGGTCAATTCTTCGATGCTCAGGGTGATTCCCGGATACAGGGCGTTGAACCGCGCCAACAAAGGGCCGATCAGGTACGCGGTGAAGGTCGGCGTCATCGCCAGGCGCAGGCTGCCCCGGCTCAAGTCCTGCACGTCATGCATGGCCCGCGTGCCAGCCTGCAGGTCCTGCAAGGCCAGGCGCGCAAAGCGCACATAGGCGGCGCCGGCATCGGTGAGGCTGACACTGCGCCCGGAGCGGTCCAGCAACGGCGCGCCGAGGGTGTCTTCCAGCTGTTTGATCTGTTGCGACAAGGTCGGCTGCGACACGTGCAGCGCCTCGGCAGCGCGGGTGAAATTACGGTGCTCGGCAACGGCCAGCAGGTAACGGATATGGCGCAACAGCATCGGCGGCCCTCCAGCTATAGGCATGACTTATAGAAACCATAATAAGCCGGTCTTGGACGCTATAGCTGAAAACTTCCATCCTTGCCCCATCAGCGACGCAAGGAGAACCCCATGCAAGACCTCATCAACGGCTTTCGCAAGTTCCAGTCAGAAGCCTTTGGCCAACGCAGCGACCTGTTCAAACACCTGGCCACCACCCAGAACCCCGGCACGTTGTTCGTGTCCTGTTCCGACAGCCGGGTGGTCCCGGAACTGCTGACCCAGCAGGAACCCGGCGATCTGTTCGTGATCCGCAACGCCGGCAACATCGTGCCGTCCTACGGCCCGGAGCCTGGCGGTGTGTCGGCAACGGTCGAATACGCAGTGGCGGTGCTGGGGGTGCGCGACATCGTGATCTGCGGCCATTCCGACTGCGGCGCCATGACCGCGATCTCCACCTGCAAATGCCTGGACCACCTGCCGGCCGTGGCTAACTGGCTGCGCCACGCCGAGTCGGCCAGGCTGATCAACGCCGCCCGCGAGCATGCCTCGGACGCCGCCCGCCTGAGTTCATTGGTGCGCGAAAACGTGATCGCGCAACTGGCCAACCTCAAGACCCACCCTTCGGTCGCCCTGGCGCTCGGGCAAGGCCGGCTGAACCTGCATGGCTGGGTGTACGACATCGAGACCGGTGCCATCGACGCCCTGGACGAACGCAGCGGTGGCTTTGTGTCGCTGCTGGATCAGATTCACGCTGCCTGACCTATTCCAACCAAAGAGGACACCACCATGTTGCAATCCCACTTCGCCCAAACCCCACGCCTGGCCCTGGCCGATACCGTGATCGAGCTCAAGGCGCGCAAGAACCTGTCCTGGCAGGACCTCACCGACGGCACCGGGCTGAGCCTGGCATTTGTCACCGCCGCCCTGCTCGGCCAGCACCCGTTGCCCAAGGAGGCCGCTGATGTAGTGTGCGACAAACTCGGCCTGGACCAGGACGCCAGCCGCCTGCTGCAAAGCGTGCCCCTGCGCGGCAGCTTCCCCGGCGGTGTGCCGACGGACCCGACAATGTATCGCTTCTACGAAATGCTCCAGGTCTACGGCTCGACCCTCAAGGCGCTGGTCCACGAGCAATTCGGTGACGGCATCATCAGTGCGATCAATTTCAAGCTGGACATCAAGAAGGTCGAGGACCCGGACGGCGGCTCGCGCGCTGTGATCACCCTGGATGGCAAGTACCTGCCGACCAAACCCTTCTGAGTGGCCCGCGACCGTCTACGCTCTTGTCACACCAACAAGATCGAGGGACGGGTAATGAAGGCACTGCTTCGAACCACCTGGCTGCTGCTGTTGTGTTTCAGCCAGGTGCACGCCGCAACGGCTCAGGATGAGGACGCCCAGGCCGCCAAGGCGCTGCTGGAAAAAGCCTTGGCTTACTACCAGGGCAATGGCGACAAGGCCTTTGCCGCCTTCAGCCGCCAGGGCGAGTTTGTCGACCATGACCGCTATGTGTTCGTGGTCGACACCCGGGGCGTGCTGCTGGCCAGTGGCGGGCCCTCTTCCGCCTTGATCGGCCGCGACGTGTCCGAGGTGCTCGGGCCGGAGTTGCGCCAGTCATTCAAGGACGCGCTCAAGGTGCCGGACGGCCAGGGCATCCAACAGGCCGATTACCGCTGGCAGAACTGGAACGACGGCAAGGTCGAGCACAAGCACGTGTTTTATCAACGCGTGGGCGAACGCATCCTGGCGGTGGGTTACTACCTGCCCCGGGCCACTCCGGAACAGGCCCGGGCCCTGCGCAACAAGGCGGTGAACGCACTGCTCAAGGATGAAGCCGGCACGCTCAAGGCCATTAATTCCTTGCAGGGCGGTTTCCTGCAGGATGACCTCTACGTGTTCGTGGTCGACCTCGATACCCAGCGCTATGTGGCCCATGGCACCAACCTGCGCCTGATCAACACCGACTTCAGCAAGATCAAGGACCCCGACGGCAAGCCGGTGGGCGAGCCGATCCTGAAGCTGATGACCGAGCAGGACCAGGGCGAATACAAGTACCGCTGGAAAAACCCGGTGACCGACAAGGTCGAGAACAAGCATGCGTATGTGCGCAAGGCCGGGCATTTCATGGTGGCGGTGGGTTACTACAGCCCGTGAATGGTGTCCTGCCGGTTATTTAGCGTTGTCTTCACGGCCGCGCAGTACCCGGTTGGGCATTGCGATTGCGGCCGCGAGCCCCAGCAGCGACACCGCTGCGCTCACCATCAACAAATGCCGGAAGGTCACCGCCAGTTCCCCGCGCAGGGCGTCCTGCGCCGGGCCGGGGGCGGCGTTGAGGCCGTCGAGCAGCACGTTGCCGGAACTGCCCTCGGCCACCAGCGCACCGCTGGTCAGGTGGGCGAAGCTGGAGTCCTGCAGCAGCGCCAGCAACAGCGCCGACATGCACGCCACCCCTACCGCCCCGCCCAGGGAACGGAACAGGTTGGTGGTGCTGGTGGCGACGCCGATGTCGCGTTGTTCCACCGAGTTCTGCGTGCCCACCAGCGAAGTGGGGAATTGCATGCCGGCCGCGATCCCGCACAGCAACATGAACATTGCCGTTAGCCCCACCGCCTGGGGCGCGCTCAAGGCCATGCCAAGAATCGCAAAGGGGCTCAGCAAGGCGCCACTGAGGATCATCGGTTTATAACGACCGGTCACCGAGGTCATGCGCCCGGCAAAATAGGCGCCCATCGGCAAGCCCATCGCCAGGGGCAGCAGGTGCAGGGCCGCGCTGTCAGCACCTGAGCCGGTCACCGTCTGATAGCGCAGCGGCATCAGCACCGTCAGGGAAATCGCCTGGAAGCTGGTGAAGAAAATCGTGCACCAGCACAACACCGCGCTGCGGTTGGCGAACAGATGCATCGGCAACAACGGCTCCCGGGCGCGCCGCTCATGCCAGACAAACACGGTTAACGCCACTAGCGCACACGCCAGCAAGCCGAGCACCTGATCGTCGCGCCAATGATGGCCCTGGCCGATTTCGGTAATGCCCAGCAACAAAGCGGTCAGGCCGATGATCATCAGCAACGTGCCGAGGTAATCGATGATCGGCTTGCGCTGCGGCACCGGCAGCCCCACCAGCGTGCGATGGGCCACGTACCAGGCGCCGGCGCCCAATGGCAGGTTGATCAGGAATACCCAGCGCCACGACAGGTACTCGGTCATGTAGCCGCCGAGCACCGGCCCGGCGACGCTGGCCACCGCGTACATGCTGCTGAAATAGCCCTGGTAGCGCCCGCGTTCGCGGGGCGGGATGATGTCACCGATGATCGCCTGGCTCACCGAGATCATGCCGCCCGCGCCGATGCCCTGGAGGATCCGCGCCAGCACCAGTTGCTCCATGCTTTGCGCCATGCCGCAGAACAGCGAGGCCAGGGTAAACAGGCCCATGCCGATCAGCATCATTGGCCGCCGCCCGTACAGGTCGCCCAGCTTGCCGTAGATCGGCACCGCCACGGTCATCGCCACCATGTAGCCGGAGATGACCCAGGCCAGCAGGTTGACGTCATGGAATCGAGCGGAGATCGCGGGCATGGAGACGGCGACAATCGTCTGGTCCAAGGCCCCCAGGAAGATCGCCATCATCAGTGAGGCGAGGATGCTGCGCACGGCGGGCAGCGGCGGAACGGGCTGATTGAGGTGCGTCACGGCAAGACCTTCGAGCAGGGCCCGCGGGGAAAGGCGGCCCGCGGGAATGCTCGATACGATAGCAGGCTATTCGATAGCTTCGTAAGGAAGCCCGACGTAATTTTCGGCGATGGTCTTGCGCCCGGCCTCGGAGTGGATGAAGTAATCGAGTTCACTCTCGGCGATGCGCTGGCTGAAGCCATCCGCCTCGGGAAACTGATGCAGCATCGAGGTCATCCACCAGGAAAACCGCTCGGCCTTCCACACCCGCCGCAGGCAGATGGCCGAATAGCGCTCCAGCAAATCCACCCGTCCTTCACCGTAGACCTTGAGCAGAATCCGATAGAGGGTGCTCACGTCACTGGCCGCCAGGTTCAAGCCCTTGGCCCCGGTGGGCGGCACGATATGCGCGGCATCGCCGAGCAGGAACAGACGCCCGTACTGCATCGGCTCCACCACAAAGCTGCGCAGCGGCGCGATGCTCTTCTCGATCGACGGACCGCTCACCAGGTCGGCTGCGAGGTGGCTGGGCAGACGGGTTTTCAGTTCGTCCCAGAAGCGCGCATCGGACCATTCATCAAGCGGCTCTTCCACCGGCACTTGCAGGTAATAACGGCTGCGCGTCGGCGATCGCATGCTGCACAAGGCGAAGCCACGCGGATGTTTGGCGTACACCAGTTCAGGGTGAACCGGCGGCGTATCGGCGAGGATACCGAGCCAGCCGAAAGGGTAGACCCGTTCGAAGACGTTCAGTGATTCAGCCGGGATCGATTGGCGCGCAACACCGTGGTAACCATCGCAACCGGCGATATAGTCGCACTCCAGGCGAAAGGCTTCGCCCTGATGTTCGAAAGTCAGCCAGGGTCGATCACTTTTGAGGTCGTGCGGTTGCACGTCATGGGCTTCATACAGGGTGATGGCGCCCGCGGCAGCACGGGCGGCCATCAGGTCGCGGGTGACTTCGGTCTGGCCGTAGATCATGACCGTCTGGCCGCCGGTCAGCGCCTTGAGGTCGATGTGGGTCAACTGGCCATTGAGCGCCAGCTCGAAGCCCTCATGCACCAGGCCTTCGTTGTCCATGCGCTGGCTGACGCCCGCCTGCCGCAGCAGGTCGACCATGCCTTGTTCCAGCACCCCGGCACGGATGCGGCCTTGTACGTAATCGGCGCTCTGGCGTTCCAGGATCAGAGTCTGGATACCGGCGTTGTGCAGCAGTTGGCCGAGCAACAGTCCGGAGGGACCGGCGCCAATAATGGCGACTTGGGTTTTCAGCGTTTTCATTATTTTTATGGCCCGCAAGTTCCACTCGAACGGATTGAGTGAAAGAGTTGTCACTGGTCTTGTTGCTGACATTTTTCACTTGAGTGGCCGGCATAAGAAGGTGAAAACTGAGCCAAAGCCTGCGCTTTTTGCCAATCGGGGCGATTACCGCACCACTCTCCTGAGTATCGGATTGAAACCATGACCAAAACCGCGATTCCGGTCTTCAAGCTTTACGGGGAACACCAGCAATGGCCGACGCCCGATTTGTTGCACTGCGAAACCATTTCCCGGCGCAGTCGGGAATACCAGTGGGAAATCCAGCCCCACCGGCACGCGGATCTGTGCCAGTTGCTGTATGTGCACAAAGGTCAGGCACAATTGGAAATCGAAGGGCAGCGCACCACGCTGAACGAAGCGACGCTGCAAGTCCTGCCGCCGCTGTGCGTGCACGGTTTTCGGTTTCCCGAGGATGTCGAAGGCTACGTGGTAACCCTCGCGGCGCCGCTGGTCAGCCACCTGCAGACACAACTGGGGGCGACGGTGGACGGTCTGCAGTCCCTGGGCAGTTACCCGGCGGGCAAGGACAGTGATTACCTGAACAGCCAGTTCGCCCGCTTGCAGGATGAATACGCCGACGCACAACCGGCCAGGGACATGATGATGCACGCGCTGGTCAGCGTGCTGCTGGTGTGGATCAGCCGCCAGGCCATCCAGAAGCGCCACCCACGGGCGCCGAGGGGGCGTGAATACTTCCGCCGCTTCACCCAACTGGTCGAGCAGCATTACCGCGAACACCCGAAGATCGAGGATCTGGCCCACAAGCTGGGCATCTCGGTGTCACACCTCAACGGCACATGCCGGGAACTGGGGGGGCAGCCTGCGCTGCAGATCATGCACGACCGCCAATTGCTGGAGGCCAAGCGCCTGCTGACCTACACCAGCATGACCATCAATGAAATGTCGGAAGTGCTGGGTTTTTCCGACCCGACCAACTTCTCGCGGCTGTTCCGCCGACGGGTCGGGTTCTCACCCAAGGCGTTTCGCGAGCAACTCAAGGCTCAACAGCCGATTACCTGAGCGCACTGAAACTGCCGGTATGCGGCACGCATTGGTCCTGATGGCAGCTGATCGCAAAAGTCGGCTGCATGCGGGTCAGTTCAACACGGTAGGCAGCGGTCCCGTAAAGCGCGCTGGCGATGGCGCACAGGGTGACAATCATCAGGTATTTTCTGGTTTTAATGCTCATGGCACAGACCTCTGCGGATCTAAACGGTGCTGTTTAAAGCATAGGTCAACCAGGGCGAGTTGCCATTATCGGGCGACATTCAACAGGTTTATGTCGCCCTACAGACCGACGTCCCACGCAGGCTCCTCCGGAAACCTCAGCACCAGAAAATCCAACAGGCTGCGCAGTGCCGACGGCATGTGCTTGCGCGACGCATACACCGCGTAGATGTTCATCTGCCGGGGCTCGGCGTCGGGCAGCAGGCGCACCAGTTCGCCACGGCGGATGTAATCGCCGGCCTGGTAAGTAGGCAGCATCGACACGCCGGCCCCGGCCAGCGTCACGCGCAACAAGGTGCTGGCCTCGTTGGACGTGATGTTGCCGGTGATGGGCACCGAGACCTGCTCGCCCCGCTCTTCGAAATGCCACAGGCTCTTGCCGAAATAGGAATGGGTGAGGCAGTTGTGCCCGGCCAGGTCTTCGACTTTCTGCGGGGCTGGATGCTCCAGCAGATACGCCGGCGAGGCGCACACCACCGAGCGACACAGGGTCAGGCGGCGCGCAATGAGATTGGGGTCCAGGTCGTTACTGGTGCGGATGGCCAGGTCGATGCGCTCATCCACCAGGTTCACCGTGCGGTCGAGCATTTGCAGATCGACGGTTACCAACGGGTAACGCTTGACGTACTCGGCGATGGCTGCGGCCAATTGCGCCTGGCCGAACGAGGTGCTGACGCTCAGGCGCAGCAGGCCACGGGGCGCGTCATCCGGCTCGCTGACGGCGGCTTGCATATCGCAGCACAGGTCCAGCAATTGTCGGCAGCGCGGCAGGGTTTCGCCGCCGGCCGCCGTAAGGCTGAGCTTGCGCGTGGTGCGGTGCAGCAGGCGTGCGCCGACCCAGTCTTCCAGCTCGGCCAGGTAGCGCGACACCACCGGGCGCGACAGGTCCAGATGATCGGCGGCGGCGGACTGACTGCCCAGGTCCACCACGGTGACAAACACGCGCATTGCTTGGAGACGGTCCATGATTTGCCCGATTTCAGAAACAAACTATGTCCCAGCATCGCATTTTTAGTCTGGTTTTGTGCAACTAAGCTCTGTGCATCCTTTACCGATGCTGGAGCTGCCCGATGTTCCCAACCCTCAAGCGCCTGACCCTGGCCACCGCCGCCCTGGCCTTCGCCGCCCACGCGGCCGCCGCCGAGCTGAAGCTGGACGTGTACAACCCTGGCGACGCCGCGATCTTCCCGGTCACCTCGGTGCTGGTCAGCGGCGCCAGGGATGCGATCCTGGTCGACGCCCAGTTCGGCAAAGGCCAGGCCGAACAACTGGTGCAGAAGATCCGCGCCAGCGGCAAACACCTGACCACCATCTACATCAGCCACGGCGACCCGGACTACTACTTCGGCCTCGACACCCTCACCACCGCCTTCCCCGACGCCAAGGTGCTGGCGCCGCAACCGGTGGTCGATCACATCAAGGCCACCGTCGCCGGCAAGCTTGAGTTCTGGGGCCCGAAAATGGCTGCGGACAAGCCAGCCAAAACTATCGTGCCGCAGGTCCTCGAAGGCCACAGCTTGAGCCTGGAAGGCCAGCAACTGGAGGTAATCGGCCTGGACGGCCCACAGCCGGATCGCAGTTTTGTGTGGATCCCTTCGATCAAGGCCGTGGTCGGTGGCGTGGTCGTCGCCGAAAACATTCATGTGTGGATGGCCGACACCCAGAGCGCGCAGTCCCACAAAGACTGGCTGGCCACCCTGCAACGCATTGAAGACCTGCAACCGCGCACCGTGATCCCGGGCCATTACCTGGGTACGCCGTCTGTTCAATCCGTGAAATTTACCGCCGACTACATCAAGGCCTTCGACGCCGAAACCGCCAAGGCCAAGGATTCCGCGGCCCTGATCGCGGCCATGAAACAGCGTTACCCGACCCTCGCCGACGAAAGCTCGCTGGAACTCAGCGCCAAAGTCGCCAAGGGCGAAATGAAGTGGTGAACCGTTTCAAACCTTAACCGTACTGGAGAACGTCATGAGCAAGATCGCAATCATTGGGGCCACCGGCCGTGCCGGTAGCCAACTGCTGGAAGAAGCCCTGCGTCGCGGGCATAGCGTTGTGGCCATTGCACGTAACACCGACACACTGGCGGCGCGCCCTGGCGTCACCGTCAAGCAGGTTGATGCCCTGGACGCAGAGGCCCTGCAACAGGCCATCAGCGGCAGTGACGTGGTGATCAGCGCCGCGCACTTCGCCACCCTACCGGCCAGCGCCGTGATCGGGCCGGTAAAGAAAGCCGGGGTGAAACGCCTGCTGGTGGTGGGCGGTGCCGGTTCGCTGTTGTTGCCGGATGGCGGTCGGGTGATCGACAGCGCAGGTTTCCCGGCTGAGTACAAAGCCGAAGCCAGTGCAGGTGCCGCGTTTCTCGACACGCTGCGTCAGGAAAAGGAACTGGACTGGACGTTCCTGTCGCCTTCGGCGGAGTTCGTCGAGACCGAGCGCACCGGTCAATTCCGCGTGGGCCAGGACGATCTGCTGGTGAGCAGTGAAGGTCGCAGCTGGATCAGCTTTGCCGACTACGCCATCGCCTTGATCGACGAAGTCGAATCGCCGAAGCACTCGCGTCAGCGTTTCACCGTCGGCTACTGACATGTGGGAGGGGCTTGCCCCCTCCCACATTTGAAATGTGAGCGTCAGGAGATTCTGGCGTTGATGACCAGCCAGTTCATCAACGCCTCAAGCCCCGCCGAAGGCTCGGTGCCCGGTGGATACACCAGGTAATAGCCCATCCCCGTCGGCACCCGCAGCTCAAACGGCGTCGCCAACCGCCCGGCCTTCAAATCGTCGCCAATCAACGCGCGGTCGCCTATCGCCACACCGGAGCCTTGCGACGCCACCGTCATCGCCAAATCCAGCGTCTCAAAATGATGCCCCTGGCTCAGGTTACTCAGTCGCGTCTTCGCCGCTTTCAGCCACAACGCCCAGTCCCGTTCATCCCGCGTGGGGTGCAGCAGCACCTGTTGCTGCAAGTCTGCCGGGCTGTGCAGCACACCGAGCAGCGCGGGCGTGCAGACCGGGGTGAGTTGTTCATCGAACAGATGCCGCGCCTCGGCCGACTGCTCGGCGATGGGCGCATAGATCACCGCCGCATCGAATTGCTCGCGGCGAAAGTCCACGGTGTAGGCCACGGTGGTAGTGAGCGCTACCGGCACATCCGGACGCTCCTTCTGCCACTGCATCAAGCGCGGCAACAGCCAGCGCATCACACAGGTGGAGGCCTTGAGCTGCAGGACCTGGCGGCGACTGCCGATCTGCTCCACCGCCTCGCCGATCAGGCCAAACACCTGCTGCGCGCGCAACGACCATTCGCGGCCTTCCTCAGTCAGGCTCAAGCCCCGCGCCTGGCGTTGGAACAGCGCGTAGCCCAGGTGGCTTTCCAGCCCGGCAACCTGCCGACTCACGGCACCCTGGGTGATGTGCAGTTGCTCGGCGGCGCGGGTGAAGTTGCAGCATTGGGCCGTGACCCAGAAGGTGTGCAACGCGGGCAGCGGCGGGAGGCGTTTCATCGGGGCGCAGCCATGACGTGAGGACATGGCTAGTATGACTTTTTATCGATTGTTGCCGCTACCGGCCAGCCGGTCCAATAACGCCTTATCTCAACAACAAGAGCGACGTTTATGGCGACCTGCGGCGAAGTATTGGTCAACCTCCTGGAAGGCTATGGCGTGGACCAGGTGTTTGGCATCCCCGGCGTGCATACCGTGGAGTTGTATCGCGGCCTGGCCCGTTCCAGCATCCGTCACGTCACCCCGCGCCACGAACAGGGCGCCGGCTTCATGGCCGACGGTTATGCGCGCACCAGCGGCAAGCCCGGCGTGTGCTTCATCATCACCGGCCCCGGCATGACCAATATCACCACCGCCATGGGCCAGGCCTACGCTGACTCGATCCCGATGCTGGTGATCTCCAGCGTACAGTCGCGCAGCCAATTGGGCGGCGGGCGCGGCAAGCTGCATGAGCTGCCGAACCAGGGCGCGATGATCGCCGGCGTGGCGGCGTTCTCCCATACGCTGATGTCGGCGGCCGAGTTGCCCGGCGTGTTGGCGCGTGCCTTTGCGTTGTTCCAGGCCGGACGACCACGCCCGGTGCATATCGAAATCCCGTTGGATGTACTGGTAGAAAACGCCGACGCACTGCTGGGCAGTCAACCGGTCAGCGTGGCGCGCGCCGGTGCCGCGCCATCGGCGATCAAGCAGATGAGCCAGTTGCTCGCAGCGGCCAGGCAGCCTTTGATCCTGGCCGGTGGCGGCGCCATCGATGCAGCCGCAGAACTCACGCAACTGGCCGAGGCTCTCGGCGCGCCGGTGGCCCTGACGATCAATGCCAAGGGCATGCTGCCTGCCAACCATCCGCTGTTGATCGGCTCGACCCAGACCCTGGTCGCCACCCGCGCCTTGGTCGCCGAAGCGGACGTGGTGTTGGCCATCGGCACCGAGCTGGCGGAAACCGACTACGACGTCACCTTCGCCGGCGGCTTCGGGATTCCCGGTGCGTTGCTGCGCATCGACATCGACCCGGACCAGACCGTGCGCAACTATCCGCCGCAGGTTGCCTTGGTGGCCGATGCACAAATTGCCGCCGAAGCGCTGCTGCTCGAGTTGAACAGCAAACCCTTGCCGCCCCGCAATCACGCGTGGGGCGCTGCGCGTGTGGCACGCTTGTGGGCCGAACTGAACCCCGGCTGGGACGCCGCCACCCGCGCACAAACCCGGTTCCTCGACACCGTCCTGGAGGAGTTGCCCAACGCCGTGCTGGTCGGCGACTCGACCCAACCGGTGTACAGCGGCAACCTGACCCTGAACCTCGACCACCCGCGCCGCTGGTTCAACTCGTCCACCGGCTACGGCACCCTGGGCTACGCCCTGCCCGCCGCTATCGGGGCGTGGCTGGGGCGTGGCGACGGGCAACCGGTGGTGTGCCTGATCGGTGACGGCGGCCTGCAATTCAGCCTGCCGGAACTGGCCAGCGCCGTGGAGGCGCGCACGCCGATCATCGTGCTGCTGTGGAATAACCAGGGCTATGAAGAGATCAAGAAATACATGGTCAACCGCGCCATCGAGCCGGTGGGTGTGGACATCTATACGCCGGACTTTATCGGCGTAGCCAAGGCGTTGGGCTGTGCCGCTGAAAGCATCCAGGGCATCGCGCATCTGCGGACGGCACTGCGCAGCGCCGCTGATCGCCAAGGGCCGACGCTGATCGAAATCCACCAGGGCCTGTGGATGAAAGAGGTGGCGGTATGAGCGCGGTGTCGAACGGGATCTACATCGGCGGCGCGTGGCGAGCCGGCCGAGCCGTACTCGAGGTGATCAACCCGGCCACCGAGGCGGTATTGGCCCGGGTCAGCGTCGGCGATGCGACGGCGGTGACCCAGGCGGTCGACGCCGCCAGCGCGGCCTTCAGCGAGTGGTCGAACAGCACCGGCCGTGATCGCGCCGCCCTGCTGCGCACGATCGCCCAGGGCGTGAGCGAGCAGCGCGAACAGCTGATGCACCTGCAATCGAGCAACAACGGCAAGCCACTGTTTGAAGCCGCAATTGATGTGGACGATGTGATCGCCACGTTCGAGTACTACGCCAGCGTGGCCGAAGAAATGGACGCCGCTCAGAACCAGCCGGTGGCGTTGCCCGGCGATGACTTCAGCGCACGCCTGCGTCGTGAGCCCTGCGGCGTGGTGGGGCTGATCGTGCCGTGGAATTTCCCGATGGTGACCACCGCCTGGAAACTCGCCCCGGCCCTGGCGGCCGGTTGCTGCGTGGTGCTCAAGCCCTCGGAAGTCACGCCGTTGGCCGAGTTGCAGTTGGCGCGGATTATCGCCGAGGCAGGCTTGCCCGCTGGCGTGTTCAACCTGGTGTGCGGCACAGGCCTGGATGTCGGCGCGCCGTTGGCGGCGGACCGTCGAGTAGCGAAGATTTCCTTTACCGGCAGCAACGCCGTTGGCGTGCAGGTGATGCAGCACGCGGCCGAAACCATCAAGGGCGTGAGCCTGGAACTGGGCGGCAAGTCTTCGCTGCTGGTAATGGCGGATGCCGACTTGGACCTGGCGGTGGAACTGGCCTGTGGTGGCGGTTTTTTCAACGCCGGGCAGATGTGTTCAGCCACCAGTCGCGTGTTGGTGGCTGACACGCTCGCCGATGAATTCCTGGTGCGTGTGCAGGCGCGGGCCGAAGCGATTCGCGTGGCGGACCCGTTTGCCGATGACGTGGAAATGGGTGCGCTGATCAACCGTACCCAGTATCAGCGAGTGCTGGGGCATATCCAGCGCGCAATCGCGGACGGCGCCCGTTTGCTGTGCGGCGGTGAACGCCCGGCGGACTTGCCCAAGGGCTTTTTCATTCGCCCCACGGTGTTCACCGACGTGCCGCTGGACAGTGCGTTGTGGAACGCAGAGATCTTCGGCCCGGTGCTCTGTGTCCGGCGTTTTACCTCTGAGGCAGAAGCCATCGCCCTGGCCAACGACAGCGACTTCGGCCTGGTGGCGAGTGTGGTCAGCGGCCATGCCGAAACCGCCGAGCGTGTGGCGAATGCCTTGCAGGCCGGGCTGGTGTGGATCAACGCGCCGCAAGTGATCTTCCCGCAGACCGCGTGGGGCGGTTACAAGCAGAGCAGCATCGGCCGCGAGCTGGGACCGTGGGGGTTGGCGGCTTTCCAGGAGATCAAGCATGTGATCCGGTCTATCTAATGTGGGAGGGGGCTTGCCACCTCTCACATTTTGACCAGCGCAATTTTTAGATAGACCTAGCGACTTTCTCATTTGCCCCCTGCTCCCACCCATGGCCTGATTCGCCCTTGATCACTCAAGGGCCTCCCATGGAAACCGTTCACGCAAAACCCACCACCGCCCTCTGGCTGATGACCAGCGTCGTGCTGGTCGCCCTCAACCTGCGTCCGTCGATGGCGGCGGTCGGCCCGTTGTTGTCATCGATTCGCGGCGATGTGTCGCTGAGTTTCAGCAGCGCCGCGTTGCTGACCATGTTGCCGGTGATGGCCATGGGCTTGGCGATGTTCTTCGGCATGGGCCTGGCCAAACGCTTTGGCGAGCACCGCAGCATCGTGGTGTCCCTGCTGGTGATCGGCGTGGCCACGCTGTCGCGGTTGTTCCTCGATTCGGCGCTGGAGTTGATCGTCAGCGCCATCGCGGCCGGCGTGGGGATCGCGATGATCCAGGCGTTGATGCCGGCGCTGATCAAGTCGCGGTTCAGTGACAATGTTTCGCTGTTCATGGGTGTGTACGTCACCGCGATCATGGGCGGCGCAGCACTGGCGGCGTCGTTCTCGCCGTTCGTGCAAGTGCAGACCGGCAGTTGGCGCATCGGCCTGTCAATCTGGGCGGTGTTGGCAGTGCTGGCGTTGGTGTTCTGGTACGCGCAACGCTCGGTACTGCCACCGTTGCCGCAAGCCGGCACAGCTCAACAGGCGTCGTTTTTCGGCAATGGCCGGGCCTGGTTGCTGGCGGTGTTTTTCGGCCTGGGTACCGCGTCCTACACCTGCGTACTGGCGTGGCTCGCGCCGTACTACGTGGAGCAAGGCTGGAGCGAGCAGAATGCCGGCCTGCTGCTGGGCTTCTTGACGGCCATGGAAGTGGTGTCCGGCCTGGTCACTCCCGCCATCGCTAACCGCCGCCAGGATAAACGCGGTGTGGTGGCGGTGCTGCTGGTGCTGATCATCCTCGGTTTCTGCGGCCTGATTCTCAGCCCGCACCACCTGAGCCTGTTGTGGCCGTGCCTGCTGGGCCTGGGCATTGGCGGCCTGTTCCCGATGAGCCTGATCCTGTCCCTCGACCATTTGGACAACCCGCGCCGCGCCGGTGGTCTCACCGCCTTTGTGCAGGGTATCGGCTACCTGATCGCCGGGCTGTCGCCGCTGATCGCCGGGATGATCCGCGATCAACTGGGCAGCTTCGAATGGGCCTGGTGGTCGCTGACAGCGGTGATCGGGGTGATGCTGCTGATCGTCACGCGCTTCAACCCCAGGCATTACGCACGACATATCCGCTGACGTCGTATTGCAAACAGTATTTGTCTCACGCCAAACATAGAAACGCCCTACAGAGCTTTCTAATGGCACGTTCGTTCCGTTAAGCTTTTGTGCTGTCTTGTACTGAGTTCGGTACAAAGGGTTTACGGACGAAACCGATGCTAAACAGTAACTTGCTCAGAAAGCTCGATATGCAGGACTTGATGGTGTTTATCGCCGTCTACGACCAGAGCAGTGTTACCGAGGTGTCCGAAACGCTGTTTGTCAGCCAGTCCACCGTGAGCTACAGCCTGAAGAAGCTGCGCACCAGCTTTGAAGACGAGTTGTTCATCAACACCCGGGCGGGCATGCGCCCAACGTACAAGGCCACCACCATGTACGGGCATGTGCAGAAGATCCTCGAAAGCATCAACCTGTGCCACGCCGGTGGCCAGGCCTTCGACCCGACCCAGAAGGCCGTGACCTTCAACGTGTGCGCGCCGGAATACTTCGAACAGTTGATCCTGCCACGCCTGTTGAAGCACTTCGACCGTGCCGACCTGCCGGTGATCGTCAACGTGCAAAAGCTGGAAACCGACATCCCCGCCGACGACCTGCGCGAAGGTCGCCTCGACCTGGTGATCTGTTTCGGCCCCAACTTCCACCGCGCCCACAAGGACTTGCGTACCCAGATGCTGCTCGAAGACGACCTGGTGTGCGTGTTCGATAAGCGCTCGGCGCCACGGGAACCGGCGTTCAGCCTGCAGTCCTTCGTCGAACGGCGCCACGTGTTCCCTACGCCGTGGACCTCCGACACCAACATGATCGACGGCTGGCTGGCGCGCCAGGCCCACAAGCGCCAGGTGATCGCCCGCGCCAACAGCTACAGCGCAGCGTTGAAGATGATCACCGGCACCGACTTCATCGTCACCCTGCCGCGTCGCGTACAAAAGTTGCTGGCCCCCGCCACGACGTTCGGCCACTGCGAAGTGCCCAACGGGTTGCCGGGATTCACCCTGGAGATGCAGTGGAACGAAACCAGCGAACAGGACAGCGCCAATACCTGGTTTCGTGAGCAGGTGGTGAAGGTGTGCGCGGATCAGGGTTTGTTGTAAACCTCAGCCGATGGCGACTTTGCTGTAACAGTCGCGATCCATGTCGACCAGTTGGACGCTGAGTTGAACCTGGATACCCTCCGGCCAATCGCCCATGTCCTGCAGGGCTGCCAGCAGGCTGTCCGACAGCTGCTTCTTGACCTGGGGTGGGCGCCCGCTGAGCAGCGACAGCTTCACCGCGATAAACCCGCGTGCGTCGAGGGAGGTGCCCACCTGGAACGTCTCGACCTTGACCACACGACTTTTGATGTCGAACTCGGAACCGAACTGCCCGGACGCCATCAGCACGTTGTTGAGCCGCAACAGGGTCTTCTCGACAGCAAGGCCCGTCAGGTTGGCGGTGTATTCCAGGTGCAGGTGTGGCATGGATGGCTCCGAGTCTTTGGTAGGAAGATTCCTAGATATACCACGGATAAAAGCATCAGGCTTTGCTGGCCAGCCCTCTGTCGCTCATAAACGCTTCGAGCCGCGAACGTACCCAGCGTTCAGCCGGGTCGGTGTCCACGTGGCTGAGCCAGACCATCGACAAATCCAGGGTTGGCGTTTCGAACGGGAACGGCTCACAGAACAGGTGGCCCGACACTGCCATGGCCTCGGCGGTGTAGTCCGGCAGGCTGGCGATCAGGTCAGTGCCGGCGAGCAAGGCCGGCAGCGCGCTGTATTGCGGCACCGACAGCACCACATGGCGTTTGCGTCCGATCTCCGCCAGCCACTCATCGGCAAACCCCGACACGTTGGCGGTGTGGGACACCAGCACGTGGGGCCGTGAGCAATATTCATCGAGGGTCAGCGGCGTTTCAGACGCATCGGCGCGCAGGATACGCGGACGGATATGGCGCAGCAGCTTGCGCTTGGCATTCGCCGGCAGGCCACGGGTCTGGGTGATGCCGACGGTGATATCGCCGGAGGCCAGCAGGTCGGGAATGCGCCAGTAGTCCACATGCTGTACCACGAATACCACTTGCGGCGCTTCCTGGCGCAAGGCGCGCAGCAAGGGCGGCAACAGGCCGAACTCCACGTCATCGGAGAGGCCGATGCGAAAGGTCATGGTGCTGATCGACGGGTCGAAATCGTGGGTCAGGCTCAAGGCCGATGACAACGAATCCAGGGCCGGCGACAGGTGCTGGATGATCTCCTCGGCCCGCGCGGTGGGCTCCATGCGGTGGCCGACGCGGATGAACAGCGGGTCGTTGAACAAGGTACGCAAGCGGTTGAGGGCCGAGCTGATGGTCGGCTGGCCGAGAAACAGCTTCTCCGCCACCCGCGTCACGTTGCGCTCCAGCATCAACGCTTCGAACACCACCATCAGGTTGATGTCGGCTTTGCGTAGTTCATTGCGATTCATCGGCGCCTGCCCTTTTCCCAAGACAAGCCGCAGTTTAGAAAGCCCCGTAGCCGGCGTCTACGTGTAGGACGCTTCGCTGGCCTGCGCACCACGCTCAGGTTCGTGCCCCATGCGCAAGCGCAGGGCCGCCACGGCCGCCACCACCAGCACCAGCGCAATGACTTTCAAGCCGTTCATTGCATTGCCGGTGCTCATCTCGATCGCACCCATCGCCGACGGCCCGACAAAGCCGCCCAACAGCCCGCAGGCGTTGACAAATCCCAGCCCGCCGGCCAGCGCAACGCCCTTGAGACGGGAAGCCGGGTACAGAAAAATGATCGACTGCACCACGAAGAACATCACCGCCGACAGGCAAAAACCGAGCAGGCTGAACACCGGCCCCGATATCGACGCGATGCCCAGGCCCAGCGCCATGGTCAGCAGCCCTGTGACCAGCAACCGCCGGCAGCGTCCGGGCGTCGTGGCGAAACGCGGAATCAGCAAGGCACCGAGTGCCGCCGCGATCCACGGTAATGAAGTCAGCAGGCCGACGTTCATGGTGCTCAGTTCGCCATACTTGCTGATGATGCTCGGCAGGAAAAAGATCACGGTGTAGAGGGTGATCTGGTGACAGAAGTACACGAAAATCGCCAGCAGGATCTGCGGGGTCAGCCAGTTTTTCAACGAGTGACCGCCCTCGCCCGCGCCCTCCTCGACTTCCCGGGCAATGCGCTGTTCGATACCGCGCGCTTCCTCGGCCGACAGCCACGGCGCCTTGCTCGGACGATCCGGCAGTTTGCGCCATACCACCCAGGCAAACGCCACGGCTGGCAAGCCTTCGAGCAGGAACATCCACTGCCAGCCGTGCCAGCCGAGCAGGCCGTCCATGCGCATCAGGGCCGCACCCACCGGGCCACCGATGATGTTGGCAAAGCACACGCCGAGCAGGAAATACCCGGTGGCCCGCGCCCGTTGCTCACGGTTGAACCAGTAGGTCAGGTACAGCATGACCCCAGGAAACAGCCCCGCTTCGGCGATGCCCAGCAACAGGCGCAACACGTAGAACGAGGTTTCGCCCTGCACAAAGGCCATGGCCGCCGAGATCAGGCCCCAGGTCACCATGATCCGCGCGATCCAGAATCGCGCGCCGACCTTGTGCATGATCAGGTTGCTGGGGATTTCCGACAGCGCATACGTCAGGAAAAACAGCCCCGCGCCCAAGCCATAGGCGGCGGCGGAAATGCCCAGGTCGACGTCCAGGTGATGCTTGGCCAGGGCGATGTTGGTGCGGTCCAGGAAGCTCAGGATGTAGGCGATGATCAGCAAGGGCATCAGTTTGACGAACATCAGTTTGTTCAACGCCTGCGGGGTGCGGGCGGCGGTGGCGGTAGTCATCGGCAGTTCCTCTTGGCGCCCCGCCAGGCGGGCTGGGGGGCGCATCGGTGTTGTTCTAGGAGTCGAGTTGCAGGGCCAACGCCTGGGGGCGATGGGAAAACAGTTGCAGCAGCGCGCCGCCGAGGGCACAGCCGGCCATCACGAAGAAACACACGGTGTAGCCGTGCAGCGTGGTCCAGCCGCCGCCCATGGCGATCAGGCTGCCCATCAGCACCGGCGCCACGCCGCCGCCGATAAACATCGCGGTGGTGATGATGCCGTTGGCGGTGGACGTCGCCGACGGCTCGGCCGAGTCGCAGGCCACCGCGTAGTAGATCGGCCACACTGCGTTGGCCACCAGGCCGAACAACAGTTGCACGACGATGATCAGGGTCAGGGTGTTGGCGAAGTAGAACGCGCCGACACTCGCCGCCATCCACACCCCGCAGATGATCAGGGTGGTGCGTCGGCCGATGATGTCCGACAGCGACGGCCACACCAGTTGCCCGAGAATGCCGGTGAGGGTGAACACCACGCTCATCCCCGCCGACTCGGCCAGTGACAGTCCGGCGATGTTGTAGAGGTAGGCCGGCAACACGATGTTGACGCCCATGTACACCACTTGGGTGAGCATCGTATTGCCCGCCGTGAGGGCGATATTGCGGTTGCGCAAGGTGGCGACGAAAGTGCGCCAGGCCTCGCCCTTCACCGAACTGGCCGGCGCGTTGTCCGGTGGCGTCATGCCCTTGGCGGCGATGTCGACGTACAACGCGGTGATGCGTTCGGCGGTGGAATAACGCGCCCAGAAAATCATCAGTGGCAACGCCACCACGAAGGCGAAGAAGAACACGTAACGCCAGTTGTCCTCGCCAAACACGGTGATGACGAAACTGGCGACGATACCGCTGAGCATCGCACCAATCGGATAGCCCGTATGGTGCGCACCCAGGGCGAAGCCGCGTCGCTCCACCGGCCACCATTCGGCGGTGTTGCTCACCCCCACCGGCTCACCCCAGCCGGCGCCGAGGTTGACCCCGACGCGCAGGGCAATGAAGGTGGCGAGGTTGCCGCTCAGGGCCTTGAAGCCGGACAGAAACGAGATCGCCGTGTAGCCCAGCACCAGCGGCACCTGGAAACGTGCACGTTTCCAGCCGCCGCCGTAGCGGTCGCTCCACATGGAGCCGGGTATATCCAGCAACGCCAGGGCCAGCATGACCACCGTGGCCACGGTGCCCCATTGGTCGGCGGATAAATCGAAGTGCTTGGAGATGGTCGGCCCCAGGCGCAACACGATCTCACGGTCGTAGGCGTTGAGAATCCAGATCATCCAACAGACCAGCAGCGACACCCAGGAATGCCGGTGAATGCTGCGCAGCGACGCTTTTTTGATAGTTGCCATGGGCCTCTCCAGGCGCGCGAGGGCGCGCACTGACACAAGGTTGCGAAGGAATATGCCTTGTCACACACACGCGCTAGCTGGCGAACCGTCGCTCGGCTATTCCTTGCACGCCCAACCCGGTAATGGCGAACAGCGCTCCGCGCTGCTGGCCGTCCGCCGGAAAACGCGGCAGCGGCGGCTTGGCCATGGAAGTCACAAACAGAGTGTCCAGGTTCGGCCCGCCAAAGGTCAGGCTGGTGACCTTTTTCACCGGCATCGGGATGATGCGGTCGACGTGACCGTCGGGGGTGTAACGCACCAGTTTTCCGGCATAGACCAAGGCTTGCCACAGGCAGCCCTCGGCATCCACCGTGCAGCCGTCGGCAGCGCCGCCGCCCGAGGTGTCGACCCTGGAGAAGGTGCGGCGGTTGCTCACATTGCCGGTGGCCAGGTCATAGTCGTAGGCCCAGATCTCGCCGGACCAGGTGTCGCAGAAATAGAAAGTGTCACCGGACGGGCTCCAGCACGGGCCGTTGGACACGATGATGCCTTCGTCCAGGCTGTGCAGGCTCAGGTCGGCGTCCAGGCGGTAAAGCCTGGCGCTGGCGTTGTCCTCCAAGGTGTCCATGGAGCCGAAGATGAAGCGGCCCTGGCGGTCGACCTTGCCGTCGTTGAGGCGGTTATCCGGTAGGTGCGGTTCCGGGTCGATGACCAGGTTGAGCTCACCGCTGTTGAGGTCGAGGGTGTGTACGCCGTTTTGCAGGGCGACAATCGCCGACTCACCGTTATGGCGCAGGGCCATGGAGCCGATTTTCTGGCCGACCTCCCAGGCACGCAGTTCGCGGCCGTCGTCGGTGCAGCGCAGGATGCGGCCGTCGGCGCTATCGATCCAATACAAGCGTTGTTGTTCGACGTCCCACACCGGGCCTTCGCCCAGGGTGGTCTTGACGTCGACGAGCACTTCGATACGCATGGTGTGATCCCCTTATTGTTGTTGTGCGGGATGCAGGCCGCGCCGTGACGCGGCAGTTGGTTGGGTTAGAAATTGACCTGATCGCGCCCCTTGAGCCCGAGGATTTCCCGCGCTTCATCCGGCGTGGCGACGCGATGGCCGAGCGCCTCGATCACCGTACGGATACGTCGCACCTGGTCGGCGTTGGACGCGGCCAATTTGCCCGGGCCGTCCCACAGCGAATCCTCCAGACCGACACGCGCATTGCTGCCCATGGACAGGCCCATAGTCGCCAGCGGAATCTGCCCACGCCCGGCGCCGAGGATCGACCACACATAGTCGTCGCCAAACAGGCGGTCGGCAGTACGCCGCATGTGCGCCAGGTCTTCGGGGTGCCCGCCGATGCCACCACGCAAGCCGAACACTGACTGGATAAACAACGGCGGCTTGAGCAGGCCGCGTTCCAGGAAATGCGCGGCGGTGTACAGGTGGCCGATGTCGTAGCACTCGATCTCGAACCGCGTGCGGTTCTCGGCACAGGAATTGAGGATATGGGTGATGTCACGGAAGGTGTTGCGGAAGATCCGGTCGTCACTTTCTTCCAGGTACGGCCGCTCCCAGTCGTGCTTGAAGTCGGTGAAGCGGTTGAGCATTTCATACAGGCCGAAGTTCATCGAGCCCATGTTCAGCGAGGCCAGTTCCGGCTTGAACTGCATCACCGGTTGCAGGCGTTCTTCCACGCCCATGGTCGGCGCGCCGCCGGTGGTGATGTTGATTACCACGTCGCTGGCGGCCTTGATCTGCGGCAGGAATTCAGCGAACAACGCCGGGTCCTGGCTTGGGCGGCCATCGTTGGGATCGCGGGCATGCAGGTGGACAATCGCGGCGCCGGCTTCGGCGGCACCGATGGCGGCATCGGCGATTTCCTGCGCAGTGATCGGCAAATGCGGCGACATCGACGGCGTATGAATCGCACCGGTAACGGCGCAGGTGATGATGACAGGACGATTTTTGGGCATGACGACTCTCCGACTTTTATTCTTATGAAAAAAATCCTGGGTGCAGCGCGCTGTGTTCTTGCGTGGCTTACAGGTACTCGACGTTACCGTCGACGCTGATCGCCTGGCCGGTCACGTTGCGTGCGGCGGGCGAACAGAGGAACAACGCCATGGCGGCCACGTCTTCGGCGGTGACCATGCGTTTGAGGGAAATTTTGTTGAGGTATTCCTGGCGCATCTCGGCTTCGGGCACGCCGACCTGCTCGGCACGGGCACGGATCACGCCGTCCATGCGCGGGCCTTCGACAATGCCGGGCAGCAAGGCGTTGACGCGGATATCGCTCTCGCCCAGCTCCGAGGCCAGGGATTTCATCAGGCCGACAATCGCCCATTTGGTCGCCGCGTACGGCGTGCGCCACGCGTAGCCCAGGCGCCCCGCCACCGAGGCGATATGCAGCAGGTGGCCGTGGGACGACGCCTTGAGCATCGGCACCGCATGGTGGGCAAAGCGGTATTGCGCGGTGAGATTGATGTTGATGGTGGCCTGCCACTCGGCGTCGCTGATCGCATCGATGCCGCCGGTAGGCCCGGCGATCCCGGCGTTGTTGACCAGCACATCGAGACCGCCGAAGTGCTCGCGCTGCACCTTGAATACCGCCTCGATCTGCACGGCATCGCTGACGTCGGCGCGGGTGGCGACGGTGCCCGGGTACTTGTCGCGAAACGCGGCCAGGGCCGGCTCGCTGACGTCACACACATGCACCTGGGCACCGGCTTCCAGATACGCCGCCGCCAGCACTTCACCAATGCCGGCAGCCCCGCCGGAAATCAACACACGTAACCCAGGATAGGGCTGCAGCCGCTGTAAGACACTCATGCACGTTTACCTCCTGAAACAGACGACCGCGAACGGTCGTTCTTGACGAGCAGGCGCGCCAGGGAATCGGCGGCCTGCATGATGTCATCGGTCACCGCTGCGCGTGCACCGGCGCCATCGCGGGCCGCCAGGGCTTCGACAATGCGCGTGTGCGCCTCCATCGAGCGTTGCAGGTGAGCTTTATCCGGGGCGACCAGCGCAAAGCACGGGCCCATGTGCAGCCAGAAGTTTTCCACGGCGGCCATGGTCAACTCGGCCTGGGCCACGGCGTAGATGCGCCGGTGAAACGCAAAGTTGGTCCACAGGTAGCGCGACACGTCGACTTCGTCGGCGGCGTGCTGCATTTGCTGGCAGAGGTCGGTGATTTCGTCGAGGTCGGCCTTTTGCAGGCGCAGCACGGCTTTTTCCGCCAGCAGCCCTTCGAGGGCGACCCGTGCATCACGAATTTCACGCAGGCGTTCGACCGTCATCAAGCGCACCCGCAGACGAGAGGTCTCGGTGACTTCAAAGGCGTTTTCGGCACTGAGGCGTTGCAGGGCTTCGCGCACCGGCATCGGGCTGGAACCGAGGGCTTCGGCAAGGCCGCGGATGGTGAGTTTCTGGCCAGGCTGGAAACGGCCACTCATCAGCGCTTCGCGGATCTGGCGGTAGACCTGGTCTTGCAAGGTATCGCGGGACACCTGGCGCAGGGTGGGCAGGAGGAGCGGACCATCTGTCATGAGGCAAAACCTGTGTTGTCGTTCTTATGGCCTCAATATGTGATCACAAATCAAATATGTCAAATAGTTTCCTAGTTTTGAGAGTTGCACATACAACTGGGGGAGTGGGCTTGCCCACTCCCACAGTTGCAGCGCATTTAACCTGATAT
>Ga0068851_10000155_pt1 | contig 36375 bp, 30 predicted proteins | sample KBSCornC12_FD_66588 | JGI IMG/M metagenome (GOLD analysis project Ga0068851, IMG submission 66588) | Corn rhizosphere microbial communities from Kellogg Biological Station, Michigan, USA - KBS Corn C1-2 | ecosystem: Host-associated > Plants > Roots > Rhizosphere > Soil ...
TGCAGGATGGACTTGCTCAATCCATGAGTGAATTCAATGCAGGAGGAACTAGTTATCAGCAAGGACTTCGTGGTTATATCTATTCGGAACGTGATGTATGGCGTCCCGGGGACAGTGTTTACCTCAATTTTATTCTTTGGGATCCTGAAAATAAAATTGATTCAAAACATCCTGTTCGGTTGACGGTCGATAATCCACTTGGCCAAAAGGAAGTGGATATGACTAGCCCGATTTCAGTTGGCGGTATTTACAATTTAGCATTTCATACGAATTCAACTGATCCCACAGGTAATTGGATGGCGACTGTGCAAGTGGGTGATGCGGTTTTTTCAAAAGGATTAAAGATTGAAACGATAAAACCAAACCGGTTAAAGATTGATGCGAAGCTTCCTGATCCGATCATCGCTTCAAAAGAAGGACAAAAAATTGATCTCGAATCACAGTGGTTGTTTGGTGCGCCTGCCTCTAATCTCAAAGCAGTTGTGGAAGCTCAATTCAGTCCCAAAGATTTTGCTCCAGCAGGATTTAAAGATTTTGTATTCAGCGATCCTGCGCGTCGTACACCTAGTACTGTCACGACCATCTTTGATGGCACACTGGATGCGCAAGGGAAAGCAAAAATTGATATCCCTGATATTTCTGAATATTTGCCGGAAGGACAATTAACCATGTCGATCAAGACGCGTGTGTTTGAATCGGGTGGAGATTTTAGCACGGATCATGCAACGACAACATTTGATCCCTATGATCATTATGCTGGTGTTTTAATTCCTGCTAATCGTTGGGGCTACCAGGAAATGAAAATGAATGAACCGAATGATGTTCGGTTTGCTTCAGTTGACACAGATGGTAAAGGTGCAGCGGGGAGAAAATTGAGTGTTGGTATTTACAATGCACAATGGCGTTGGTGGTGGGATCAATCTTCTGATGACATCACGCAATACAATAGCCAGATGCATCTCGGCGCTATAAAAGTGGATACTGTCGTTACAGGTAAAGATGGTATGGTGTCTTATAAAGTAATACCGGCTACTTATGGTTCCTATATGATTCGTGTTTGTGATACTGAGTCCGGTCATTGCAGCGGCCAGTTTTATTATGCAGGATCATGGGGTGACCCGACGGATGACAGTGATGCTGCGAGTCGACTTTATTTTTCTTCAGACAAAGAGAAATACCAGGTCGGTGATAAAATCAAATTGAAGATTCCATCAGCATCAGGAAGCAAGTTGTTACTTACGATTGAAAAAAATAATAAAGTTCTTTCTTCGAAGTGGTATGATGTGAAAAGTGATCAAACGGAAATCACCATCGATGCCACTGCTGAAATGATGCCCAATGCATACGCTTACGTAAGTCATATTCAACCTTATAATCATAGTTCAAATGACATGCCGCTAAGGATGTTTGGATTGTTACCGCTGATGGTGGAAGATCCAAAGACAATGTTGCATCCTGTGATTGAAGTTGCCGATGATCTGCGACCCGACAAAGATTTCACGATTACCGTGAGTGAGAAAGATAAATTGCCGATGGCCTATACGATTGCTGTTGTGGATGAAGGGCTTCTTGGATTGACTCGATTTGAATCACCTGATCCTTGGAAATATTTTCACAGGCAGGAAGCATTGGCGGTGCAGACGTGGGATATGTTTGACCAGGTGCTCGGTGGATATGGAGGTGCGTTGGAAAGAATGTTGAGCATCGGTGGTGATGAGGCAGCTAAGTTGGTTGATGCACCACAAGCAGAACGTTTCAAACCAGTAGTCATGCATCTCGGTCCATTCTATCTCGACCCGGGACAAAAGAAAACGTTGACATTGCACATGCCTAATTATGTCGGTGCAGTTCGTACTATGATTGTCGCCAGTGATCGTAAGCGATGGGGAGCTGCGGATAAAACCAGCAAGGTGAAATCTGATCTCATGATTCAACCAACCTTGCCGAGGTTAGTATCGCCGGGCGAAACGATTGCAGTGCCTGTGCATGTCTTTGCGATGGGCGATAATGTAAAATCGATCACATTGGATGTGAAGTCAAATGATTTAGCATCACCTGTTGGAGGTGCAAGTCAAACGATGCAGTTTTCTGCACCAGGAGATAAGATGGCTTATTTCAATTTGAAAATTGCGGATCATCCGGGGTTGTTGAAAGTAGAAGTCACCGCTAAATCAGGAAGTGAAACCACAACGCAGAAATTTGAATTGGATGTTCGTATTCCAAATCCTCCATTAACACAAGTAGTGGCCGCGACGGTTGCAGCAGGACAAAAGTGGTCAGGGAAAATTCCATTCCCCGGAATGAAAGGAACAAATGAAGCTACAGTCGAAATATCTCAAATGCCGGCGATAAACCTGGAACAGCGCCTCCAATATTTGATTCATTATCCGTATGGATGTTTGGAGCAAACGACTTCCTCTGTTTTCCCACAATTGTATCTCGCTGATTTAACTGATCTCACTCCTGCTCAACAACAAGCGGTGAGAACAAATATCCAGGCAGGAATTCAACGCATGAAAGCATTTAGTCTTGCTACTGGTGGATTTACGTATTGGCCAGGAGAAAACTATAGAGATGCCTGGGTCAATAGTTATGCCGGACATTTTTTAATTGAAGCTTCGAAAGCCGGTTATGCTGTTGATCAATCGATGTTTGATGGCTGGCGGAAAGCACAGAAGAAAGATGCACAAGCGTATCGTGCAGGACAATATTATCGCGATGATGCCAACCAGGCTTATCGCTTGTATACACTTGCCCTCGATGGACAACCGGAATGGGGGCTCATGAATCGATTGCGTGTGCAAAAAGATTTGGATCCAACTGCCGCATGGATGTTGGCCGGTGCCTATTCTTTAGGAAAGCGAAATGATGTTGCACTTCAAATCATTGACAAGTTGAGCAGGAATGTCAAGCCTTACCAGGAGATGGCCTACACGTACGGTTCTGATTTGCGTGATAAATCCGTGATCATGGAAGTCTTCCTTGCTATGGGTAGAGAAGATGATGCGATGAGTATGGCACGATCAATTGCGACATCGTTGTCATCTGATTATTGGTATGGTACACAGAGCACAGCATGGGCATTGACAGCGATGGGTAAGATGGCAAAGAAATTTGCCGGTGGCACATTGAAAGCAACGATTACACAAGGAGGAAAATCTCCTGAAAGTGTTTCAAGCACTAAAGGAATTGTGACGCGAGATCTTGCTGTGGACAATGAAAATCTTACTGTTGAAAATACGTCTGGTGGTTCGCTATTCATTCGGGTGACATCAACTGGCCGACCATTAACTGGTGTGAAAGCGGCTGTCAATAAAAATCTCAACCTGAAAGTTAGTTACATGGACATGCAGGGTAAAGCGCTGAGCCCTGACAAATTGAAACAAGGAACCGATTTCATCGTACAGGTACAAGTCACCAATCCGGGAACCTTCGCTTCGCATCTTGATCAATTGGCACTCTCCTATTTGTTTCCTTCAGGATGGGAGTTGACTAATCAACGAATGGATCAATTTGAAGATCGCTTCAAGAATGATTATGCCCGGTACCAGGATATCCGTGATGATCGTGTGAATACTTTCTTCAGCATGGATCGCGGAGTGTGGACGCATTATTTTGTGATGACCGCTACCTATACTGGAAAATATTGGTTGCCCGACATCATGTGCGATGCAATGTATTCACATCAAGTGCAGGCGAGAGTGCCCGGCAGATGGGTGGAAGTATTGCCTGCATCCGTTGGTAAAGAAGACATGTAGTGAAATATTTCAAGGGGCCACTGAAATGGGTTTGGCTGGGGTTGATCGGAATCATCGCCTGGTGGTTCTGCCTGCCGAATCCGCTATTTGAGGCCTCGTATAGTACGGTCTTATTAGATCAACATGATCAATTGCTCGGAGCGCGATTGGCGAATGATGGTCAATGGCGATTTCCAGGCAGAGATTTAATTGTGCCGACCACTTTTGAAAAGGCGATCATTCAATTTGAAGACAAGCGATTTAATTCGCATGGTGGTATTGATGTAATGGCATTAGCGAGAGCGTGTAAAGAAAATTTACAGGCAAAGCAAATAGTAAGTGGTGGAAGTACCCTGACCATGCAGATGATGCGACTTGCGCGGCATAATCAAAGCCGTAATATCTGGCAGAAAGGAGTGGAGGTGCTGTGGGCACTGCGATTTGAAGTGACGCATTCTAAAAAGGAAATTCTTCAGTTGTATGCTGCGCATGCACCGTTTGGCGGAAATGTGGTTGGGCTCGGGGCGGCGAGTTGGCGATACTATCATAAAACACCTGATCAGCTTTCGTGGGGTGAAGCGGCGGCGTTGGCAGTGTTACCAAATGCACCGGGACTTGTACATCCGGGAAGAAACCGGGATATTTTTTTAGAGAAAAGAAACCGGTTGATCAAAGAGCTCCAAGAAAAGGGAACTATTGATGAAACCGAAGCATCGCTTGCCCTGCAGGAACCATTACCTGGAGAACCTCTTCCTTTACCGGATTTAGCGCCACATGTTTTAAGTCATTATGCAAATTCGGGAGAGACACTGCACAGCACAATTGATTTTGCTTTGCAGGAAAGACTGACTGAATTATTACAACGACATTCTGATATCCTCTCCTTAAATGGTGTCAACAATGCCGGACTATTAGTGATCGAGACGGAGACTGGTGAGGTGAAAGCCTATATTGGAAATGTATCTCATGATAAAAAGACGCATCAAAATGATGTCGATATCGTACAATCGGAACGAAGCTCAGGAAGCATTCTCAAACCATTCTTGTATTGTGCTGCATTACAACAAGGATTAATCACTCCGCAGGGAATATTGGAAGATATACCTACCTACATTCGCGGTTATCAGCCAGTGAATTATTCAAAACAATACATGGGCATGGTTCCTGCTGACCAGGCATTGGCGATGAGCCTCAATGTACCTGCTGTTCGGATGTTGCAGCAGTACGGCATTCTTCCTTTCAAGGAAAAATTGATTGATGCCGGAATTACGACATTGCATTTTTCTCCTGATTATTATGGATTGCCATTAGTGCTCGGAGGAGCGGAAGTAAAATTGTGGGATATCTGTGGGGCATATGCGAGTATGGGGCGGGTATTAGCTCATGCGTATAAGTTTGATCACCGCTATGCGAAGAATGATGTGCATGAACCGGTGCTTTTCGAAAATTTGGCAGAAAAGGCAGAAAAGGCGGAAGAGGCAGAAAATGCGGAAAAGAAAAATTTTACTTTGACAAATGATGCGCCTGTATGGAACGTTGGTGCTATCTGGTCCACGTTTGAAGCGATGAGCACCTTGCGCAGACCGGATCAGGAAGGGCAGTGGGAGACATTTGAAAGTAGTAAGCGCATTGCTTGGAAGACAGGAACAAGTTTTGGATTTCGTGATGCATGGGCGGTCGGGGTTACTCCAAAATATACAATTGGTGTATGGATAGGAAATGCAGATGGAGAGGGTAGGCCTGGTGTGATTGGTTTGCATGCAGCAGCGCCGGTGTTGTTTGATGTGTTGCGCATGTTGGATTCGCGCGATGAATGGTGGAGTCCTCCTTATGATGCATTGAAACCTTTTGTGGTGTGCAAAGAAAGCGGATGGTTAGCAGGACCATCATGTTTAGAGACGGATACAGCATATTTTGTTGTTGGTGAACAGACACCTAAAATTTGTCAGTATCATGCCCAGTTTTATACAGATGAAAATGAGGAGTATCGATATGATCCTTCCTGCATGCCAGAGTATGCGGAATTTGAAAATTATTTTATCGTGCCCACTTTGGCAGAGAGTTACTATAAACGTTATCATCCGGAATATCGAACACTACCTCCCCTCAGTCCGAATTGTCAATCAACAGATAATCATGGAAAGGATATGGCCATCATTTATCCGAGGCCAGGATCTAAAATTTATATTCCTTATGAATGGGATAAAAAGAAATCAAGGGCTGTCTTTTCTGCCGTGCACCGTTCAGAAAATGCGGATATCTATTGGCACCTCGACCAGGAATTTATCGGGAAGACCCATGAATTTCACCAGATAGAAGTAGATCCGAAACCCGGCAAACATACATTGGTGTTGCAGGATGAGTTTGGCGGCATGGCCACCACGACCTTTGAAGTGCTGACTATTCCGACAAGTGAGCATCGGGCAATAGGTAATGGGCAATGAGCAATAGGCAATCTTCAAAAATCAATAATGAAGGTTGACTTTCCGGATTAATATTATCTTGAATCCGAATGAATTCCTTACCCTTTAGAATAAAACTCGGCGTGACGGGACACCGTACGGGTATTGACGGTGATGCATTGAAAGAAAAGCTAAGGACCATATTGAAGTTGGATTTAGTAGCCAATGGAAATGTAATCACTGAACATTCAGTTTTGTCCTTATGTAGCCCATCCTCCCTTAAAGCAATCCGCAACATGGAAGGAACGCCATTAGCCTTATGCATTTATACTGCACTGGCAGAAGGGGCTGACCGATTTGTGGCTGATGCTGTATTGGAAATTGATCAGGCAATAATGAAGGCTGTATTGCCACTTGTGGAGGAGGAATATGAAGAAGATTTTCTAACTGCAGATTCCCTGAATGATTTTCGTCGGCTCTTGCAAATGGATCCGAATCCTCTTCATCTCAGGAAACAAAGACTGGTGGAAGAATACCTGCCTGACCAATTGATGGAACAAAGGCGAAATGCCTATTTCAGTGCAGGAAAATATATTGTTGATGAATGCGATGTATTGATTGCAGTCTGGGATGGGCTGCCAGCAAAAGGAAGAGGAGGAACATTGGATGTCATTGAATATGCTAGGAGTGTGCAACGACCCATTATCCTTATCAATAGCCTGGATGTGCAGACGGTAAAAATGGAAGGTCAATTGATTTTCTCACCGGTGATGCTGACAGAGATCGATCATTTTAATCAATTCCAACCTGAGGAGGAACTTTGGAAACAATATATCAATGATTTGGATTCTGAATATTTTGACCCCAAACGATTCCCGGAAGTAGCGAGTCTAGATGAAGCGCGACGAGCCCAATTGAGTGAGCATGTATTTCGACCGTATGCAAAAGCATCCATACTGGCTCGTGGGTTTAAGAAGCGATATATGCGAGTGGGATTGTCGATTTATGTTTTCTCTTCCCTGGCTGTGGCGATTGTACTGATCAGTGTCATATTTGACATCCTGCATGTGTGGGCTTTTGTATTCGAGTTTTTATTGCTGTCGGTGATTTATACATCCATTCGTTTTGCGAGAGAAGCCAAGGTGCATGCGCGGTGGTTGGGATATCGCTTTTTGGCAGAACGGCTTCGTTCGACATCTTATTTTTTCCTTGCCGGTTTTCGTTTCGAAGATCCTACTGCCTCCGAGTCTGATGAGTATACGTCCCGCAATGATGCTTCATCATTGTTATATGAAGAAATCTGGTTGCCTCTCAATCACTTTCAGCAAGCTGAAAAAATTATTCATCCCTCTGCTGAAGCTGACCAGGTTATTGTTGATTATGTAAGAAAGTCCTATGTCGATGAGCAGCTTCGTTTCCAGGAACGATATCACCTAAAACACCATAAAAAAAATCTTAGGTTGGAAACGGCGGGAGGGATGTTATTTTTCTTAGCTATGCTGGCTGCCGTGTTGCATGTCTTATTGCATTCCTATCATCATTGGATTGAAGGGATGGAATGGATCAATCAAGTGCTGACCTTTTTAGCGCTTATTTTCCCAACGGTGGCTGCTGCTTTGGAAGGTATTCGTCATAAAAATGAATATGCCCGAAACACACACCGGAGTTCGTTGATGATGCAAGAGCTGAAAAAAATTTCACAGGAATATCGCCACATCAAAACCAATGAAGAGTTTTCTGCGGTGTTAATAAAATCTGCGACATTGATTTTAAATGATAATGAGGACTGGCGGAATTTGATGCGGGAGAGGGAGTTGGAGATAGTAGTGTGATTTAGGATTTATTTTTGTGTTCCATTTGGGCAATTATTATGAAGTATTTAAGGTCTAATCATTGAATTTTAAAGACATTTTTTATGAAAATATTACCTCTAATGTTTGGTTTAATTGTTTTACTTATTTCGGGTTGTTGTTCAAACAAACCGTTTTCTGATAAGTATGATACTCATGCAGCTTTAGTTTCGGAAATACAATCTGGATCCATCCATACCATCAGGGCGATGGAGGTGGATAAGAAATTAAATGTGTATACAGCCGGAAATATTTTTGGTACTGTCAAATTTGGATCCGAAACTGTTTCAGGGCCCGGACATGCGGGTCTTCTCGTAAAAACCAATAAGGATCAGCAATACAAATGGAACATAAAGTTTGGAACTACCACAGGGACAAGTGTGTGTTTTATGAGTGAAGTCCTGTTGAGTAGTAAGGATACCCTATTTGTCGCTGGGTATACGAATGGAAATCTTGTCATTGATGGAAAAGAATACTTTAAGTCTACAGCTAAGTTTCAATCTTTTGTCGCCAAAATCGATACTAATCGGGGTATTAAATCTTGCCGACAAATCGTTGATGCTGGTGACGATTTCCTGATAATGGATATAATGAGGTGGGGTTCTACCGGATTCCTGGGTGTTGGAATATTACAAAATAATACTACAGTGTTATTTTCAATATCAGAGGCCGGTAATTTTAAGGTTATTAAGAAAATCGATGATCAATCTCAAATTTACAGTTCATCGCTTGTAAAAGCGGGAAGCGATGTTTATATCAGTGCTATTGGTACAAATTTCATTCATCTTTATCAATTTAATCATCAATTGGATTCTATTTGGGAATTTAAACAGGACACTAAAGCGGATTTGCTCGCCATTAAAAGTCATTTGGTTTCAGATTTGCGCCGAGGTATCTGGCTAGCCACCACTTTTGGAGAAGGAGCTAACGATTTTATGTTTGGTGCTAACATTGTAAAGAGTACGGGATTATACGATAGTTATATGGCTAAATTTTGGAATCAGAAGCAAGTAGCTTCTATTCATATTGGTGGTAGTGGGGATCAAATAGTTACTGGGTTCTTTGATGTCAATAAAAATTACGTGAGCATGGCTTTAGCAAATAGTGGTGACTTTATAATCAATAAGAAAACTGTGTCAAGTCAGAAAGGACTTTCGATTATCGATTTTGATATCCGGAAATTGGAAAAAATCGATGTGACTACGTTTCCGCTGGAAAATAAGGAAAGAGACCGGATGACGAATTCCGGCTTATTTTTTGGAAAAGAGAAAAAGAGTAATTTATTCTTTGGGGGTTATTTTATTAAAGGAGAAACTCAAACAACGGACCCAAAACTTACTATTGGTAGCGAGTACTTGGTTGCGAAGAACTCTACATTCAATTCATTTCTGATCCGTGCTACCTGTAAAAAGAAATTATAATGAGAAGCGATCAAGTGCTGGGTTCTTTGCCCCTTAAATTTAACTGGGCTCAAGATGTTGAGCCCCTACATTGTACTATTATTATAAAGATTGGAAAGGGGGAATGAGAATATTACATTCACTTCTTACTTCTCAATTGGTTATTGGTTAATGACTATTCATTTTCCTTTTAACTTCCTAATTCCTCATTCACTTCTTACTTTTCAATTGGTTATTGATTATTGACTATTCATTTTACTTCTCACTTCTAACTTCCTTATTCGTTATTCCATATTTGAAAAAGGTGCCTCTCCTTGCGAAAAGACACCTCACTTTCATACTAATACTCTTGTGGTAAGATCCTTAGTGGTATTTGCTGCGGATAAACCAGGCATTGTCATTAAAGACCAGTCCGATTTTACCGCGAACAAAATTTTCGGAAAGATTGGGTCCACCTGTGCGGTGTCCGTAATCCAATCCAACCTGGAACCAGGCAATGTTGCGTTGTGCGATGAGTGGGAATGCTGCACCTAAAGTAAATGCATGTTCCTTGACTTGTTCGCCTTCGATAACGCGGGGATCTGTTTTGGTATAGAAACCGGCGCGATATTCCACTCTTTTGAAATAAGAAATGATGGAATTAGCATCCGGAATCCAGGCAACACCGAATCCAATACGGGTTGCATTTTTAAATGTTGTATCGGGTTGAACTTCATTTACGTATTCAGTCCAGGGTGTACTTTGAAAATCGAAGCCGGCTCTTAATTTACCAGCCTGATGGTAGATCATCCCAAAGCCAAAAGTACCAGGCATTATGCCATGGGCCAATGATCCTGTAGCCTGGTATACTGTATCAAGGTCATGACTGACCTGATTTAATGCAAGTTTGTTGATATCAGAAGTAGTGGAAAAAGTAGTGTTGCCACTATAAAAAATACCCGCTGATAATAGTTTCGAAGGTTTATCATCTTTCGCGCGGGCTGCTTTCAGATCGAGGGGTTGTTCATATTGCGCACCGAAACGATATTGAAATCCTTTGTAAGCAACGGTGGAAGAGAATATATCCTGGTAGGCATTTTCCAGATCATTAAATTGAACAGTTTCATCATAAGCCTCTTTGCCATAGAGATAAGTGAGGTTAACACCGGCACTTAGATTTCCATATTTAAATCCATTGCCCCACGTCACCTGGTAAAGACCACCTCCTCCTTTGAAATCACGGGTAACTAAACCTATCGAATCGATTGTGTCCTGGATCCTGATGTGATAGCCTACCTGGGCGAAAGGTTTAAGTGAAAAAGAGGTACCCCATTCAAATTTGGTTTCCCTTCTTTCGAGTGCTTCATTCAATGGATTGATGAGTGGAATATTGAGACTTAGATGGTCCATGTTGCCCGTCCAGACCGATTGACTTTGATCATTGCGATGGTAGCTGGATCCTTTGAAGAAAGTACCTAGCTGGAAGGTGGTGTATTGGAGAAAGCCGAGGGATGCTGGATTTTCAATATTGGCTTCAAAAAAATCGTGATAAGCGGCGGCCATTCCACCCATAGCATGGCTGCTGACCATATTGGATTCATAAAAATCACCAATTCCAAACTGCGAAAAAGGGGAATTATCCTTGGGCTGGGCGTGTATAAAACTGCTATGGCCCATAGCTAAAATTATGATTACCAGGTATTTAGTAAAATTATTGAACATTAAAGGACAAGATTTTGAAAAGGCCTTTGGCGACCAATTCGGGTTCCAAAAATATCTCTCTTTCCAGTCTTTGAGCCAGGAAAGCCGAATCTCCGCCTGTCATAACGACAAACACCTCTCCGAACGCGTCTTTTGCCCTGCTTAATATTCCTTCTATTTCCATTAAGGCACCCAGGCAAGCTCCGTTTTGTAAAGCATGGATCGTGGAGTCGCCAAAGGTAAGAGAAGGCCAACGTATTTCGGCCATGGGCAACCGGGCCGTATACTCATGCATCGATTTGAGTCGCATGGTTAATCCGGGGGCAATATTACCACCGAGATAAGTACCTGATTTCAATACCATGTCCATCGTGATACAAGTACCTGCATCGATGATGAGACAATTCTGATTTGGAAACAAATTATGCGCACCACAAGCTGCTGCGATTCGATCCCTGCCTAAAGTATCAGGTGTGCTATAAACAATGGTAACCGGTAATGGTGTCTCCTGCGTGAGCTCGATATTTTTTCCGCTGATATTTAAATTGGAAGTACTCCAATCGCGTGATCCGGTGGAGGAGCTTATCACATGTTGGATTTGATAAGTTGAAATGAGGTTATTCAGCGAATCAATTTCATTTCCTTCTAGTATGGTGGTGTGCACGAGCTGACCTGCTGCATCAAATATTGCAGCTTTGGTTCGAGTATTGCCGATGTCGATGCACAAAAACATGTTAGAATAACGAATAAAGAATAAGGAAGTTAGAAGTAAGAAGTAGTGTAAAGGTTTTTAGATTAAGGCACTCACTACTCACTGTTTCAATGCTTAAAATGTCTATACCCTGTGATCACCATTGCCATATCATGCGAGCTGCAGTAATCGATGCTATCCTTATCCTTCACTGATCCGCCGGGGTGAATGACTGCAGTAATGCCTGCTTTATCGGCGATCTCGACACAATCTGGAAAAGGAAAGAAAGCTTCTGATGCCATAACTGCTCCCTTCAGGTCAAAACCAAAAGCATGCGCTTTATTAATGGCCTGGTTCAGTGCATCAACGCGGGAAGTTTGACCGCAACCCATGCCGATGAGTTGAGCGTTTTTCACCAAAGCAATACCGTTGGATTTCAAATGCTTGACACAGGCGTTTGCAAAAAGAAGATCTTTCATCTCGCTGTCTGATGGCCTGCGCACCGTTGCATAATTAAGCGTAGCTAAATCTTCAGTCACACGATCTACATCCTGTACAATAAAGCCGTCCAACAAGCTCTTGATCTGACGACGTGCTTCAGGATATTTAACAAGTTGTAATAGGATCCTGTTTTTCTTTCCTTTAAGAATGGTCAGTGCATCATCTGTAAATGAAGGAGCAAGAAGCACCTCATAAAATATTTCATCAATGGCCTGTGCAGTGGCTTTGTCAATCTCACTATTGCTGATCAGAACACCACCAAAAGCTGAAACGGGATCACCTGCTAATGCATCTTTCCAGGCTGTAAGGATATCTGAACGTGTAGCCAATCCACAAGCATTGGTATGTTTGAGAATTGCGAACGTTGGTGAGGCATTTTTAAATTCCGCCATCAGCATGATACCGGAATCCACATCGACCAGGTTATTGTAAGACAATTCTTTTCCGTTCAGTTGATGAAAATTATCATCCAGGTCACCGAAATAAATCGCTTGTTGATGTGGATTTTCTCCATAGCGAAGAGGTATTGCAGTGTGCACCGATATTTTTAAACTCACATCGGATTCATCCTGGTTGAAGTAATGATAAATTTCTTTATCATAATGAGAAGAGACGCGAAATGCGCGTTTGGCAAACCACTTTCTGTCTTCGAGTTCACTGCTTGCTCCTTTGGCTTCCAGTAAATTTTGCAGCATTTCATATTCTTCCCTGGAAGGAACAATTACTACATCCTGGTAATTTTTTGCTGCAGCCCTAATCAGGCTGATGCCGCCGATATCAATTTTTTCAATAATTGTTTTTTCATCTGTCGTCGAGCGAACGGTTTGTTCAAACGGATAGAGATCAACGATGACGAGATCGATTGGGGGAATGTCATATTCCCTCAATTGTGCCAGGTGATCTTCTTCCCTGCGGGCTAAAATTCCACCGAAGATTTTTGGGTGAAGGGTTTTGACGCGTCCATCGAGAATCGATGGATAGCCGGTGAGGCTTTCAACAGGGATGGCTTCAACTCCCAAGGATCGTACATAATCCAGGCTACCGCCAGTACTATATATAGTTACGTTATGGGCGTGCAGTGCATGTACGATTTTATCGAGGCCTTCTTTATGAAAAACGGAGATGAGGGCTGTGTGGATCGGCTTGGTATAGGCCATAGAGGTTGGTTAGGTAAGGGCGGCAAAGGTAGTGAGCAGAGAGCATAGGGCATAGGCAATGGGCAAGTAGGGTATTTGAGATTTGGGGTTTTAACTTTTAGAAGTTGAAAAGGCATGGAATGGGTGTTCGAAAGCTCTTATAAGATTCCTGTGCTGAGCGAAGTCGAAGTATCGTCGAAAACCACTACCATGGTAAGTGTCTCGAGCACACCCAAATGTTACCATGGTTTGGAATTATTTTTTGATTTCCCTGATTTTTTAAGAAAAATTATTTCCGCGTACGGAGCTCAAGAATATTCCCCAGGCTATAACAATATCGACAACGAGCCTCATAAATATCGGTTTCACCCAATACTACAGTTTCCGCATCAGCAGTTTTGCGATAAGTATGGGTAGCCAGGTTTCCGCAATGATTGCATATGGCATGGAGTTTTGTCACATATTCAGCAACAGCCAGCAAATCAGGCATTGGTCCAAAAGGTCGTCCGCGAAAATCCATATCGAGTCCCGCAACAATAACACGGTGTCCACGCAAAGCCAATTCTTCACAGACATTTCTCAATTCCATATCAAAAAATTGAGCCTCATCAATTCCAACTACTTCAATATTTTCCGCTACCGTTAAAATTTCAGCAGAATCTTTCACCGGTCTTGATAAAATAGTTCGGGCATCGTGGCTCACGACTTCATTGACACTATAGCGTGTATCCTGGAAGGGTTTGAATATTTCGACGGATTGTCCTGCGATTTTCACCCTTTTCAACCTTCGGATGAGTTCTTCTGTTTTACCAGAAAACATGGAGCCGCAGATCACTTCGATCCAGCCTCTGCGTTGTGTATGAAAAGAGGGCTCCAGAAACATGATGGCTGCAAAGATGCATCCTTCCCGGAATACAAGGCTCGTCGTGAAGGAATATTCACAGGTTCACACAATATTAACCGGATTTGTTTCATATTAAAGGTTGAACACTAGTAACTTGCGCAGATTAACGGATAATTATGGATTTACAAAAAGCACGTCGGTTCCTTCTTAAAATTCAGGCCCTCCTGGAACATGATTCAGAACAGGAGATGTCCAGGCTGGAAAGAGACCTGGTTAGGTCTTACATTATGCAACTCTATGAAGCTGTGAACGAGGAGAAATCCCCACATCAAGAAGCAAAGGAAGAAGCGAGTGAGCTTGCTATAAAAGCAAAATATGAAAAACCAAAACCTGAAAAACCACCCGTCCAGGTAATCGAACCGAATGTCGATATTCCTAAAGTGACGATTCCGGAGATCAAGCCTCAAAAACCTCAGGATATTCCTGTTGAGATCAAATATCCTCAGCCTGAAATCATATCCACTCCACCCAAGGCAGAATATAAGCCCGTCTATACTTATGCACCGGAACCGATAAAAGAACCGGTTCACAAAGTTTCAAGTACCCACGAAAAGGAAAATGTCAACCCTGATGAAGCACTCGCCAAATTATTTGAATTGCAAAGACATGATGATGTATCAGAACGATTCAGCCATGTGACGATTGATGACATCCAGGCAGCCATGGGTTTAAATGAAAGGATTTTTACACTCAAAGAATTATTTGGAGGAGATAAGACTTTGTTTGATGCCACATGTGATCAACTCAATCGATTGCATTCATTCGCTGAAGCGCAATCACTTCTTGTACATGGTCCTGCACGAATCTTCAAGTGGGGTGATCCGGAGCGATTGAAAATGGCAGAACAATTTATTCGCATCGTCGCACGACGGTATCCGAAACAGGGACATTAATCAGATGTATCGTCAACTCATCCGGAAACTCAATTTTCCGATTGGTTTTGTCATTGTCATCACGGTGATCCAATTGGTGCAATCCATTTTCAATTTGGATTTCGGCCGATTAGGTGTTTACCCGCGACACCTTGAAGGACTTCCTGCTATTCTCACAGGGCCACTTATTCACGGTGGCTGGGAGCATTGGTTTTACAATTCGGTTTCCTTATTGATGCTGGGTGGAGTGTTGTTTGGATTTTATCCGCGGATTGCGTTGCGCAGTTTCATTTGGATATATCTCTTATCGGGATTGGGGGTTTGGATATTTGCACAGCCCTTTACGTATCATATTGGTGCTAGTGGGATTGTGTATGGAATGGTTTCCCTGGTCTTTTGGAACGGCATTTTTAGGCGAAATATGAAGTCAATCGTTTTGGCTTTGATTGTGTTAGTGGTGTATGCAGGATTTTTTCCGGGTATAGTTCCTGGTAAAGAGGGGATCTCCTGGGAAAGCCATTTGTTAGGAGCATTCGCCGGTATTTTCCTGGCCTGGTGGTATCGCAAGGATATTGAAGAAGATGAATTGCCTCCACCTCCGGAGGAGGAAGAAGAGGAAGAAGAAAAACAGTATTATTTGCCGAGGGATACTTTCGAATTGACACTCGAAGAAAGACGCCATCTTCAAGGATAAATAATGTAGGGGTTCAATATTTTGAACCCCTACATTATTTATCCTTGCAACCTTTTAATTTTCCGCTTGTCTTTCCCCACGATTCTTTCATAAAAACCAATTTACATCATGGCAAACAAGATTTATTTCATCCTGATCATCGGACTATTCGTTCAAACCCATGCGCAATCGCAACATTGGGGCTCTATCAAAGGTGAAGGCAAAGTGGTCACCCAGGAAATCAAGCTCGATCCTATTCATGGCATCAACCTTTCCTTTGACGGTGATGTGACTCTCATACAGGGCAGCACACAGAAGATAATTATTGAAGGGCAGCAAAATATTATTGACAATATCAAACGTGATGTGCACAATGGTCATTGGAATATTGAGTTTGATAAAAATGTAAAAGATGCGGAGGATGTAAAAATCGCCATCACTGTACCCACTCTGGATGAAGTTGGTTTGTGTGGTAGTGGATCTATTACATCTTCCAATAAGTTTACAGGATTAAATGACCTCGACATCAGTATTTCAGGTTCAGGTGATGTTCATTTTGGTTATGAAGGGAAAAAGACAGAACTCAATTTGAGTGGATCGGGGGAAGCAACCCTCGAAGGCACAACTACTTCTTTGGAAATTAATATCAGCGGATCAGGTGATGTCACAGCAAAAGATCTCGTTGCATCTGATTGTGATATTTCGATCAGTGGATCCGGCGATGCTGCCGTCAATGTCAATGGTGATTTAAAAACAGCGATTTCAGGAAGTGGTGATGTGACATACAAAGGAAGTGCCAGTGTGAATGCAAGTATTAGCGGGAGTGGGACGATCACTAAGATGTAAAAAGGCGGGCCATAAAGTACTGCGCCTTTATGGCAGGGCAAAAAGGGCGGAAGAGGCAGAAAAGGCGGAAGGGCAGAAAGGAAGTCCCCTTTAGGGGATTTAGGGGCAGAAGAGGAATTACCCTACTTCTTTATTTCTTGCAATGCCTTTCTCACAGATCCATGTTGTTGGAGCAATGCAGAAGCTTCCTCAAAATCGCAATTTGATTTTTCCATAATCATCCGTACTCCGCGCTCGATCAATTTATTGTTGGTGAGCTGCATGTCTACCATCTTGTTGTCTTCGATATGACCGAGGCGAATCATGGTGGCGGTGGTGATCATGTTGAGAATAAGTTTTTGTGCGGTGCCTGCTTTCATCCGTGTACTGCCGGTGATAAATTCAGGTCCAACTTCACATACAACAGGATGATCAGCAAGCGCAACAATAGGTGCTTTGCTATTACAAGTGATGCATCCGGTCAGCACATTATTTTTCATGGCCTCTGTCAATCCTCCAATCACATACGGTGTAGTACCAGATGCTGCGATGCCGATGACTACATCTGTTGAATTGATATTAAACGATGATAAATCTTTCCAGGCTTGCTGAAGATCATCTTCTGCAAATTCTTGTGCCCGACGAATAGCGGCATCCCCACCTGCAATCAATCCAATGACTTTGTTTTGTTCAACGCCAAACGTTGGTGGACACTCTGATGCATCTAATATGCCTAATCGACCACTAGTGCCTGCACCAATATAAAAAAGTCGACCTCCATCCATCATGCGAATGACAATGTCATCGACTAACTTCTCAATGGCAGGAATGCAATGACAGACCAATGGAGCGACCTTGTGATCTTCCTTATTAATACCAGAAAGGATGTCATGCGTAGACATCTTTTCCAGGTGATGATAATGTGAATCCTGTTCGGTAATCCGGGTCATGTTCTATTGATCTAAGCCCGGATAACGATTAGCAATATTCGTTGAAAGCGGCCTTCAGATTTTCTGCAATCATCATAGCATTGCGTCCTTCGATATGATGACGCTCTATGAAATGCACAAGGCGACCATCCTTAAATAAGGCAATCGACGGTGAGGAAGGAGGATAAGGCAACAGGTATTCCCTTGCTTTTGAAGTTGCTTCTGCATCAACCCCGGCGAAAACCGTAAACAGGTGATCCGGAAGCTTTTCATTTTGAAGGGCAATTTTTACTCCCGGGCGAGCCATAGCTGCGGCGCATCCACAGACCGAGTTGACGACCAAAAGGGTTGTACCTTTTTGGTTTTCAAGGACTTCGACAACTTCCTGTGGGGTTTCAAGGGATTCAAAACCTACGGCTTCGAGGTCTTTGGACATAGGGGCCACTAATTCTGCTGGATACATATGAGGTGATTTTTAAAATTCAGACTTTGGTTTACGATGTGGTAACAAAGGTACAAGAGAAATGGTTTTCAAAGGGCTGAAAGGGCTGAAAGGGCGGAAGAGGGGAAAGGGCAGAAGAGGCAGAAGAGATGGAAGGGGAAAGGAAAAGAGGATGATGATTTATCATCATCCCAACCCCGAAGGGGTTGCATATCAGTAACCACAAGTTGTACCCGTGGATGTCACGCATGATGAGGCTAAGGGCTAAGGTTTTTAATCTTCTTCTTGATCAATTTCTTTTCTGCTTCCGATTGCGTTTGCTCCATGGCTTTTTCAAAATAAACTTTGGCTTTTTTTGAATCCTTCAGCCTGAAATGAATTTCACCGAGGAGCGAATTCAAGAGATAATACCCCTCTAATTTTTTTTGATCCTGAATGTGATCAATTAATTTTAATGCAGTCAAGGGTCCATCTACCTGCATGATGGCGACTACACGATTCAATTCGGTGATAGCGGAAGGAGCGATGCGACACAACCAATCGTAATAATCTAAAATGCGTTTCCAATTGGTTGAAGCTACACTGGATGCAATACAATGTTCGTAGGCAATGGCTGCTTCAATATGATAAATGCTGACCTCACCGCCCACAGCAGCTCGATTCATAAAAGCATTTCCTTCTGCAATCAATTCGCGATCCCAGGAACTGCGATCCTGCTGATCCAATAAAATAATTTCACCTTCTGCAGAGATCCTGCTTTCCAGTCTTGCTGCATGAAATAACATTAATGCCTGGAGTGCAAATACCTGGGGAAGCTGAGTGTGTTGGTTTTCCGCCAGCAACCTGCAGAGTGCAATCGCTTCTTCAATTAATTCTTTGCGAATCAGTTTTTCATGGTGTGTGGAATTGTATCCTTCATTAAAAAGTAAATAGATAGAATTGAGCACAGCATCTACCCTGGATGCCAGTTGATCCCGGGAAGGAATGGCAAACCTGATTTTGTTTTGCCTGAAAAATTCTTTCGTCCTGTATAAACGCTTTGATACCACATCTTCTGAAGTCAGAAATGCCTTCGCTATCTCAGCAGTTGAAAAACCGCAAAGTGTTTTTAAGATCAGCGTGATTTGATTTTCTGCTGACAATCCCGGATGACAGCAGGCAAACATCATCTGGAGCAATTCGTCCTCCATATGTTCCTCCTTCCAAAGGATCTCCATCGTCATGTTTAGCGTGTACTCAGAGGTGAGCAATTTGCGTTCGCTGTCGTTGAAATCAAATTGGGTGCTGTATTTATTTTTCCGGACGACATCAATAGCTTTATTTCGAGCTACTTGGAAAAGCCAGGCCGATGGATTCTGCGGAATGCCCTTGAGTTTCCACACCTGCATGGCTTGCAGTAATGTTTCCTGCACGACGTCTTCGGCTGTTTCAAAATTTTCAGGACCGAAAATTTTAGTCAGCACGGCGACCATCTTTTTCGACTCGGTGCGAAAAAGATGGTCGGCCAGCTGATGTATTTGAATTGAATTAGACAGGGAAAGATAATTTTACATGCTTTGAATCTCACGTATTTCGACCACGCCATTGTCGAACTCAAGTATAGGACATCCTTTCGAAATATCCACTGCTTCAGTGAAATCGTCAGCCTTGCAGATGAGATATCCGCCCACCATTTCTTTGCCTTCCATGAAAGGTCCATCAGAGACGACCTTCTTGCTTCCGGTAACAAGTTTGCCAGTTTCACTCAAAGGTTGAGCCCCAACGAATTTTCCTTGCGTGTTGAGTTCGCCCATCCATTGCATCCATTTGGCCATGTGTGCCTGCCATTTGTCCGGGGATTGACGCAAGTTTTTGCCGTCACCACCGCGAAAGAGTAATAAGTAATCTGACATGATTTTAGATTTTAAAAGTTGAATTAATACCCCAATGACGGATGAGCGCGGCAAATTTGGACACGGATTGAAAAAAATGTGAGAGAGTGAGAAAGTGAGAGAGTAAGAAGGTAAGAGAGTAGGCATGGAAACTTCTCACTTCAGCTTACCTAATATGCCATACAGGTCATCTATGGGTGTTTCAATGCAGTTCAGCCCCAAAAGAGTTGAATGGGGTATAACCTAAATAGGCCTTTGAAATTGCAACAAAGGCAAATCAGAGGGGATATCCAATTTCTGAAAGAGAATGCTATAAATTTTCCCGAACCACCATATCAATGGTGTTAGCAGGGGTCACACCGGCCTGCCGCCATTTGAGTTCATTGTTTTTGAACAGCATCAGGGTAGGAACACTCTTGATGTTATACAGTCGGGCCAATTTTGGGTTTTTGTCAATATCGATCTTCAGAACGATCACTTTGTCGCCCATTTTACGATTTACTTCCTCGAGGATGGGTTTAACCACCTTACAGGCGTCGTGCCAATCCGAATAAAAATCAATTAATACGGGTTTACTACCGGCTATTAACTCGGCAAAGGACTTGTGGGCTGCTAGAGAATCCGCCATGAACATATAATGTTTGAGTAGTTAAAACAGTAAATGAGGGAATTAGTTTTGGTGGCTGATTTCCTGCAGCATATCCAATTCCTCACTGGTCATCACCTGGTCGCCATTATAGATCACCGCCCAGGTCACCGGGATGATTTTTTTCAACATATGGCTGATTCCGCAGATTTTTTCCTGCGAAACCCGAACTGCATTGAGGGCAGCTTCAAGATCCTGGGGATCACCCTTCATATCATAAATCAACTGAACGGCTACATATTCGATCGGAATTTGCTTGCTGATTTCTCCGCTGACCTTGATGCTGAAATCATCCAATTGTTTTCCTTCTTTACGCAATAATGCCACTACATCCATACCCGTGCAGCCGGAAAGGGCCGACAATATAAATGGCTTTGGAATAGGGCCAAGATTTTCACCGCCCACTCTTTCAGGAGCATCCATGACGATGGTGTGGCCTTGCACTAATGCATTGAATTGCATTTTACCCATCCATTGGGATTCGATTTCATGTTTCATTTCAATCCTGTGATTTGTTTTTTTAATATCGGGTGATGAGTACCATGTGATCATAATCTTCCAATTGACCATTATCGACCAGTATCACTTCGCCATTTTTTTCAATCATCTTTTCAATAATATCGTCGACGACATCAGGTAAATTGCGATGGGGCACATTAGGTTGATGCAAAAAGAGGGCATCACTATCATGAGCCACAAAACCCGGACAACGGTAATCTTTTTCCACCAACAACTTTCGACCGCGACCTTCACGAACAGCATTCCAAATCGTCTGCAAGCCACTGGTGCCTTTGCCCTGGCCAATACTTTCTTCGAATTCTTTCAGGTAGCCATGATGTGAATCCTGAAGAAAACTATGCATCTGGGTCCAGGCCAAAGGAGCGATCTGTGAAATAGAGGCGGTACCGTAGCTGCCATTAACTGTACCCTTGATGTTGGTTTTATGTTTGGATACTTCTTTGAACCAGCCAAGAATTTCTACAGTGCCAAAAACAAATAATGGAATTGACGGAAGTATATAAGATTGTAATCGCTGATCAATATGATGGAAGAAATTCTTCAGGCGTATTTCTTCCAGGATGGATTTATCTTTTTCCATGCTCTTAACATGCGTGGCACCGGCATTGGAGGCACTTTGAAAAGATTTTTCATAGATATAATCATCGTGATAGTTTTCCGGGAAGTGCTGGTCCTTGATTTCAAGTAATTCAGCAACGTGACCACCAAATAATCGTGCACCTTTTTCTGTCAATACGAGGACATAATAAGGAAGACCGAGTCCGGATTTATAGAGGACGTCCCTGATTTCAAAAGATTCACCCACCATAATTTTAGATTCCACTGGAAAAGGGAAACGGATGACCTGTTGCGTTGACTGAGAGATAAACAAGCCAATTCCTTCCTGGCTATGATCAAAATCCAGGTTATCGACGATGTCCGCTAATTTTTCCAATATAGGTCCACCGATGTTTTTCCCAAAATTCTCAACCACCAGGCGTCTTGCTTTCTCGGTATATTTTTTTATCAGGGTGAAATCGGGTTTCTTTTCATTTCCTTCCCGGTGCGTAGGCAGAATGATAGTCAGGCATGGGCCATTTTGATCCTGAAGCAACCCATACACTTCGTCTCCATAGATTAATTCATGTACCATGTGAGTTCGATTTTAACTTCTCTAGTAAATGTATTTCCGGGGCGATGCAGGAGTGATGACTGTGAGCAAGTCAGCCTATGATGTTTATCATTGAAACAACGCTGGTATATCAATGTTTCTGCGATTTTTTTTGGATCTCCAACTTGAGTTTTTCGGGCATTTCGCGGCATGAACAATTCTTTTGATGTTCAAGGTGCCATGAAATACGCTGATCCAGGGTTGGGTTTTTCGGCATCCGGTTTTTGAGATGCCATTCTTTATTGATTTTCATCGGCTGGGACCGGTATTTTAGCTCTTCGTGCATGGGCATCCTTTCAAGAAAACAAAAGCCTCCCACTCGTTAGATAACACCCTGAATGTTGTCCTTCGTGCACGCTGAACAAACAGATTGCAGAGAGGCTAATGTTTTATTATTGCTACAATAGTAGAAGAATGAAGAACAAAGTTGGAGGATGCAGATCACCAGTAGTCATGATACTGGTCAATTCAGGCTTTCAATGTTTATTGAAAGTTCAATGGGTTTACTTTTAAGAGGATACCGACTTGGACCGGGAGTGAAGCAAATCCATTTTTTTTATCATGATGGTTTGAAAAAGCTGCTGGTTTTTCTTTGAAATTTTTGTTTTCAGTGATTCCAGTGGAGGAACATCTTTTGGCAAAAGGGCTCCGGATTTAATGTATTCCTTCAATCCGTTCTCCAAGACTCTGCCGTCGTGCCATTTGCCTAAAAGTTCCTGGAATTCGTCAGTGATCATTAGTCCATTGTCTTTTGGCTTTAACATTTTTTGCCAATAATATATTTCTTTCATTCGTTTCCGCAGTTCGTGTAGGTTGGCCGGTTTCCATCGACTGGAACCCAACAATTTTTGTATGTATTTTTCTTTTTTATGGAAAGCCGGCAGGGCGATTTTTGAATTTACCTGATCTGCACTGTCCTTGATTGTTGATTTTCTTTTTTCTAATTTTCTAATTAGTGAAGGCGTTAAGCGTGAAAACAATTTCTTTTTTTCCGCTATAATCTGCTTGCTTAATAACTGTACATATTTCTTCACTGATACATTAGTGGGGTAGAGTTTTATCATGCGTACCTGGATCTGGAGTTCGCGGATTTTACCGGCCTGGCGAAAAATGATTTTAAAAGGGCCGTAAATTTTTTTCAGATCAAATGAAGAAGAAACGTTGTCGAGCAGGACAAGGAGGGACTTAATTTTTTTGATTTCCACCCGGATGGTGTGGAGATCATTTTCTGAAAGTTGGGTATTTGGTTTTTCGAAAAAGGATAGAAGCTGGTTGCTTTGATGTTGAAAATAATTTTTGAGGAGGGAAGAAGTCTTCACGTTAGTTACCTATTCAGGTATTGGATATAATGTAAATGCGAAAAAGGATGTGTTGGTTGCGCAGGAACTTTATCTTTTTGATCGCCATGAATACAGCAAAGAAACGGGCTAAAAAAACAAACCCCGCAGTGGTGTACTGCGGGGCTTATTTGCTTTTGGATTACTGACTACCAGCTTTTGTGGCGCTTGTCAGAGTTGTATCCTCCGCCGCCGCCACCACGGTTTCCACCGCCGTAGCCACCGCCTTGAGGTTTGTCCGCTCTTGGGCGGGCTTCATTGACGCTGATGTATTTGCCGTCGAATTCAGAATTGTTGAGTTCGTTGATGGCTTTCAGAGCTTCTTCCTTGTTGGACATTTCCACGAAGCCGAAACCACGTGACATACCGGTATCCCGGTCTTTAATGACTTTGCAAGAAGTAACGGTGCCAAAGGCAGCGAAAAGTGTATTGAGGTCGCTATCGCCGACTTCAAAACTTAAATTAGAAACATAAAGGTTCATGTAAATATGAATTAAATAGATAAAGAAATACCCCGATTAATAAGGGCGAAAGACGGATTATCAACTAAGGATAGCTAACAAGCTGAAAGTCACCATTTCAAATAGAGAGGTCTCAAAGATAGGGGGATTTTCGAGTAAATGGGGAAAAGTTAGAAAACAACCCAATTTATTGAGAATAAGGCATTTAAAGCTTATTAAGGTTTTCAATCATGTGTCTCACTTCTTCAGGCTTGGGCTGACCTGATGTAGTGGTATAATTATGGTCAGGAAATGCGCTATTCATGAAAAACTGAAAATCCTTCCAGGTATCGATCCCAAAAAACTGCCTGGTATGGGTATCAAAGACTACGGATGACCTGATCATATCCGGCGGTGTGAGCGTAGTGCCAAATGCAGACCCAACCACACCTCCCATCAAACCCATCGCAATTGCCAAATCCGGATCCTTGTCTTCGGACAGTATTTCAAAATACAGATATCGTCCCTGTTCCAATACCGGGTAATAACAATTCGATTCTTTCCGTGCATGAGGATGAAATGTATACGGAAGGTTTTGACGAACGAACTGATCCTGAACATAAAGTTGTCTATCATGAATCACTGCAAAAACATCCTTGATCATTCCCTTATTGGTGTCCGTAAACCAACATCGATGTATCACTGAATCAACGCGCACATCTTCCACTTTGCGGAGATGACAGGATAGATCAGGATGATGTTGAACAAGATCATCAGGAGCAGGAAAGAGCGCATCACTGTCACTGGTTGAAAATAAATTCTGCGCCCTGGAGTTGGTCACCAGCAGTAATGCAAGAAGGCAAAATGAAAATCTCACTATTGCGGGGTTTAAGCAGATGCGCTTATCAACAGTTTCAAAATTATAGAGTTAACGTAAAATGCAGGGAATTATTGTCTCCTAGAATATGAACCCGAAACTATACGGATGCAATTCTGGCCCATCGTTCTTGGTAAAGAGGGAATTGAGGTCGTAGTTGATGAAGAAATCAGCACCATGCACACCCAACTGAAGGCGTAAGCCATAGCGGAGATCATTGAGATAAAAATCATCATGATCTTTCTCAACCTGTTTGTCGCCTTCCACTTCATATTGTTGTTTAGAATGACTTGCGAGACGATACCCTACATAGGGGCCAAGACCGATTCTGAACTCACTGTTATGCCAATGATGCCAATGCTCATCATTATTATTATGACCCGTATTGAATACCGGAACAAGAGAGACGTTCAAATAACTAGCCGTCAACTTACTTTTTGTAAAATACAAGGGTCGTGGATCTGGTATGAATTCAACACCTGTTGGTGTCTGGTTGATCAATGTATTGTCGGCTTCGAATTTGAAATTATACCAGCTTACACCAAGGCTGCCTTCGAGACTAAAGTGATCACTAAATCTTGTGCGGTTGACCGCATTCATGGCGATGGTCCAGGAGCCCCAGGGATGAACTGTGTAAAAAGGTTGGCCCACATCTGGTGAATTAGGATCTTCTGCATAATCATTGATACCAAAATCCATGTTGAAAAATTGCCGCGAACTGGGGTAATGAGGTTGCCAAAAATCTTTGCTTTCATCATCATCATCACTATCTTCATCCTCATAATCCTTGTAGGATGGTCGCTCTTTCATCTCTTTTTGCTCCGGCTCTTCTGGTGCTTCAGCCCTTTCCGCAGATGGATTGACAGCACTCGTGTCGTGCTTTTCCAATTTTGTTAAAATATCATCAAACAAAGCCTGGAAATCATAATGTTTTAATTGCCACAAGTCATTGCTGTCCTGCATGGTGAATACGATCTTACTCGTTCGGGCCAAATTGACTTCAACCGTATCGGGTGTATGCACCTGCGCCGATACTATGAATGGGATGGCGGACAGGAATATGGAAAATGTAACGTTTTTCATTTTTGAGAAGGAGTTTATTATTTGTCTTTAGTGAGTTCTTTAATCGGGAAGGAGAGGATCTCGTTTTTCATTTGACGCAATTCGCCGAAGGCAGCTTCATCTTTCAGATCGGCTGCGATGTCTCGTATTTTTTGAAGCCCAGTAGGTGCCTTTTCGACAGCCGCAACGGAGATCGTGGAATCTTTTTTCAGAAATCTTGAATTGACTTCGCCGGAGGAATAGGTTATTTTATTGCTGCGTGATGTTGTTGAGGGAATATCATTGACAACAACTGATTCATTGGAAGCAGGTGAAATTATAATTTCGGAGGTTTCACTTCCATCTATAGATTTTTCTTCAGACACATCATTGATAACTATTATAGCTTCAGCAGTTTGATTTGTAGAAGTGTGTTTTTCTTTCTGATCTGGTATTGATTTTTTAGAAGCAGTTGTGATGTTGTTGGATAGAATGGGTGAGGGTGATGAAATCTGTTTACTTGTCAATGTTGATGCAGAGGACGCTGGAGGATTTTCATTTTTTATAGTATTCTCAGCTTTGACCAAAGGAATATTATTAGTTGTTGTAGCTGAATGCCAAATTAGATAAGAAGTACTCAGGAGAACCAGGACAGTGGCTGCTATACCTATCCACAACCGATTGGGCGATTTAGTTTTCAATCCGGATTCAATCCTGTTCCAGGACTTTGGAGGAGGAGATTTTTTAAAATGTTCCAGGTGGTCCCTGAAAAGTTTATCGGGCATTGATGTCATTGTGCGAATAAGTTTGAATGTGTTCATGCCGGACTAATAATTCCTGCAGATAGGTTCTGGCGCGACTCAACTGTGATTTCGAAGTGTTCTCACTGATACCGAGTTGTTCGGCAATTTCTTTATGCGAATACCCATCGATGGCGTAGAGATTAAAAACAGTACGGTATCCGGTTGGCAATTCACTGATCATGTTGAGTAAATCTTGTGCTTCCAAAGGATCGCTGTTAGTTTGAAGTAGTGCTTTGTTATCAATGTTTTCTAAATCGGTTTCGAATCGAAGGTGTTGGTTTTTGCGGATGATAGCCAGGGCTTCGCGGATGACGATGGTTTTTATCCACGCTTCCAGGCTGCCCACGCCTTTATACTGATTTATTTTTTTCAATATGCGGGTGAAGGCGGTGACTAGTGCATCTTCGGCCTGCATGGAATCCTTCAGGTACCGGCAGCAAAGGGCATACATCTTTGGCGAATAGAAATCGTAGAGCTTTTGCTGGGCGGAGTGGTCTCCTCTCAGGCATCCCTCGATCAGTTGCTGTTCGCCGGCGCGGTAGATGTTGAACCTCATTTGTCAGTTGTACTACTAAGATGGGGGAAATGGGGTAGAGGTTGCTTTGCTTACAGAAATATATTTGAGGCGGCAGAGGCAGAAAAGGCGGAAAGGCGGAAAGGGCGGAAGAGGCAGAAGAGGCGGAAAGGCGGAAAGGCGGAAGGGCGGAAGGGAGTTGTATGATTATTTGGCTCGTTGTCTCAGTCGTACTTTTTCTTTTTTTTCAATAGTAAAATTCAGTTTCGCATTAAGGGCATTGAAGACTTTGAGGATGGTACCAATGGTGACATTGTCGGTGTTGTTTTCCCATTTTGAAATTTGGGCTCGTTGGACGCCAACGAGTTCGCCTAATTGTTCCTGGGTTAGTTTTCTTTCTTTACGAAGTTGTTTGATTTGCTCGGCCAGGATTTCAATACTGAGTTCATATTCGTATTGATCACGATCCGGTGTACCGGGTTTGCCTATATATTTGTCTTTAAGTTCTTCGAGTCCTATGGATTTCATCATTTATTTCGAATTAAAATAATTTGATTTTATTCTCTCTGCTTTCTGGATTTCTTGTTTTGGTGTTTTGTTTGTTTTCTTGTTAAATCCATGAGTACCTAGTATAAGTGTAGTTGATTCTTCTGAACTATCCCAAAACGCGAGCATTCTGTAAAAATGGTACTGATCCCTCACTTTGAATTCCCATATACCATTTGATCCACCTAAATTCTCAAGCCATTTTCCTTTCATTCCTTTTTCCGTCTTTTCAAATGATTTCACAAATTTTTCGCGGGTCTTTTTGTCTAATCCAGCAAAATACTCTTCAGCATCAGGCAATAGCCTGACCCTAATGGGCTTGTTCAACTGGTTCATGCATTAAAAATAGGGCAATGTTTCCATATATGGAACACTTATTTTGAGCGTTTAGCAAGTGGGTTATAGAAAATTTTTCAAAGCACTATTATCGAATGACCACAATTTTTTCTACCGCACTAAGTTTGTCAGGATAAGAAGTGATTTCCAAAAAATAAATTCCCGATTGAAGATGTCGGACATCAATAGGGGTGAAGCCGGTTTGTGAATAAATAAATTGCCCTGTGGAGTCAAATAATTTAATAACAGATGCTGTATTTGTATTAGAAGAAATAAACAACGTTTCAGAAACAGGGTTTGGATAAATAGTAATGGATCCACCTGCCAGATCATGAGTGGCGACTACGAGATCCTCTCCGTTGCAGTCTTCATCGATTCCATTGTTTGGAATTTCGGTAGCGCCGGGAAAAATAGTTGGATTTTGATCATCGCAATCTTCTGCAATATTAAAATTGTCATGATCTAAATCGTCATCAGGCGTTAACGAATTGCAATCATCATCTATCCCATTATAAACGATTTCTATTTGATTTGGGTTGATAAGTGAATTATTATCATCACAATCGAGCAATACAGGAAATCCATCGTGATCGAGATCATCATCCGGTGTTTCAGGATTACAATCATTGTCTTTTCCATTATATGGGATCTCCAAATGTCCTACATTCACTGTGCTGTCTTCGTCATCACAATCCAGCCAATCGCATTCCATGATGTTCACATTGGAATATATGTCTGTGTTTTGATGAGAGATGAAAATGCTCGTTGAGTTTGGAATGTGATAAAAGATAAGTTTTTCCCACTGGCCATATATCGAATCAGGATCAATTCCAGCAAACGTTTGCCCTTCCACTACATCCATGGATAAGCCAGTGGAGTTTACAATGACTAGGGTATCGCATCTCCGGTGTTTGTCCAGCTTAATAAAATGAGGTGGCCAGTCTGAAGCTGTAAAGGAGATAAACTTAGTAAAGGGAATGTGGTTTCTGAATCCATCATGATCGTTGTCTTGACCATGAATGTAATCGCAATTGCAATCGATTGCTGGCCAAGTTGCTTCCTGGATGGTCTTATGAAATTTATTCAGTGTGCAAATATGGCTAAATCCTCCATCAGGAAAAATAAATGGAAGTAACCCGAATTGGAGATCGCCTATCCCTTCCATCCAACGAATGGTATCGGGAAAGAATTTGTTTACCGCCAATTCCATATACCAAAGTGAATCACCGGAAAAGGATAGGACTTTTACTTTTTTAATCACAGTTTTCGTTTCACTTGGATAAAAGCCATATCCACTGAGTGTATCCCCGATTTTCAATGAAAAATTCCACAGTTTTTGTTCGAAATAGGATGAACCTAGTTTTTGTGCCCAATATAATTTGCCATTCTCTTGTCTTACATAACTCGGCTCAGAGCCCGCGAAGGAAATCACTTTATAAGTATGATTTTGGATAAGGGTATCTCTTTCATATGAAAGTTCAGCGAGACTTTTTTCAACTCCCCATCCATTATAGACACTTAGCAATAGAGATTGTGTCCAACCAGTGTCCGGAAATATATAATAGGTTTGAGCATTATTGATGGTCCAGGATGATATTAGGATATAAATTAATAGAATGTATTTCATGCTGTTTCTGATATCATTTAGGAGATACTGAAATAGTGAAAACCGATGCATTTATAAGAATGAAAATATGTTCTGTATGAAAGTTAACTGAAAAATTGGAATCCAGCAAGCAGCATATGCTGCATATAGGATTTTCCAGTCGTAGCTGAAAGCTACTCCGGCACCTCGTTTTTTTTTATAAAAACTATAATACTGAAGACGAATTTTATTTCCCTACTTCCTGAAATGTAAAATCCCGAAGATCACTGCCCCGATCGCTAAAAATGCAAATAAAGCAATCTTGGCTAACCCCTCATCCATATTGTCAATCTCTGCTCCTGGAGAATGAGACGATCGCCATAAAGCTATGGCCATGATCAAACAAGAAAATGCGAGGAGAGCGAGGATGATGAGTAAAATTTTCATTGTGAGAGAGTGGGAAGGTGAGAGAGTAAGAAAGTAAAGGGTAAGAGGGTAAGAGAGTAAGATTGCTAATTAGTAGGTTAATGTAGGAAGAAAAGACGGAAAGGAAGTCCCCTCGGTTGGTGAGCTGTAGCACGAGGATGAGTATAGCTGGTCGAACCATCAGGGGATTTAGGGGCAGAAGAGGTTTCATTTACTCGCCATCACTTCCACTCCCGTCCACTGATCGGAAAGGCCTTGTGTCAGGTTGGTATGAATTTTTTGAAGAAATCCGAATGCAGTGTGATCTGCGGGATTGGCTTGATAGACCTGGTTCATAAAGTCCCGGGCGGCAGCCATGTCTTTGGCGAAATAAGCTTCTAATCCTGCGTGAAATAATGTCAAGCTTGCTTTCTTTAATCTCAATTGTTCTTCTTCATCGCCATCGAAACATTCATAGATATCCAGCGATTGATGTTTGCCTTTGGCTTGCACTTTGCCAAGGAATCTTAAATTAAAACGATCACGGTCTTCGAGTTTCTTCAGGCTGTCTTCACTGAGAATAAAATTGACATTGAAATGTTTGGTGAGTCCTTCCATGCGGGAAGCCGTGTTGACTGTATCTGAAATCACAGCAGCATCAGTACGCATCGAATCACCAATGATGCCCATCATCAAAGGACCACTATGTAAACCTATGCCCAACCGAATTGGTTTTTGAATCTTTAACTCCGAATTCAGGTTGGATTCACGGATCATACGTAAGATATCGATGCCGGCCTGAAGAGCATCATCTGCTTTTTCCATAAACAACATCATAATTGTATCGCCCAGGTATTGATTGATCAGGCCATTGTTGTTTTTAACTATTGGCCCCACTTTGCCGGCGAGGTTATTGACAAAATTGAAATTCTCGCTGGGTGTCATGCCCTCCGCGAGTGAAGTGTAATCGCGGATATCGGAAAACATAACATGCACATTACGTTCAACCATATCACCACGTTGCAAATCCATGATCGTCTGATGTCCCAACGAGCGAATGAATTCATGTGGAACGAAACGATTAGTCGCTTCATGAATGCCATAATTATCCAATTGCGCTTTTACACGAGCTAATAATTCATCTCTTGAAAACGGCTTGACGATATAATCATTAGCACCAAAATCAAATCCTTCGACGAGATCATTGACCTGGTTTTTGGCAGTTACCATGATGACTGGTAACTCGGAGGACAAATGTTTCTCCCTTATTTTCTGACAAACATCATATCCTGACATCCTCGGCATCATGACGTCCAGGAGGACCAGGTGAAAAGGATTTTCTTTTTCCAATAAACTCAATGCTTCGTAGCCATCGTTAGCAAGCGTTACAGCATAGCCTTCGCGCTCCAGGTGATTTTTTAAAACTTTTAAATTAACAGGTTCATCGTCGACGACCAGGATCCGTCGTTTTGCCCCTAAATCCCCTGATGGTTCGACTTCGCTCACCAACCGAGGGGACTTCTTGTCATTCTTATTAATGTCTAATTGGGGTGATTTAGAAGCAATAATGTTGGATGGAATTTTCTCCCCCTTCCGACCTTTCCCAAGGGAGGCCGAATTATTTTGTTGATCTCCTGCGAAGGAAGAGGATTGATTTTCGTCAATCTTCAGGAAGTCCCCTTCAGGGGATTTAGGGGCAGAGTGGGCAACAGGTATGGTAAAAGAGAAAATAGATCCTTTACCTGGTTCTGATACCACACCTATTGTGCCTCCGTGCAATTCAACGAGGTATTTTGTAATACTCAGGCCCAAACCTGTGCCACCAAATTCTCTGCCAATAGAGCCATCTGCCTGTTCGAATTCATTAAAGATGCTATTCTGTTTTTCTTTTTCAATACCGATGCCGGTATCGGATACGCTGATGATGATCATATCGCCCACTTCCTGTGCATCGACGCTGATACTACCTTCCTTTGTAAACTTCACTGCATTTCCCACCAGGTTTTGTATGATTTGCTGCAAGCGATTTTCATCTGCCATGCAAAATGAAATGTCGGCAGGAATATTATTTTGCAATACTAATTTTTTATCGCCAATTAAATGACGATTCATTCGAAGACACAATTCGACAATGGTGCGTATGTCTACCGGCTTCAAATTCAATTGCAGGTCATGTTCTTTGAGTCGTGAAAAATCGAGAATGTCATTGACCAGGTTAGATAATCTTCGCCCGGAGGAAATGACCAATTCCAGATCTTCTTTTTCTTCTTCCGAACGACTGTTTTCACGCAGGGATTCTACAAGACCTATCATACCATTTAGCGGTGTGCGTAATTCGTGTGAAGTATTCGCTAAGAATTGGTCTTTCAATTTATCAACCTGTCGCAATTGTTGGCTGATGGCCATTTCGCGTTGAAGTTTCGCTTTCTGGAGGTTCGATCTTTTTCGATAAAAAACGTAAAACAGTATTATCAATAACAATAGCATGGCGGCGAGAGAATACCATCTTGCCAGCAGAGGTTGAAGGATGATGACCGGGATGATCAATTCGTTTTCACTCCATTGGCCGGAAGAGCTTTGTCCTTTAATATGCAACCGGTAGCGGCCGCCCTTCAATCCATTGATGCGGATGAAATTCTCCGTGATATAGGTCCAGTTGTCGTTCAAGCCTTCAATACGATAAGCAAAGCGCTTCAGCGCCGGATCATCAAAATCCAGGATGGAGAAATGGATGATGAATGAAGATACGCGAGGACTGAGCCGGATCTCTTCGCCCGTTGAAACTTTAGCGGTCAGGTTCTCTGTGATGCCTGTTTTTTCATTGATAGCTTCAAATTTGGTCAGGCGTACCGGCAGGTTTTCGGTGTTGATATTTTGTACATCATTCGGATTGAAAAATACAAATCCATTCAGGCCACCGAAATAAAAATTTCCATCCTTGTCTTTGAAATAAGAATTGCGATTGAATTCTTCGTGCGGTATTCCATCCGCTCGTAAAAAAGTGCGACAAAGACCGGTTGACTTTTCAAAGCGCATCAAACCATAATCACTTGGCATCCAAAAAAAGCCGGCATCGTCTTCGTAGATCGCATAGATGATATCGTGTGAAAGACCTTCCTGGACCGTATAGGATTTTATTTCGTTGCGCTTTCTGTCCCATTTGACCAATCCGCCGCCCCGTGTGGCGATCCAAAAAATGCCATCATGATCAATGTGCAGAAAGAGTAAGTTTTTATTGGGCAATCCATCGGATTCATCAAACTGATCGATGATCCCTTTATTCGGATCATAAAGGAAAAGTCCATTGTCCGTGCTCATCCAGATGCCTTCGTCGGTTTCGAGCATGTGGTACACTGTACTTTTTGAAAACAAATCAAATCCATTGAGTCGTTGATCAGGATAAGGATCTGCTTTTGTCGCCGGATCTTTTATCCAAATGCCTTCTGTAGTGCCGATCAATATTTTTCCGTTGCGGGCCTGGAGCATGGACCATGCAGACATAAATGCTTTGGCAGAGAATTTAAATTGTTCCTTTGATTTGGTGGAAGGGAAATAATGATAAAGTGCAAAATTTTCACCGGCAAACCACAAATTACCCTCATGGTCACAGATGCCTGCGTTGGCAGAAATTCGTTCCATGGGCCATTTGTCAATTGTTTTTTTGACAGGATCAAAAATAAAATTGCCTCCATAAGTCAGTAAGTAGATCATACCATCCTGGCTCTGCATAAAACTTCTGCAGGAAAATTCAGGCACCGTTCGCTCCAGGTAGGCTTCAAAATATTGAGCACGGCGTGAAAACAGGAAAGCTCCGTTGTGCGTACCGAGCCATACACTTCCTTTTCGGGAAGAATAAAACCTGCCGGCTGCTAAATCAATTCCCTTTTCAATAACCTCTCTTTTGCCAGTCATAGGATCGAGGTTATAGAACTGTGCAGTATCGAAGGCAAACAATTTATTTTCATTCAAATCCACTGCTGCAACGTTCGTCCATAATTCGGGAACACTAATAAATTGCGGGGCCGAAAATTTTCCATTGTAGAAAATAGAATAGTATTCGCTGAACGAACTGATATCCTTATCAACGAAGATGATGGAGCTATCCTGGAGTTCACCTGCACATCGCCATCCTTCGTGAAACGATTTATAAGTCGAAGGCAAAACTGGAAATGGGACCTGGCTGATTGGTTTACCTGTTTTATCGAAAAGATCAGCTGTCTGGCTGCCAATCATGATCACAATAAAATAATTGCTAGTGACGGAAAAGTCTGCTATGTCACGCGTGTCAGCGATATGAAAGAGTAATCGAAGGCCGTTTTGATCATATTGATAGATTTCTTTCTCAGTAGTAAGAATAAACAAAGCACCTGAACGGTCCTGGGTGACACTTATTATTTGGTTGCTTTTAAATGGTGCAGGTGCACCAAGGTATTCCTCCAGTGTCTGTACCTGAAAACTGATCGGGTCCATGATATCGATACCACTGATGGGAGCGAAATAAACATTTCGATAGATCACCCAAATCTTCTGCCTGAAATCTTTAAGGAGGCCAAAAATGGTGTTGCTTTGAAGGTTGCTTCTTTCTCTTGTAAAAATGTCAAAACGGTAACCATCGTAGCGGTTAAGGCCGAAATTGGTGCCGATCCAGATAAATCCTTTATCATCTTCCAAAAGGACATTGACGAATCGATTGGAGAGACCCTGTTCTACATTGACGCGGCTAACCTTCCAGTTGTTTTTCACTTGTGCAGTGATTGGCAAAAAGAAAAGCAGACAAATTGTTACCTGGAAAGCAGAGCGTAATGAATGGTTTGGTTTAGATAAATGAGATTTCATCCTTGTTTTGGGTCAGCTAAATATAGTTAACATGGGCGGAAAAGGCAGATAAGGTGGAAAAGGATCGCCTTCGCTGAAGCTTCGGCGAAGAAAGGCAGAAAGGAATTTCCTTAGCCTTAGCCTCATCCTTCGCCTCATCCTTCGCCTATTACTTATTCACCATCACTTCTACGCCAGTCCAATGATCAGGTAATCCCTGAAGAATATAACTGTGAATCTTTGGAAGAAAACTAAAAGCAGTGCGATCTGCAGGATTGGCCTGGTACACCTGGTCGAAATAACCCTGTGCAGCCATCATGTCTTTTGCAAAGTAAGCTTCCAGTCCGGCTTTAAATAAATGAAGAGTCTTCTTCTTTAACACGATCTGCTCTTCACTATCTCCATCAAAACATTCATAGATATCGATTGAATTGTGTTTACCCTTCGCCTGCACTTTACCCAGGAAACGAAGATTAAAGCGATCAGGGTTCTCCAGTTTTTTAACAGTGTCTTCACTAAGGATGAAGTTAACACTGAAATGTTTCGTGAGTCCTTCCATACGGGAGGCCGTGTTGACAGTATCTGAAATCACCGCGGCATCGGTGCGCATCGAATCACCGATAATACCCATCATCAAAGGCCCACTATTCAATCCTATACCTAATCGTAATGCTTTATAAGAGGTTGATTCCGGGTTCAGGTTGGATTCGCGGATCATGCGTAAGATATCGATGCCAGCCTGAACAGCATCATCCGCTTTGTCCATAAACAACATCATGATCGTATCGCCCAGGTATTGATTGATCAGTCCGTTGTTGTTTTTTACGATGGGGCCTACTTTGCCGGCGAGGTTATTGACAAAATTGAAATTCTCACTAGGTGTCATACTCTCGGCTAGCGAAGTGTAATCCCGGATATCGGAAAACATAACGTGCACATTTCGCTCAACCATATCGCCTCGTTGCAAATCCATGATCGTTTGATGGCCCAGCGAACGAATGAATTCATGTGGAACGAAACGGTTAGTCGCTTCATGAATTCCATAATTATCCAACTGCGCTTTTACCCGGGCCAATAATTCATCTCTTGAAAACGGTTTAACGATATAATCATTAGCGCCGAGATCAAATCCTTCGACCAGATCATTGACCTGGTTTTTAGCCGTGACCATGATAACGGGTAATTCAGAAGACAAATGTTTCTCCCTTATTTTCTGACAAACTTCATAGCCAGAGATTCTTGGCATCATGACATCCAGCAGGACGAGATTAAATTGATTTCCTTTTTCCAATAAATTCAATGCTTCCTGTCCATCACTCGCCAGCGTAACGTGATAGCCTGCATGTTCGAGATGATTTTTCAACACCTTCAAATTCACCGGTTCGTCATCAACCACCAGGATATGCCTGTTTGCCCCTAAATCCCCTGAGTGGGACTTCTTGCCACTC